>Ga0209203_1002854_pt1 | contig 11092 bp, 2 predicted proteins | sample AD_UKC109_MetaG_FD_184423 | JGI IMG/M metagenome (GOLD analysis project Ga0209203, IMG submission 184423) | Active sludge microbial communities of municipal wastewater-treating anaerobic digesters from Hong Kong - AD_UKC109_MetaG (SPAdes)... | ecosystem: Engineered > Bioreactor > Anaerobic >...
AACCAAAATTATTTATACTTTTGCCCCGCAAAACAAAAAACCAATGGCGAGGTAGCTCAGCTGGTTAGAGCGCATGATTCATAATCATGAGGTCGGCGGTTCAATCCCGCCTCTCGCTACCAACAAAATCAGGCACTTATATCAATTTTGGTATAAGTGCTTTTTTATTTGCACAAAAGAATGAACCTGCCAGAATAACTATTTTGTTGGATGTGGACAGCGTTTTATAACCCCATTTTTAATAAATTTGGATAAACCTAAAATCAAGTCCGCTTTGACCAAACTAAACATTACTGTTATTGCTGCAATTACGTGTTTTGTTGTTGCATGTAATAGTGAAAAGAAACGGATAGAAGATAGCTGTTTACGCCAAAAAATGTGCATGAATGAGCGATGGAAGTTTCACTTGGGACATGCAGCAAACCCCGAAAAGGATTTCAACTTTGGCGTAGCCAATATTTTCTCAAAAACTGGGAAATGTGAAGGAACAGCCATTGATCCTAATTTCAACGACAGCACGTGGAGAGTAATTGATTTACCCCACGATTGGGCAGTGGAACTTCCGTTCCAGAATTCACCAAACTTCGATGTGATGGCACATGGATACAAACCCGTTGGAGGCCTTTTTCCCGAAACCAGCGTTGGTTGGTACCGCAAAAGTTTTTCCGTGGAGAAAGCCGATTCCGGTATGCGATTCTCGGTTCGGTTCGATGGAATTTTTCGCGATGCGAATATTTGGCTCAACGGGTTTTTTGTTGGAAACAACAAGAGCGGATACATTGGTGCAACCTACGATATTACAGATTGCCTGAAGTATGGCGAAAAAAACGTTTTAGTAGTTCGGGTTAATGCAACACAGTACGAGGGATGGTTTTACGAGGGAGCAGGAATTTACCGGCATGTTTGGCTGATAAAGCAAAACAGTATTCATATTAATTCTGAAGAAATTTTTATATACTCCGAACTGGAAAAAAACTTTGCTAATGTAAATGTTGAAATTCCGATATATAATCAATCTGAAGTAGCTGCCAAAGATATTTTTGTGAAAAGCTACATCCAATCAAGAGATGGAGGAAACTTAGCAGAATCGGAAGAAATTTCAGTCAATATTCCGCGCATTAAAGGGAAAACTGTAAAACAAAAAATAATTGTCAGTCATCCACGACTCTGGTCGCTCAACGATCCTTACCTCTACAGAGTGGTTTCGGAAATCATTCATAACAAAAGGGTTATTGATAGAGTTGAGAACCGAATTGGAATTAGGGAAATAATAATTGATGCGGAAAAGGGAGTTTTTCTCAACGGAAAACACATAAAAATTAAGGGGGTAAACTGCCACCAGGATCATGCTGGTGTTGGAGTTGCCCTTCCCGATTACCTCCAGTTCTACAGAATTCGCCTTCTGAAAAACTTGGGAGTAAACGCTTACCGAACCAGCCATAACCCACCAACACCTGAACTGCTCGACGTATGCGATAGTTTGGGAATGCTGGTTCTGGACGAAACGAGATTGCTCAACAGCAGCCCGGAATACATTGATCAGTTTGAGAGGATGATACTGCGCGACAGGAATCACCCTAGCGTTTTTATGTGGTCAATTGGCAACGAGGAAGGATGGATTCAGTGGAACAGCGTTGGGAAACGAGTTGCTACCACATTGCTTGAAAAGCAAAAACAGCTCGACCCAACCCGCACCAGCACGTACGGCGCCGATAACGGCAAACAGTTCACCGGAATTAACGAGGTGATTCCCGTGCGTGGGTTCAACTACCGCCATCAGTGGATGGCCGATTACCACAGCGAATACCCCAGCCAGCCAATTATTGGAACCGAAATGGGAAGTACCGTTACCACCCGCGGAGTTTATGAAATTGATTCAATTCGTTGCTACCTTCCCGATCAGGATATTACTTTCCCTTGGTGGGCTTCGCGTGCTGAGGATTGGTGGCCGCAGGCCGCAGAAAATGATTGGAATTTAGGCGGATTTGTGTGGACCGGTTTCGACTATCGTGGCGAGCCTACACCGTTCCAATGGCCGAACATTAACTCGCATTTCGGAATTATGGACGTGTGCGGTTTCCCGAAAAATATTTACTACTACTACCAAAGCTGGTGGAAAGATGAACCTGTTCTCCATATCTCGCCGCACTGGAACTGGAAAGGCAAAGAGGGAAAACCCATTGAGGTTTGGGTAAATTCCAACGCCGACAGCGTTGAACTTTTTTTGAATGGAAAAAGTTTAGGAAAAAAGGAAATGCCAGGAAACAGTCACCTCAACTGGATGGTAAAATATCAACCCGGAATATTGCGGGCCGTTGCAAGTAAAAATGGAAAAACATTCGAATCGAAGGTTGAAACAACCGGCGAACCATTCGATATTGTAACCACACCGTACAAAACAACCATGATTGCCGATGGCAAGGATGCAACTGTAATTAACTTTTCGGTTGTAGATAAGGAAGGAAGAGAAGTTCCCAACGCACAAAATTTGCTGAAATTTTTGATAACCGGTGATGGAAAAATTCTTGGTGTTGGCAACGGCGATCCAAGCAGTCACGAACCCGACAAATGCCCCGATGGGCAATGGCAGCGAAAACTTTTCAACGGGAAATGCCAGATGGTACTGCAAGCCGGAAAATTTCCCGGAGTTATCAAGTTGAAAGTTGAATCGGACGAGATAAAGTGGCCCGGAGGGACAGAGATTCATACCGTTCCGGCGAATTTCAACCAAAAATATCCACCAGAAACTTTGCGAAATTCTGAGAAAGAAATTGGGAAAATGCTGGGAGCCGATATTTCGTTTCTGCCAGAACTTGAGGATAAAGGAGTAAAATTCAATATCAACGGAAAAGAAGTTGATGCAATTATTGCTCTTAAGGAGCAAGGTTTCAACTACGTTCGATTGCGGATTTTCAACAATCCCGAAACTGAAAAGGGTTATTCTCCTGAAAGAGGATTCTGCAATTTGGAACACACAAAAGCAATGGCAAAACGAGTGAAAGATTCCGGGATGCAACTTCTCCTCGATTTCCACTACAGCGATTTCTGGGCCGATCCGCAGCAGCAAAACAAACCATCATCATGGAAAGACCTTACGTTTGAAGAGATGAAAACTGCGCTGAAAGATTACACAAAATCCATTTTAACCGAGCTGAAGAATCAGGGAACGCTTCCCGATATGGTTCAAGTTGGGAACGAGATAAACCACGGAATGGTTTGGCCCGAGGGTCATATAAGTAATCCTGACAGTTTAGCGGCATTACTCAGCGCAGGGATTGAAGGAGTGCGTGAGATTGACCCAAATATAATAATTATGCTACATGTTGCCCTTGGCGGGCAGAACGATGAATCGGTGTTCTGGTTTAACAATATGTTTGGTCGCAGAGTTGACTGCGATGTGATTGGACTTTCGTACTATCCGCGCTGGCATGGAACACTCAACGATTTGAGGAACAATATGATTGACCTCGTTAATCGTTATGACAAGGATATTATTCTTGTTGAATACTCGCACATGAAGCGCGAGGTGAACGATATTGTTTTCAACCTTCCCAACGGAAGAGGAAAAGGAACCTGCATTTGGGAACCACTGAACACATGGGAATCAATTTTCGACTGGGAAGGCAATGCCAACGAGAAACTTTTTGTTTACAGGGAGTTGGCAGGAAAGTATTTAAAACAATAATTTTTAAATTACCAATTCATTTGGGAAAAATATACTAGAACCGAAACACGCTATTGTTTTACAGGCAACGTTATTACTGCAGAAGTTCCCTTTCCTTCCTCTGAGGTAAGTTCAATGGTTCCGATGTGCTCCTGCAGAATGTTATAGGCAATTGTAAGGCCAAGGCCAATTCCTTTGCCAGGAGGCTTAGTTGTGAAAAACGGATCGAAAACCTTAAGCATATCCTTCTCGCTAATTCCACAGCCTGAATCGGTTATAACAATTCGAAACACAGAATCATCGAGCATGGTAGCTATTTTTATTTGCCCAGTACCATCGATGGCATGAATGGCGTTGGATAAAACATTATAAAAAACCTTGTAAAGGTTTGATTCATTGCCTACAATGGTGAAATTTTTTGTGGTATAATCTTTAGTAACCTCTATCCTGTTTTCAAGTGCATGCTGAAGCATAAAGAGTGAACCATCGATAATTGAGTGAATGTTTTTTATTTCGCTTGTTATTGCATCGGTTCTGTTAAAATGGTTAAGGCCCGCAACAATCGTTTCGGCCCTTTTAACTCCCTCAACAATCCAGTTTAAGTAGTAATCAATGCTCGATTTATGCTCACCCAGCTTCTCGGATACATACTTATCAATTCCATGAATGCCTCCCTGAATAAAGTTTAGCGGATTATTAATTTCATGGGCAACTCCAGCAGCAAGTACTCCTAATGATGCTAGCTTCTCTGACCGGATTAGCTTTTTCTGCGTTTCTTTTAAAGTCTTTAGGGTTGAGTCAAGCTCTTTTGCTTGCGCTTGAACTGTTGATGTACGCTCGTTTACAATTGCTTCTAACTCAAGGTTCGCCAGCTTCAACCTCCTGGAGTTTATCCTTGAAAATATCCAAAGAAAAGCCACAACTATACCGAAGTAAAGAAATATGGCCCAAATAGTTCTATACCATGGTGGACGAATTTCAAATGAAAAAGATGCTACTTGGCTCTCCACATCGAAAAGGTTTCGTGCTTTTACCTCAAAAACATACTCTCCTTCGCGAAGGCTGTTATACTCTTTAGAAGTTTGTTTGGAGTATTGACTCCATTCTGTATCGAAACCGTTTAGCATATAGCTGTATAGGGTTTTATCTTCCTGATCAAAAAATGGGGCTGCAAATTCAAACTTTACATTGTTCTGCTTGTAGCTCAAAGAAAGAGTTTCACTGCTTTGCTCGGAATAATTTCCTCCATACAACAAGCTGTCGGAATTTACAGTAACGTTTCGCACTAGGCAATTAAAGGGCTGAGAGTAGTCCTTCCTGTCCTCGGTTAAATCGTACCGAAACAAACCGTTACTGCCACCCACCCAAGCAATTCCTGAAGGTTCAACGTAAAACGATTCGATAACCATTTCAGGAATGCGACGAAAGGGAACATAGTTCCAGCTGTATTCTCCATTAGCATTGGGCTGAAGGTAGCCAATATCGTCAATTTTATTTTCTTTGGGACAAATCCAAATTTTGCCGTCAGGCATTTGTTGAAGAGAAAAAACGCTTCTGCTTCCGTTGCAAAATTCGTCGCCCAGTTCACGATATGGTTCAAACCTATCGGTTTGGGGATTATATTCGTACAGTCCATTACCGCTCCCCCACACAATTCTGTTATTTAGCTGAAAAGGCAGAATATCTGAAAGTGATTCGAAACCATGATTCTGATTATAGTACCTTACCTGTTTGGGCTGAGTAATGTTATCGTAGTTTGGTGTAACCCTGATAACTCCATCGCGGTAAGTTCCGAGCCAAAGGTCACCGTTCTCGTCCTCAACAATTCCACGTATCTGGTCATTTATTCCTTCCCACCTACCCTCGTAAATCCATTTTCCATTCTCGTAACGAAGTGAAGTAAAATAGGGAAGAACGGAGCTGAAAATTCGGTTTGGGTTTTTACGCGACTGAAATAGCTTAGCGGCGTGTGTTTCCTCATGGATTAAGCTGGCGGAATCGCCAGAAATTTCATAGATACCGTAACGCGATCCAGCAAGCAATTTACTACTGTTGAAAACCATAAAACACCAGTTGTGTCCAACGGGAATATTCTGCACCTCTTTAATTTCATTAGATTCATCAATAAAGTACAATTTTACACTTGTGGCAATGTAAACCCTTCCGTTAAACCGAATAACACTGTAAACGCTTCCCTTTAGCCCGGAGTTCTTGTCCCAGAAGCTAAGGTCGAGAGAATTTTCGGATTTACTGATACCATTTTCCAAACCAAACCAAATATTATGGTTTTTATCTTGAAAAATGGAGCGAATGGTGTTACTCTGCAGGTTACTTTCCTGATAGTGCTGCAGAATACTCCCTCCCTTATCGAGGAGAACAGCACCCTTGTTAACCGATCCTAAAACATAGTACTGGCTACTTACTACGTTGGCAATGAATATATTGTTGTTTTGAAGGAACTGGCTATTCGAAATGGTAAATTTTTCCGGAAAACTATTCTTATTGGGCTGATATAATAGCAATCCTTCGGTACGAGTTGGGACAAGCAGAGTTGACGAATCGAATGGTAAAGCCGTTCGAAAATAATTTTTTTCTTCGAAAAAAGATGATGCGTTTGCCTGTTCAAGCTTGCCATCAACAAACTTAACCAGTCCACCTTTTTCGTATTGAACGTAGAGTTCGTTGTTGAAAACAAACCCATCAAGAAATCCATCATCTGGCTTTGCGCTGATTACTAAAATATTATCGTTTTCGGGGCAATACTGTATAATTGCATCGTAAGTTAAGAAGAATGCCATATTAGCTGTTAGCTTAACAGACCACACAAAACCAAGCTTAATGGTATCAGTAATCAAGTTGGCTAGAGAATGGAAGTATGAATTTCCGCTACTATCGAACTTAATGACACCAAAATCATCAACAGCGGTTACATATATTCTACCGTTTTTATCTTTGGCAAAATCGATAAAGGTTTTTTGGTTCTTGTTGGGAATACTTCTCCACGTAACGCCATCGAACTCCTGAATTGTGCTGCCGCAGGCAAAATACATAACCCCTCTATTGTCCTGAGTAATACCGAACACCTGTGGAGCTCCGTTGTATTCTTGTGTGGTGTAATTTTTTATTACCGGTAACCCTCGTTCTTGTGGTAGCAAATTAAGAGGGATAACTAAATAAAGAACCAAGAAAATAAATTGAAAAACTTTCATAAGGCAAAGTTTTAATCACTCCAATTTGTAAAAGGTAACAAGGCAAATATATGAAAGTATTTTTTTTACCAATAGGTAAAGAGAAAGTAAGCATTAAAATTTAGCCTTGAGGATGGAATGGTTTGTAATAATAAGTAATCTCCAGTTTTGTTAGTAAAAAACTGGAGATTACTTATTTTAAGGAAAAAGAGAGGTTTACTATTTATTCAACATCGCTTTAATTGCTTCAATCTCCTCTTTGAGCAGCATTAATTCTTTCTCTCTCATTTCATCCTTTATCTTCAAGTCATTAATTATTTTTTTCTGCTCTTCAATGGTATTGTTTAACTCTTTAAAGGCATTAATTTCTGCAATAAGAATTGGGTGAATGTCAAAATCGAGGTAACCCATTTCATTCTCACCAACTGCCTCAGGAAATATTTTCCGAACTTCTTGAGCGCTAAAACCGTAAGAATCGATTTCTGTCTCTTCAATTTTTAATGGATTATCCTTTTTATACCTGTAAATAAATGGGTCGAGAAGTAGAATTTCCTTAAGACCTTTATTATAGGGGCCTTTTACATCCTTAAGCCGAATATCTGAGGAAATGGTCCAAGTATTTGAGGTTGGTTTTGCTGCAGAATTTGTTGAAAGTTGCAACCTGTACGATGGGCTTGATGTACCAAGTCCAACATTTCCATATACATACAATCCTCGATCAGGGCCATCAGTTGTGCTGTTACCAATAACAACCCCACCATCAGAATTAACCAAGAAACGTGCATAAGTGAATGATCCTTTTGGTACGTATACTTTAAATGGTGTTTCGCTTTCAGAAGGTGCTCTAACATCAAGGGTTGAAGTTGGTGAAGTTGTTCCTATACCAACCCTGCCACCCATAATTGCCATTGTATTATTTTGAGTAACAGTAGTCGATGATAGATTATCGAGGGCAAATGCGAAAGAGTTTGAAGCATTAACCGATATACCTCTACCAAACGCATAGGAATAGTATCCAGAAGCAGAGGTCCCAGTTCCAATTGAAAAAACTCCCCGTCCGTCAGCACTTGCATCCCTTCCTATTGCAACTGCTGTATGGTAAATTGCATAAGGAGAAATTGGAATATTCTGAAAATAAGATTTTGCATAGCAGTTTCGTCCAATAGCAATCGATTGTCCTGTTCCATTATCACTCCATCCACCACCTGTAGCTTCATTATTATATCCAATTGCAATAGTTTGGTATGATCTGCCCATAGGATTGCTATAACTACCGCTTGCTACGTTCGACCCTCCAATAGTAATTGAGTTTTTACTTTGTGAAACGTTGTTATTTCCAATTGCAACAGAGTAGCTTCCTGAAGCTTCCAGACTATTCCCCATTGCAAATGCCCCACTTCCGCTCGATATAACATCTGTGCCAATAGCAAATGCCCCAATATTATTTGCTTGTGAACCTAAACCAAAGGCAAAAGAGTAATCTCCTGAAGCTGTTGTGGGTATGTTGCTTGTGTTACCAAGCGTATCTCTGTCTATTGAACCAATAGCATAGCTACCAATGCCCTGGGCAATAGCTCCAGCACCAAATGCGTATGAGTCCTGTGCCTTTGCCTGTGCTTCAAATCCAAATGCAAAAGAACTGTTGTCTTCAGCAACTGCTTCACGACCAATGGCAGTTGAGTAAATCCCTAATGCTTGCGTTTCATAACCCAAAGCTTGTGAGAAGTTGCCCGCTGCCATTGTTCTGTAGCCAATTGCCATTGAGTTTTCTCCCACATCTGCAGGAGTTGCAATGTTAACAAGCCCAGCAAGAAAAGAATTCTTAAGTGGATACCAGAGAATTCTTGCTTCATCATTTACTACTCCTATATCATTAGTTGAAACATTAAAAAACTCTGAGTTAACTCCTTTCGATTGGGTTAGCCCGCCCACAGCAAAACCGCCTTTGCTGCCAGATTTTTTAACTGAATCGTCGATATAAATTCGAGTACTATCCCTTGTAACTCGTAGGTAATCCTCGGAAGTTCCCTTGCTTTGTGTCAACCCACCTACGGCGAAGCCTCCCTTGCTACCGCTCTTAGTCGGATCTTCATCAATGTATATTCGTGCACTATCGGGACTTACAAATAGGTAATCAGAAGGCGTTAGTTTACTTTGGGTTAATCCCCCCACAGCAAAGCCTCCCTTACTGCCACTCTTTGCGGTTCCTTCTCCTACATAGATACGGGTACTGTATCCCGTAACTTTCATTAAATCGTAGGGTAATCCCTTGCTCTGTGTTAAACCGCCAACGGCGAAGCCTCCCTTGCTGCCACTTTTTGTAACCGTGGTTGTTGTGTCAATGTAGATACGAACGCTATCAGGGGTTACTTTGAAGTATTCTTCACCAGCCTTGCTCTGGGTAAGACCTCCCACAGCAAAACCTCCCTTGCTACCCGATTTTTCTTCATCACTGGCCACGTACATCCGCACACCATTTTCGTATACAGCGAATACAATCTCATTGTTACTATTTCGAACCACAAATAGAGGGGACTCAGGATCCTCAACCGGAGTTCCAACCTGCAAACTTTGCCCAATAAGCGCTCCGCTAGCTTTTATGTTCCCCTGAACCTCCAGCTGTTCAGTTGGTGTTAACGTTCCAATACCAACCTTACCTCCGCTGGGTCCATCAATGGTCATAGCAATGGGGATATCGGTTTTACCAGAAACTCCGGCATCGTTCACTGCAAAGTGAAGTTTACCCTGAGACCAACTTCCAGTTCTTTCTGCAACAATAGCAGCTGTTCCTGTGTAGAGACTTGTATTCCCTACCGTAAACTTAACTCCTGAAGCGTAATTTAAAGATGTTGAATTTTGGCGAAAATCAGCAGCGAGGCTGTTTAGAAGAATCCGGTTTCCCGACAGGGGGTTGGCGGTTTGCCGAACCACCAGATTGCTCTGCATATCGGTGCTGGCAATGTTGATACCAACATACCCAGAGTTGCTGTTGTAGATGTTGTTCCCAGAAACCGTCCAGTTGCTGTAGTAGGGAGCTTGCCAACTTCCTAGTCCTGAAGCGTCTGATGTTAGCACCATACCAGTATATGGAGATCCGCCCCTGATCCGAATGGTTCCATCCACATCCAGCTTGGCTGTGGGCGATGTTGTGCCAACGCCCACGTTCTGCGAGCCATCGGTGAATACATTCGAACTGGCAATCCAGCTGGTACCATCGTGTACCAGCATTTGACCGATTGTTCCACCAACAACTGGACCCTCGGGGCCAACAGCGCCATCCTGCGCCATGGTGGTCCAAGTAGAACCGTTGTATACGTATGATTTGCCATCGGTTGTGTTGTAGTAGGCCTGGTTTTCTGTTGGGCTAGCAGGAGCGGTGGTGAGTTCACCCAGCCACTGCACCGACACGCCAGGATTTCCCTGTGGTCCTGCTGGTCCAACATCGCCTTGCGGGCCTTCTGGTCCCTCTGGAGCCTGGAATTCTACCCAGTTAGATTCATCGTCCATTGGGTTGGTATTAGAGGTGTAGCCATCAGTTTGACAAATGTACATAGAGTTTACCCCTGGAGTGGTTGACGATTCGGCAAACACGTAGTCGCCCGAGTTATACTCTGTTCCCGAAACCCAGAGGCCTTGGTTTACCAGTCCCGTACCGGGTTCGCCTTGATTACCCTGAGGGCCTTGCGGACCTATAGGACCCTGAATTCCTTGTAAACCATCCTGTGTTATTACTTCCCACGAATCACCATCCCAAATGTACGACTTGCTTTCAGTTTGGTTGTAGAACGCCTCGTTTTCGGAGGGTGAAATTGGGTAGTTGGTGTATGTTCCTAACCAAATAACCGATACACCATTGGCACCGGGGACACCTTGCGGACCAGTGTCTCCTGTGTCACCTTTGGGTCCCTGCGGCCCCTGCTCCCCAGTGGCTCCCTGCGGCCCCTGAATCCCATCCTTGGCCAAAATATCCCAGCCCTCGCTACTCCATACGTATGAAATGCCGTCGGTTGTATTATAGTAAGCCTGATTCAAACTTGGGGAAGTGGGTGCCGTTTCAAATTCGCCTAACCAGTCGATGGGAAGTCCGGGTAAACCCTGTGGACCAGCGTCTCCCGTATCTCCTTTTAGCCCCTGAGGTCCCTGCGGCCCTGTTGCCCCCTGCGGACCTTCAGGACCCTGCGGCCCCTGAGAACCTGTGGCTCCAGTTTCCCCTTGAATACCCGGCTCCCCTTGAATACCC
>Ga0209203_1002858_pt1 | contig 11079 bp, 10 predicted proteins | sample AD_UKC109_MetaG_FD_184423 | JGI IMG/M metagenome (GOLD analysis project Ga0209203, IMG submission 184423) | Active sludge microbial communities of municipal wastewater-treating anaerobic digesters from Hong Kong - AD_UKC109_MetaG (SPAdes)... | ecosystem: Engineered > Bioreactor > Anaerobic >...
GGCTGGTGGGTCGGGAACACGACTGTACCCTGTGACAAAAGGAGTATCTAAACAACTGTTGCCAATTTATGACAAACCCATGGTCTATTATCCCATCTCGGCCCTTATGCTGGCTGGAATCCGGGATATTCTCATTATATCTACACCGGATGACCTGCCTGGGTTCCAAAGGATGCTGGGCGACGGAAACAGTTTTGGGGTACGTTTTGCCTACGCCCCGCAACCCTCGCCTGACGGACTGGCACAGGCTTTTATCATCGGCCGGGAATTCATTGGATCGGATGCTGCCTGCCTGGTACTGGGCGACAATATATTTTACGGACAGAATTTTGGAAGCATGTTACGAAGTGCTGTGAAAACGGCCGAAGAAGAAGGGAAGGCGACGGTGTTTGGCTATTGGGTAAAAGATCCGGAACGCTATGGAGTGGCAGAGTTTGATGATAGTGGCCGGGTGCTGAGCCTGGAAGAGAAGCCTGAGCAGCCCAAAAGCAACTATGCTGTCGTAGGACTGTACTTTTACCCCAACAAAGTTGTGGATGTGGCCCGTAGCATTAAACCCTCGGCACGAGGAGAATTGGAAATCACTACGGTCAATCAGGAGTTCTTAAAGGAAGAGCGGCTTAAAGTTAAGATCATGGGCCGAGGCTTCGCCTGGCTGGATACCGGAACGCATGATTCCCTGAGCGAGGCCTCTATCTTTATTGAGGTGTTGGAAAAGCGAACCGGTTTGAAGGTAGCGTGCCTGGAGGAAATAGCCTACAATCAAGGCTGGATTGATGATGAACAATTGCGAGCAGCTGCTCAAACCATGAAAAACAACCAGTACGGACAGTATTTATTTAGTGTAGCAGAAAGGGAGCAGTAGGATGGGAGAGAAAGAGAAGTACAACTTTATACCACTTAAAGAGCCGGTTGCGATTACAGAACAGAAATGGCCGGAGGGAACGGTACCACTGGTTCATACACGTACAATGACATATATGCATGAAAAATTCATTAGGGATTGTATTGAGGGAATACTCATGCAGAAAACAACCTTTCCGGTTCAAGTTTTAATTCATGATTTTGTGGTTTCCACGATCGCAACTTATATTTTTTTAAGAGTAACACTTTTACCTAAACATCATAAATTGCACAAAACTGTTTTTCATGAATGCATATACTGATTTTTTTGAAAAAACTTAATGTATAAATTAAAATCGGCTAAATGATTTTAACGGTATAATTAATTATATATAAATAGATTACTAATATATCCGTCCTAAAAGGACACTAACGAGTGATTATATGAAAGAATACTTGGTCGATGTACCAGTTAGAGTTAATGTTTGGATACGGCCTGAAGCACAGCGTAAACAGTTCGATGTAATTAAACAGGCCCGGCCCAGTATCTTGTTTCTAGTTTCTGATGGTCCACGAAATGAAAGAGAACGTGCTCTGCTCACTATGAGCAGAGCCATTGTTGAAGATATTGATTGGAAATGTACTGTACATAAGATCTATGAAGAGCAAAACAATGGATTGTATGCCATGTCAAAAAAAGGTCTTGAATATATTTATAATCATGTTGACAGGATTATTGCTCTTGAAGATGATCACATTCCCGCAATAAGTTTTTTCCGTTTTTGTGCAGAACTTTTAGAAAAATATAAGGATGATGAACGCATCTTATACATAAGTGGAATGAATTATTTAGGCCACTATGATAAACCTGACAGTGATTATTTTTTTTCAAGTATTGGTTCGGTTTGGGGCACTGCTATATGGAAGAGGTCGGCTTATCAGGATGTTGATTTGAGTATTGTTGAAAATAATTACATAAAAGAATTGTTTAAAGAGAGTAGTAAAACCAATAAAAAATATTATTTCGCAAGAAAATATCTAAATAATAGAATGCATAAAACATATCTTGCACATGGTGAATTCCGTAGACAATTCAAACAAATTACACAAAATCAATTAATTATTGTGCCTACAAAGAATATGATTTCTAATGTTGGAGCAGTTGAGGATTCTGCAAACGCTGACAAACTAAATAACCTGCCACGAGGAATCCGCAAGGTTTTTCATTTAAAAACCTATGAATATGATTTTCCATTAAAACATCCAAAGTATATGATGCTAGATACATATTATGTAAAAAAGGCAAGAATAATCATGGGATTTGGTTATCCTCATATTTCTGTTTTTAGAAAGATTGAGAGAGGATTCTTACTGATAAAGAATGGTGAATTCATGAAATTTAAAAATAAGATAAAAAAAGCTTTAAATCGGAATAATTAGCGGCACTATCGACTAAATTGTATACACGATAAAGCAATATAATGGCTAAAACTCTAAAAAAACTAACAATAGATGCGATGCTTTGGAATACAATCCAAAGGTTTAGTGTATTAGTCATTCAATTTGTGTCAACAATCGTATTGGCAAGGCTCTTAATGCCAGCAGATTTTGGAGTTATCGCGATGCTAAATATTTTTATTGTAGTGTCTAATGTGTTTATAGATGGAGGATTGGGAGCTGCCCTAATTCAAAAAAAGAATATTACAGATATTGATTATAGTACGGCGTTTTGTTGGAATCTTGTTTTGTCGATTTTATTATCGGTAATTCTTTTTATTACTGCACCTAAGATAGCAGAGTTCTATAAAATGCCAATTTTAGTTAATGTATTAAGAGTTCAAAGTTCACTATTAATAATTAATTCATTTTCAGTTATACCTACAAGTTTTCTAATGAAAGCTATGAGGTTTAAAACCTTAGCGATAAGATATATAATTGCTGCTTTAATTGGAACTGTTATTGCTGTAATATTAGCATTGAATAATTTTGGTGTGTGGAGCTTGGTTTGGTCAAACATTGTAAGTAAAATAGCTGGTGTAGTCTTGCTTTGGTCTTTATCACCTTTTAAGCCTTCTCTAAAATTTAACAAAAAATCATTAATTTCTTTATTTTCTTTTGGAGGGTTAGTGATGTTTTCAAATATTATTGAAAAACTGTATACAAATATCCAAGCATTAATCATTGGACGTTTATTTTCTGCAGACGATTTAGGATATTATTCTAAAGCCTACAGTGTACAACAAATACCAGCAGGAAGTTTATCAACGGTTATAAGTTCAGTCGCATTTCCTGCCTTATCATCATTACAAGAAAATAAAAATTCCTTTTATAGGAATTTTGTAATTATGATTAAATCAATTGCTTTTTTAAGTTTTCCAATTATGGTTTTATTAATTGTAATAGCACAACCATTTTTTGTGTTACTCTTTACTGAAAAATGGATAGATTCAGTGCCTTACTTTCAAATACTATGCTTGTATGGAATGTTTTTTACGTTAATTACTGTTAATAATAATGTGTCTAAAGCTTTAGGAAAAGGGAAATTGTTTTTTTGTATTAAACTAATAGAAAGAATAATTGGAATAATTTTCATACTTATAGGGATAAGATTTGGTATAATTGGAATGCTTTGGGGCATGGTTTTTAGTGCATTCTTCTCCTATCTAATAGGCGTTTTTTTTAATAATCAATTAATCCAATATGGTTTTTGGAAACAAATTAAAGATATTGGTTCTTATTTTCTATTATCATTGATGATTGGATTGGTTACTTATTATTTAGGGAGTGCCCTCGGTATTAGTAGCAATTTTATCAAAATAATTGTATTAGGATCATTCTATATAACAGCTTATCTTGTTATTAGTTACTTACTGAAGATGGAGGGGTTAAAGATTTATTATGATATTATAAAAAATAAGCTTAAGTCTGTTTTGAACGGATGATTGTGCAATAATGACTTGGAGTGATTTTTAGGGATGAAATCGACCATTTGGATTTTCGCAATAATACTAACAATAACTATTTATTTACAGTGGTCATTTGTTGGGATAAGTACAGGTAATTATTATTACGTTATAATTTTTTTTATTTTTTTACTTTTATTATTTAAAAATCAAATTCTTGTTAATTATAAAATATTATGGTTTTTAGTATTTTCATTAATCAGTATAATTTTCAACAAGATACCCGCCTTTTTCAGACCTTATGAAAGATTTATTTCTTTTATAATTGTAATGGGATTAATTGGACCTTTAATAATTAACTCCAATTTATTGTTTTTCAGAAATTCTCTGTTTAAAGTATTTAATACATTTCTGATTTTGTTAGTTGTGTTATCCTTTTTGGGTATCATATTAAGAATTCCCGAGATGATTGGGCGAGGTGGTGTTGTTGGTTTTTTTAGACATTCAATGATCCTAAGTCCATTGGCTGGAATTTCTACGTTACTAACCTTAAATTATGGTTATTATTCGACAAATAAGATAAAGAAAATATCTTTCTGGATACTCTCAATTATTTGTTTTTTGACTTGTATAGTCGGAGCCTCTCGTGTAGCTATATTAGGAGTACTTACGGGTAGTCTGTTTTTTTTGTATACAATTTTTAAAGGAAGATTCAAGCACTTAGTAAGTACTATTTTAATAATCACAGTTATTGGAGCATTAACTTATTCTGTTTGGGAGCCTTTTACTGAACCTTTTATGAAAAAAATACGATATTCTGAAAGTCGTGGTGATGTCATTTATACAAGACGAAGTATATGGAATACCAGATTGACAGAATTTAAATCATCGCCATTTATTGGAATAGGATTTGCCTCCGTAAGTACGGAAAACAACAAATTATTTGATGAAGAAGGAGGACAAATCGAGCCTGGTTCATCATGGATGGGAGTTTTATCTATGACAGGCTTTTTTGGCTTTATTCCCCTTTTTTTGTTGTTATTTCAATATCTCAAGTTATTTTATTATGAAAAAGAAAATAAAATGATTAAATTTTTAGGTAGTTTATTTGTTTTCTTCGTCACACATATGTTTGCAGAAGGATATATTATTTCAGCTGGTTCTATTTTATTTTTTTATTTTTGGTTAGTAATGGGTTTGATAGAAGAACAAAGAAGAAGAATACTTGTTAAGTAATTATTTTTCACATATTTTCAGACTTTATGTCTGGGTTAATTGTCTTTGTAAGACAATAGATGATTCGACCGGTAATTCTCTATACGGATAACATTAATAATAACGATTGAGCTAATTACATTATTCATTAAATTGACTTGTGCTTTAAAATTATCTGCTAGATAATGAAGATGTTTGTTCCAACAGGTTTATTTTATCCATCTAGATTGGGTGGCCCTGCAAATACACTTTATTGGCTAGCAAAGGCTTTATGTTCCAAGAATATAGAAGTGTCTGTAGTTACATCAAGTAATCACATTGATGATAACTCAATTGAATTTGATAAATGGATCAAAATAGATAATATAAGAGTTAGATACTGTACTTTTAAGTCAATATTTCCGTTCAAATTTTTTTTTTATTCATTTAAAGAAATTCTGAAATGTGATTTAATCTTAATTAGTTCTTTATTTTATAAACCGAATTTTATACTAGTTTTATTTTCAGTTCTTTTTAATAAGAAAATCATTTGGTCTCCCAGGGGTGAGCTATTTGATAGTGCAATAAAAGGGAATAGAAGAAAATTGTACTATATCCGGATTCTTCATTTCCTTTTTTCCAAGAAGGTCATTTTTCATGCAACCTCTCATGATGAGTGTCATAGAATCAAGAAATATTTTGGCTACAATTCGAATATTTTTTTAATCCCTAATTACATAATATTACCTAATAAACAAGATCGAATAGAAGATAGAGAAAAATATTTTTTATATGTGGGAAGAATTGCCCCAATTAAAGCATTGGATAAATTGTTATTGGGCTTAGCTCAATCTAGTGCGTTTATGTTGTCAGATTATAAATTAATGTTAGCTGGAGGTATTGAAAAGCAGTTTGAGGATTATTATGCTGATCTTAAGCAGATTTTACACGATAATAAGTTACTTAAAGATAAAATTGTGTTTCTTGGTAATATAGATGGTGACAGTAAGTTCAATTTATATGCTAATGCTTATTTTTCTATATTAGTATCTCATTCAGAAAATTTTGGAAACGTAGTGATTGAATCCTTATCTCAAGGAACACCGGTAATAACTGCTAAAGGAACCCCTTGGAAACAATTGGGTTACAAAAGAGCCGGATTTTGGATAAATAATGATGTACAAAATATTGCAAAATGTATAGATGAGGTGATTCAAATGCGAGATGAAGATTATCAACAAATGAGAAAAAATGCATATAATCTTGCCATTGAATTTGATGCCTATAGTAATATTGATAAATGGATAAATGTCATAAAATAAATCATGTCACATTTTACAAATAAAACACTACTAATTACCGGCGGTACCGGCTCCTTTGGTAATGCTGTATTGAAGCGGTTTTTAGATACCAATATAAGTGAAATCCGTATTTTTTCGCGAGATGAAAAGAAGCAGGATGATATGCGTCATGCCATTCAAAACCCTAAAGTTAAGTTCCATATTGGGGATGTACGGGATAAGCGGTCTGTAGATAATGTCATGCGTGGGGTGGATTATGTTTTCCATGCGGCGGCACTTAAGCAGGTGCCTTCGTGTGAGTTTTTTCCGATGCAGGCCGTGCGGACAAATGTGATTGGAACGGAAAATGTGTTGGACTCGGCAACTGAACATGGGGTTAAGAATGTGGTGGTACTGAGTACCGACAAGGCGGCGTACCCGATTAACGCGATGGGCATAAGTAAGGCGATGATGGAGAAAGTAGCGGTTGCCAAGGCTCGTTCATTGGGTAACGATGGCGCAACAAAGATATGTGTTACGCGCTATGGCAACGTGATGGCCAGCAGGGGGTCTGTGATACCACTTTGGATTGAGCAGATTAAAGCGGGAAACCCAATAACGATTACAGATCCTAACATGACGCGTTTTATGATGACACTGGATGATGCAGTGAATCTGGTGCTCTATGCTTTCGAGAATGGGAACAATGGCGACCTTTTCGTGCAAAAAGCTCCGGCTGCTACTTTAGCCGTGCTTGCTGAATCGTTGAAAGAGCTGTATGAAGCAGATACGGAGGTAAGGATTATTGGTACCCGTCACGGCGAAAAGCTATTCGAAACCTTGGTTACCCGTGAAGAGATGTATCGTTCGGAGGATATGGGTGACTATTTCCGAATTCCGGCCGATTCACGTGACTTGAATTACGATAAGTTTTTCGTGGAGGGTCAGGAGGATATCTCAAGAGTGGAGGATTATCATTCACATAATACACATCGTCTAAACAAAGAAGAGATGAAGCAGTTGTTGTTGAAATTGGATATGGTGCGTCATGATGTAATAGATAAAAAGTAATCTTTTATGAAGGTATTGATAACTGGCGCCAATGGTTTTATCGGGAAAAATTTGCAAGCTGAATTGCAGAATATTTCTCAAGGAAAGACTGCAGTATATGCAATAAAAAGCCCATTGGAAATTCTTCCTTATGATATTGATACTGATCCGGTTTTGTTGAGGCAGTATACCGCCCAGGCAGATTTTGTATTTCATCTGGCCGGGGTGAACCGTCCCATAGAGCAAAGTGAGTTCATGGAGGGCAATTTTGGGTTTACTTCTGTTTTGTTGGAGGAGCTGGAGCAGAGCAGGAACAAGTGCCCTGTTATGCTGTCTTCTTCTATTCAGGCTGAATTGGACAACCCTTATGGGGCTTCAAAAAAGGCGGGCGAAGAGCTGCTTTTTGACTACTCACAGCGTACTGGTGCTCCTGTTCTGGTTTATCGCTTCCCAAATGTGTTTGGCAAGTGGTGCCGCCCCAACTACAACAGTGCTGTGGCCACATTTTGCCACAATATTGCCCATGATTTACCCATCCAGGTGAATGACGCCTCAGTTTTGATGAACCTGGTATATATTGACGATGTTGTGGCAGAGTTGATTCGGGCACTTGGAGGAAAACCCAACCGGGAAGGAACTTATTGCAAGGTGGCGGTTGAGCACAAAATTGAGTTGGGAGTTGTAGTAGACTTGATATATTCTTTTAAAGAGAGCAGAAAGAGCTTACAGGTTCCTGACCTGGGTGATCCTTTTACAAAAAAGCTTTATTCGACCTACCTGAGTTACCTGCCAGAGGACGGTTTTTCTTACCCTCTTAAAATGCATATAGATAATCGTGGCTCTTTTACCGAGTTTCTGAAATCACCTGAGAGGGGCCAGGTGTCAGTCAATATCTCCAAACCAGGAATTACAAAGGGGAATCATTGGCACCATACCAAGAACGAGAAGTTTCTGGTGGTAAGTGGCACTGGGGTAATCCGGTTACGTAAGATTGATCAAGAAAAGATATACGAATATTTAGTTTCTGGTGAAAAGCCGGAAGTCGTTGACATACCCGTTGGCTATACTCACAACATAGAGAACCTTGGAACTACTGACATGGTTACGATCATGTGGGTGAATGAAATATTTGATCCGGAAAAACCTGATACGTATTTTGAGAAAGTATAAATAATGAAAAAAATCAAAGTAATAACTGTGGTTGGTACAAGGCCTGAGATTATCAGGCTTTCTTGTGTCATACAAAAGCTTGACCAGTCAGAAGCGATAGACCATACAATGGTACATACCGGACAAAACTTCGATTACGAGCTAAACGAAATATTTTTTGAGGATCTGGGGTTGCGCAAGCCCGATTTCTTTTTAGAGGCGGCCGGTAAGAATGCCACTGAAACAGCCGGGCAGATACTCATTAAAATAGATCCCGTATTGGAACAAGTCAATCCTGATGCCTTTCTAGTACTAGGTGACACCAATTCCTGTCTTTGCGCCATTGCAGCTAAAAAGCGCCACATTCCCATTTTCCATATGGAGGCGGGTAACCGATGTTTTGACCAGCGGGTTCCAGAAGAATCCAACCGTAAGATTGTAGACCACATTAGTGACATAAATCTTACCTACAGCGACATTGCCCGTGAGTACCTGTTGCGGGAAGGTTTACCGGCTGACAGAATTATTAAGATAGGAAGTCCTATGTTTGAGGTGTTGACAAGGTACCTGCCTGCAATTGAGCGTTCAGATGTGCTGGATAGGCTCAACCTTAAAAAAGGGGAGTACTTTGTGGTATCCTCACACAGAGAAGAAAACATCAACAATCCAAAGAAATTCAGCGGTTTGATAGAAACACTTAATGCCATTGCTGATGAATATGGTTATCCGATTATTGTAAGTACCCACCCACGCACCCGAAAGATGTTGGAAGGAAAAAAGGTAAAAGTTAATCCACTGGTACAATTCTTAAAACCCCTAGGCTTTAACGATTACAATGCATTGCAGGTGAGTTCATTTGCGGTGCTTTCCGACAGTGGCACCATAAGTGAAGAAAGTTCTATTCTGAACTTCCGTGCACTGAACATTCGTGAAGCCCACGAACGTCCCGAAGCTATGGAAGAAGCAGCGGTCATGATGGTTGGCCTCTGCCCTGAGCGAATCTTGCAGGGATTGGTGCAGTTGCAGTACCAGAAAGTTGGCTCTAAACGTAATTTTCGTCCCGTTGCAGACTACAGTATACCTAACGTAAGCGATAAGGTAGTGCGAATTATATTAAGTTATACTGATTATGTCAATAGAGTAGTTTGGACAAAAGGAAACTCAAGATGAATGTTGTTTTTTTAGCGAACGCTTGGATAAGTACCATAGAAGACAGAGGTATTTACCAAGATTTACTTAGAAAATTTCGTAATGAAGGACATGATGTAACAATCATAGTACCGGCAGAAAGACGTAGGGGAATATCTACTAATCTGAAAGAAGTTAATGGAACTACTTTATTGCAAATCAAAACATTAAATGTAACAAAGAACAAGTATATTTTTGAAAAAGGACTTGGTATGATTGCGATTGAATACCAGTTTCTTCATGCAATAAAAAAGTATTTTCCAAAGAAACGATTCGACCTGATACTTTATACCACACCGCCTATTACACTAGTAAAGGTAGTTGCTTACTTAAAAAAAAGAGACAGAGCCTATGCTTACCTATTGTTGAAAGATATATTTCCACAGAATGCGGTGGATATGAAAATGATTATAAAAGGTAGCCTTATCCATAAACTATTCGTTAGAAAAGAAAATAAATTATACCAATTGGCCGATACAATTGGTTGCATGTCACCAGCGAATGTGAAGTACCTTATAAATAATCATCCAGATATTGACCCACATAAAATTGAAGAGAATCCTAATTCAATAGAACCCGTTTTGATATGCTATTCAGAAAGTGAACAAAAAATCATACGTGAAAAATTTGGTATTCCATCTGACAAAACTCTTTTTGTTTATGGTGGAAATTTAGGAATTCCACAAGGTCTGGATTTCTTGATGGATACCATTGAAGCGACAGAAAGTGAAAAGGTTTACTTTTTAATTGTTGGGGCTGGCACTGAATATAATCTTATCAAGAAATGGTATGATCAGGTGAAACCAAAAAATGCAAAACTCTTGCCTATACAGCCAAAATCTGATTATGATAAATTATTGGCTGCATGTGATGTGGGATTGATTTTCTTACATAAAAATTTTATTATTCCAAACTTTCCTTCCAGGCTATTGTCTTATCTTGAAATGAGTATGCCAGTGCTTACAGCAACAGACTCAAATACTGATATTGGTGATATTGTCGAAGCAGCCGGGTGTGGATGTAAGGTGCTTTCCGGAAACCATAATTCTATGCAATCAAAAATTAAATGGCTTTTAGAACAAGACCTTAAGAAATTAGGTGATAATGGTAGAAAGCTCCTCATGGATAGGTACACAGTTGACAGGTCTTATAGCTTAATAATGAATCGAATAAAAAAAGCAAATTAACATAATTCAACTTTAATGACACCGCACACCCTTTACTCCATCAATCCGGACGGTGAAAAGTTCCCGCTACCGGAGAAAAAAGATTTTCAACCTGAATTCGAACGTTTAAAAGTATTGGCAGACCACCTGCATTCCCGTAAACTCATAACGAGGCGATGGCATCAGGTGCCAACACATCCATATGCTTGAATATTTGCCTTTGCTTTAGTAGCACCTCGCCTACTGTTAGGGATTTACCTGGTTCGGTGAAGCATTCGATCAAGTCTACCTCATCAAGCAGTCCTT
>Ga0209203_1002869_pt1 | contig 11050 bp, 13 predicted proteins | sample AD_UKC109_MetaG_FD_184423 | JGI IMG/M metagenome (GOLD analysis project Ga0209203, IMG submission 184423) | Active sludge microbial communities of municipal wastewater-treating anaerobic digesters from Hong Kong - AD_UKC109_MetaG (SPAdes)... | ecosystem: Engineered > Bioreactor > Anaerobic >...
ACCGGAGCCAAGTTCGATATTTTCATAAATCCTCCTTTCTGCCATGGATCACTTGTGGCATCATCTTATAAGATTAAATTTGGCGATTTACTTAACACCTGGATTCCCGTTAGATTATACCAAGGAATTCCTTATGGCACTTATTTATGAGGGTTATAGTACTATTTGTTGAAATAAATACTTGGTATAATTATACCAAGTATTTTTAGTTATATTTTGAATAACATTGCTAATAAAGGTGTGTTGCAAGAACATAGGTATAATTTTCCGGGAATGGAGGTTAACAGTGACTTTCTGGTATACTAATAATACATTCCACGAAAAATGGTTTGTATTTTCAAACCAGAACACCCAAAGAGAAAAGGAGGCTAACATGAAAAAACTCAAAGTACTGATCATGTTCATGTTGTTTGTATCAGCAGTTATTATTGGAGCTAAATTACCAGAAATGGTTTTAGTCCAAGGAGGAACCTTCCAAATGGGAAACACGAGAGGAAACAGCGAAGGGTACAGCGACGAAAAGCCCGTGCACACGGTCAAACTGACGTACGACTATTACATTGGTAAATATGAAGTTACATTCAACGAATACGACGCCTACTGCGAGGACACGGGAAAAAACAAACCCAGTGATAGAAATTGGGGAAGAGGAAACAGGCCCGTCATCTATGTTAGTTGGAACGATGCTATCAAATACTGCAACTGGCTAAGTGAAAGTGAAGGACTAAGCAAAGCCTATGACAGCAGTGGAAACCTCTTAGACAAAAACGGCAGACAAACGACAGACATCACACAAGTAGAAGGCTACCGATTGCCGACAGAAGCGGAATGGGAATATGCCGCAAGGGGGGGACACAAAAGCACAAGTGATTTTGAATACGCCGGCAGTAACACTTTCACAAATGTCGTCTGGTACTGGAACAACTCAAGCTCAAAAACCCACGAAGTGGGACAAAAGACCCCCAACGAACTAGGCCTATACGACATGAGCGGAAACGTATGGGAATGGTGCCACGACTGGTACGCTAATTATCCGAGCACAACCAAAACCAACCCGACAGGTCCCAGTAGCACCTCCTTCCGTGTCTTCCGCGGCGGGAGCTGGAGCGACTTCGCCAGTCTCTGCCGGGTCGCTAATCGTCACGACGACGTCCCTGACAACAGCTACAACATCCTCGGCCTGCGCATCGCCAGGACCCAAAAATGATTCTCAAAATTCGGTAAGCTTTTTTTCGTTTTTACCCTTTTTCCATTTTACACCTTCACGACTGTCAACAATCCGTTATTAAGATGACCTCGGCATACTCGCTGGGGTCTTTTTCTTCCTTAGCCAGAAAAGTGAATCAACTTCTATCATCCAAGCTTATAGAACGTCAATAAACGCATTTTAGAAAGACTCCATGTGTTATTCATCCTTGGAAAGCGTTTAATGGAAAACCAAAAGGGGCTATTGCTCAAAGTCCAGCGAATAGCCATGCCGTTTCCTTAACCTATCGATTTCAGCAATCTTCTTTATTTTATCAGAGAGAGAATTACAACAGATATGTTTTCGGTTCAGCCATTTGTTTCTTCTCCCAAAATGGATGGTGAAGGAATGGGGTTCATCAAACAGGTTCAACTGCGTATCCTCTATCACATAGACCCTGTTTTTTTTCTCTTCGGAGCAAACGTAAACTTTTTTCATGCAATTCCCCCATCAAAATCTTTTCAAAAACCTCTGGTAGAAATAGTTAATGAATGCACCATAAGGAATGTTATCGGTCATTCATTCACCCGTCTAACATCCGGCTTTCAAATCCCGTCACGGTAAAAATCGGACCGCACTTTTCGTATGCAGCTCGATTGTTTTTAAATAGGTCATCGTTGTCTGGATGTTTTTGTGTCTTAAATGCGTGGCCACTCTCTCAACTCCGGCTCCATAACTCAACATCTGGACGGCGCAGGTATGGCGCAGGTCGTGGGCGGTGATGGTGCTGATGCCCGTCTGTTGGCACAATCGGTGGATGATCCGGTTGATTGTTGCGGATGTGATGGGCTGGCCAAAGTTGCGGTTGCTGGTGGAGATGAGGATGTGGTCAGTGTCGAGATGCCATTTTTCGTAGAGTTGTTTTAATGTTCCCAGCACCGTCAAGAGTTTGGGATGGACATCGATTTCTCCGGTCCCGCCTTTGGCGTTTCTCAGGATGAGGGTGTGCCCGTGGGGGTCTTTTCGAATATCCCGCCATTGGAGAGTAGCCATTTCGGAGCGTCTCAGGCCGCCATAAACCCCAAGCATGACGATGGATTTGTCTCGTGTACCTGTCAAAGAATCGGGGCAGGATCGGATCAGTAGTTCCACTTCTCCCCAATCCAGATGGGCGGCGGGTGGTTTGTTGCTTTTGTGGTTGCCATCCGCCTCCCGGTAGATTTTCTTAATGGCCATCTTGAAGGTTTTGGTGGTGAAGGGGTTGGTGCCTACTTGTTTCAAGTCTTTCAGATAATCCACGAAACTGGAGATGGCTGCTTTTTTTCTTCCTATTGTAGACTTGGAATAACCTTGCTCGGCCAGGGACTGGAAATAGGCGATGGACTGGGGGAAGTCGGGTTGTTGAACGTTGTTCAGATAGTCGCTGATGTCCCGCTCATAGGCCTCGGCGGTGTTTTCGTTGAGTAATCCAATAAATCCTTTCAGGGATTGTTTCAAATGGTCGTTGGTGGAGATGTTGTCTAACATGTAAACCACCTCTATAATTTAAAGACATTATTTCCTATAACATTATACACTTTTTATGTTTAAGATGGAAGGGCCTGGCGGGGACTTGTTATTATGGTTTGGGTAGGAAGAATTAGGTTTGGGGGCAAAAGAAAAACCGGCTCCGAAGAACCGGTTGTGCAGGTTTATGGAAGTGGTTTTGAAGTGTTCATGTAGCAGCATTTCGAAGTTGAACACATAATGTGTTTATTATGTTTAACCATTGGTTGTAACTGATATTATTATTTTCGTTGGAAACTAAAACAATATTATTTGTGAATCATTCTTGAACGGAAGCTGTAAATATGGTTTCTGTCGATCGGTCTGTGAGGTTATCTGAATGTTGAAGAAAAAAATGATTGACATAGAAATTCCCGATCTTTGTATGAGTTGGTGTTTTGTATTGATGTGGGAAATGCGTAGCTGTAGAAAAATTATCGTAAAAAGCTTCTGCAATTCTATCCGTGTTATCGGAGTAGAAATCCTCTAAGATTATATTGCCGGATTTGTGTGAATGTACCGTTTTTCTGAGAAAAAAAAGATATTCATTTCCGGCTATTTGTCTTTCTTGAACATTTTGAAATCTAATCATCGAGGAACTTGTCGAAGTGATTACTAAGACCAACAATATAATCAACATCAAAGCTACCAAAACCTCAGTTAAAGTAAAACCCGATCTTCTCATTAATATGCCTCAATTACGCTTGAAAGAATAACATCAAGAGCCTCGCCGTCTTGTGGAGCACCAATGGCGGGAGGATATCCCTTCAAAAATCTAGGATCAAACAAATAGTTTTTATTGTATCCGCTTGTAGTAGTTGTCTGATAGGTATAATAATAGACTTCGGCATACCCATAGTCCCCCCAACCTCCGTTCCAAATCCGCCAATCAATCGTTTCTTCCATAGAGGGAAAAGTGTATACTTCATGCCAATTATTATACTGATATGGGTATCTTCCTTTAAGAACACCTGAATTGACTTTGTAGGTGTAATAATTATCATCAGTAAAGAGTATGTTTTTAACAGCAGTTGTTGTAAATTGTCCGACAGCTCCTCTTTCATGTTGCATCATCGAACCAAATAGAGTCAGTTGGCCTTTAGGCGAAATCGAGTCGTAATCATCTACCTGAATCTTTCCATCGAAAGAGTATAAAGAACCGAATATTTTATGATTGTCTTCGGAATCCGGCCCGATATAAATGTCTCCATCTGCGACAAGGTTAAGTGAAGAATCGACGTAATTATTGTTGTAAAGATTTTTGATTTGATTATTTTTCGTTGCATCCCAAGAATTTCCGTAATTCAGATCACTTAAATCTTTCAGTTCAGTAGGCATCAAATGATCTTTGATGTTTATTTCGCCCTCCGTTTGGAATGTCAACTTGCCATCATAAAAGCAAATATCCTGATTAGTGCTGCTTTTGTCATGATCGCCAATGGAGATATCATTATTTACTGCGGAAATATATCCGGAAAACGGCACACCTGAAATGGTTTTGGTATCCGACCCGTTATTATAGGTGTAAGTGGCTTCATATATATTGTTGGAACCAACCGCTTCTGTGTATTCAATCACTAATTCATTATTTTCGCCTTTCCAATCGATGGTTATTTTTTTATCGTCAAGATCAACATCATAATCAGTAGATTCTACATCCAAAACCAATGCATGAGAACTGCCAAATTTGAGTTGCTCACTGCTAGGGACCGTACTGGTGTAGGACGCATAAGTATCAAAATCAAAAAGAGCATCATCATCGGGTTCATAAAAGGCATTGAGCGTTACACCAGAATACCCCGAAAATCCACGAATCATAATATGATAAACACCTGCAATGGGGTTTTCTATAGTAATAGTTTCGTCATTACCATATAGATATGGCCTGTGGTCATACGAGCTTGTGGTTGGCTTTTCACCTCTTTTAAGATACAAATCAGCATCGCCAGAACCTCCACTGATTTTTACCTCCAAATTGGTAGCTGTTTCAGGGACTTCTATCTTAAAATAGATTTGCGAACCAGAATTACCTTGAAGATTAGACCGTATTAAAGGATTTTCTTTTGGGAAAAAGCTTGAAAATGAAAGTGAATTTTGATTAAGCATCTCTTTATGATTTTGAGCAAGTTCTTGAAAAGTCATAGTTAGGTTGATCTTTTTTTTCCCGCCATTGAAGTCACCTTCTGAATCACTATCGTAATATCGAAAGCCGTCATCACCCACTTTAGGGTTGTAATAAACCGTGCCATTAAAAATCGGATTTCCAGCTATGCCCATGGCTCCCAGCGAGGCCAAAGGACCATCAAAAACGTCTCCATCGGTAAACCAAATATTAGAAGGCTCTACTTCAGTAAAATAGAGGTATTTATTAAAATGTGATTTTTGGAATACCGCAGCGCTGAATTGTTTTGACCCAGAGTTTAATTCCAATTTATTGATAACCAACGCTTTACGATCGCTATCATCAATTTTTACCATGACTGATTCGCAGTTTTTTACATGGTCTTTTTCGGGCAAACAATCGATGTAATCAGAAAAAGCATTGATATAAAGATTATCCTCATTAGTTTGTTTTGTTGAATAACTTAATAATAGAGTGTGATCTGAGTTTTCATCAAAATCATCTTTGACAATTTCCCATTGATCGAGAAACAAGGAATCGTCCAAATACCCTTTAAAATCATCTATGAAAACGCTAAAGCTCTCAGAAGGAGCAGTGCCATCATAAAAATCAAACGTATCCGTTCTGCTTGCCATTTCTGTAATTTTTGAATATGATAGTTGATGAAAATTCGTTAGAATTGCTTTATAATCCATTTCATCCTTTACCCTGTTAATGATACGTGCATTGCTGGATATGTAACCCGCTCCAGCAGTAAATAACAATAGAGTGATCAAAAACGTCATCATCACTGTTGGTAGAATGAATGCCTTTCTTCTTTTAATCAACTAACTCACCCCGTTTTTCAATTGATCGTTTTAAACATGGCTGTTTTGGTACTTATAATCGTTTCTCTGGGGTCTTCAAAAACATATGTGACTACGATTTTCTCTCCTTCGACAGAAAAGTTCAAATCTTTTAGATATCCATGTGAAAAAACCGTTTTAGCACTATCATCCCCCGTCTTATACTTTATGCTTTTTTCAGTTTCATCAAAGGCAAGTAATATAGGTGTGTTGTCAACTTCCAGCCAACCGTATGTATTTTTAGTTAATTTTCTGCTTGGCATTTCGAGTTTTCTGAGATTGCCATTCGGGTTATTGGCCTGGTGGTCTTCATCAACATACCATAAAGAAATAATGTTATCTAATTTGGAATTAATTACCTCATATACAGAAATCACCGACAAATTGAAATGTATTTTATACGTTGTCTGGAAAACAAACATAATTAAAAACATGATGATAAAAACGATTGTAACCATGATACTCATGACGATCAGAACTTCAGTCAGGGTAAAAGCTTCTCTTTTTTTCATCCAGTATCTCCTATCATTTCAAATTCAATGTATTAAATAAAAAGTGTGTTAACGCTTTAAAAGATTGCAAAGAAAACAAAGATTAACAATTAGTCTTGAGAGGAATCCCTAAAACAGCTTTATTGTCAACCTCGAAAAAGTTTTTGATAGTCGTGACGTTTTCATTTCCGTTTCTTCCACTTATGTCATTACTGTTTGGGGACACTTCTTATTCGTGATTTTGTGTAAAAAAAATATTCATCCTGTTCATATTGTACCAGAAAAGAACAAAATTACCTCAAAATTGTTACATTGGAGAGGTTTGAAGAATTTCTTTTGTTTTAAAGGTGATTTATAAGCTTAACTCAACGCATGAAGGCATCCTGTTAAGTTACACCCAAACGAGCCAAAGAAAAAGCCGACTCGTAAGAATCGGCTGTGTTGGTTTATGGGTGTTGCTTTACGGCGTTTCAGCGAGTGTAACTCAATGCCGTTGTGTTACTCTGAAATTATAGGAAAGCATTAAAAAAACTATTCGTTGAGTGCAGCGTAAATTTGAACGGCTTGATCGGTTTCTGGAAATTCATCCATAATAAAAGATAAAATGTTGTTTTTTATATCAGGCTTAAAATATTCTGCCCAACCCTTTACCACTTTGGTTAATTCTTCCAACGCTGATTCTGTTTCCGATTTAGACGACCACATAATTCCGGTTTGGCTATAATAATAGCCGACATTTAAAATAACTTCTGTATTATTTTCCAAAAAATATTTTGTCAGTATCATATACTGTTTAAGAATATCTTCCACTATTGGGTAACTATCAGTTGTTAGCTTTTTAATGAAAACATCTTTATTTGTTCTCCAGCCAGAAAAATCCAAAAATGTCATATAAGCATGTAACCACTCATATTGTTCTTCTTTACTCACGATATTATTTTTATAATAATCATACGTTTCTCTTAAAAAGATTGAGGGTGAGCCTTTATAAAATGTTTTTTTATAATAGGCATAATTACCATAATTTACGATTTTTCTATACATTAATGAATTCCTATTGTATATCCAATCATCATACACAAATTCTTTATCTCCAATTTCTTTATAAATGTCTACAAAAGCGAGGAATTTCTCAGCAATATCCTCAGCGGATTCAATTTTTAGTTTCCAGTTAAATAGTTCTTGAGAAGTAGCTTCAACAAATGTATTTTTATCCAAACTTGTTAGCCATTTATCAATAGCCTTCAATGCATTACTGTAATTTTCTTCTACTGTATTACTTAGACCTATTCCAATCAATATTAAAAAAACAACACCAATAAAGAATATCCTTTTCTTCATATTCCCTCCTTTTTGTCTCACCAAGACATCTTCACCCACTTTATTGTTTGTTCTAAAGATTCAAGTAATCAGAAATAATTATGCTGATAATATTCCAAAAGAAAAAACCAAATACATAAGCGCCTACACACCCGCCTCTTACCTCTTTTCTGAATAAACGTAAAAACTGTTCCTTTTCAGAAGGGCGTAAATGCTTATATGTCCTATTCTTTTGTGGCTTTTTGAAAAAACTATCGATAAATCCGATAAACTGGAGTAACAATGCAAAAAAAGCTACATATCCTAAATTAGCACCAATCAATCCACCGATCAAACCGACAAAAAAAGCGAATATCAGCGGCATAAAAAAAGACCAAGCGATTAATTTTCGTCTTTCCTCCTTTACAACGCCTTCAACCAAATCATCAATTTCTTCGTTAGTCATTATAGAAATTCCCCCCCTTACTTACAGTACAAGATCAATCTACTTTTCTATATGTTCCTGTTGTATCCTCGGTTATTGTGAATAAAGGTACAGTTGTTTTAGGTGAAAGGCTAGGGATAACGCAATTCCCGATATATAGCGCACCGTATATGTCAACAACATCTCCTTCTGCAAATTTTTCGAAGTCTGCGTTTTTCGGAACTCTAAAAAGAATCATGTTATGACCGTATGGATAATCTTGATGGTAATCAGAATACTTAGTGGATATTGTATAAAGGTCATATTCTGGGTCTTCTTGCCGCCATCTATGTACCTTCCCACTAAAATCCCATATCACTTGCTCCACTTCGTCCGGGCGTCTTGTCATGTTTCTGTATAGCAAGCCTTCGAAACCAAAGACCGTAACCGCAATCAAAACAATAACTGTTATCATTGAAATTGTCTTCATATCTTTCACCTCCTTAAAAAAACTTCTCTTGAACTCTTCTGCACCTATAGTTATCCAACAGTTCAAAGAATGCTTTGGATTTTATTACAAGCATCGTTTCATAATGGCTTGGTATAAGTTTTTATCTACTTCCAGAAGACTTTTATTGCCGTCTTTGAATTGAATCGCAATATGATAGATGTTTTTTGTTTTCGCTGTAAGACCCGCTAGCAATCCAACTGGGCCTATCAAGAAATTCCCCACCAAACCTCTGGCAATACCACTTGCTGCACTTTTATAATGCTCTTCTCCCGCTAATTCAACAGCTTGAACATTATTTTTATTAAGTGAAACGGTTCCAAAAAACTTTTGTATCAGCGGTTTGCCTAATATACTTAATTTCACAAGAGCTCCTGCATATTCACCTGCAATAACAGCATTTTTTGCTCTCATGTTTTCACCCTCTCTTTAATCACCAAGATTTTGAATCTACAAGTTTTCCGGAAGCATCAAATAACCTTACTCCATCACCTTTATTGTTATGAATATATTTTTTAGTCCATATGTGCCCAAATGCATTAGGACCAGAATATATTCTTAAGGTCTGACCTACTCCTAACGTTCCTGATAAAAAATGTTTTTGATCGCCCTTCACGCTTAAAGCTTTCCAACCTGAAAGGTTTACAGAGGAACTACTCATGTTCTTTAATTCAATATACTCTGGGTTTGAAGAATAATCTATATCTGATATAACAATATTAACCCCTGAGTTGGTTGTTTGAGTTTGGGGAGTTGTTTGTATCGTGTTGGTAGTTTCTGTTTTTTCAGGAAAGGAAGATCCCTGCCATAAGCCTAACCCTTTGTTTCTTGCATGGGTTTCAGCACTTCTGAAAAAAGTCATGTATTCTTGTTTGAATGAATAAGTTGTATAAGCATTTCCATAACCGTTGGCTATGATATTTAGGTTTTGCATAACATAAGTGCTGCCAACTCTAAACCAAACGTACGCTAATAAACGGTTATACTTATCTCTTGGGTTCCAATCATAAGTTAGATATACTGTAGAACCTACCGGGCACATCGCTTTAGTGAAGTCACTCGCTTCTTTGCCAAATTCTTCTACAGGCTTGCTTGGATGAACCGTTTCAGGTGTATCTACACCTATCAGCCTGACATTTTCTTCCTTACCTTTAATGCTTACTTTTATCGTATCTCCATCTATGTTTTTAACAACAACAGCTTCTTCATAATTGATTGGCCTTAAATAGTTATAATCCCAAGAAAAGCTTATACCGTTTTTGTTGAGATTTGCAGCAAAAACCACTACAACCACAAAAATCAACAAAAATACACATAGCGTTTTTTTCATTTCTTAACCCCCTTTGAATTTTTTTAAGTTAAGTTCTTTTCAGATTTATTTGTCCTTGTAGTAATCATAAAAGTACTGGATATTTTCATAGTCTTTGTCGGTAGTATGAAACAAGAAGTCGGTATTTGCATTTAAACCATCCGTATAAAAATTGGTTTGTGCTAAAGCAACCCATAACGACATATGATATTTCCTTGAATCCGGGAAAGTTTTGTAATCATAAATTCTTACAATTACATGAGCTTCGATTGATTTGAATTTTTCGATTTCTCTTTCAAGAATAGCCTGAAGTTGTTCTTGACTCATTCTTTCAACGATTTTAATATCCACACTGACATTAAGTTTGTTTCGAAGGACTTGCACTTCATTAATATTGATATATTCATAGTTCAACTTCTGTGAATTAAACGAAATACTTAAATTTGCAAATAGAGAAAAAACTGTTATTAAAAGTATAATCATCAAGAGTGTTCTTTTCATATGTATTACCCCCTTTAGGTATATTTCTTTAGAATTGAATAAGTGTTCTGTTTATATTGTACCAAATATCTGACAATATTCCGGTGAAATTGTTACATTTCAAAAGAAAGGATTTAGAGTCTTGCAAAATAAGTGCTACAATGAAAGACGAAGTGGACGAGCAAATGGCAGAAGAACCATAATACTTGGTAAATGAACAAAAGGAGGGATGATGAAATGAAGTATCTCATTTTGGAAAATGATGACGACCAAATTAGTTATATCAATGTCGATAATATAGAAAGTTTTACTCATGATGAGGAACAAGTTACTGTGAGCTGTACCTGCACTTCAGGCGCTCAACATGTGCTCATCGAAGCAGAGGGGCAATCTATTGAGAAATACCTCCCTAAACTGGTCCAAAAGTTAAAATGGGATAATACCTCAGATATTGATATTATCAGTTTCAACAGGAAATTTATAAAATAACCAAGAACGGAAATCGATGAAGCAAAGTAGAAAACCTGTACCCTACTCCGTCCTTTCACAAAAGCTTTACACGAACAGGGTTGTTTTCCCTCTTGACGTGGAGGTTGATACACGTTCTATACTGTTGTTGAACATCAGGAAAGAATGAAAATCCACGAGGAGGGATGACCATGAAAAAGATCAGAAGATTATTCAACCAGAAACAGAGAGATGCCCTTTTAGAGAGAAACAAAGATTATTTCTTTGATGCAGTCAGCAGATAAGGAAAACACAATATATAGAAATCCGCCGGCCTTCGGGTCGGTTTCTTTTTTGGGAAATGAAAAACCCCCATCCGGCCATTAAGCTGAAT
>Ga0209203_1002878_pt1 | contig 11026 bp, 8 predicted proteins | sample AD_UKC109_MetaG_FD_184423 | JGI IMG/M metagenome (GOLD analysis project Ga0209203, IMG submission 184423) | Active sludge microbial communities of municipal wastewater-treating anaerobic digesters from Hong Kong - AD_UKC109_MetaG (SPAdes)... | ecosystem: Engineered > Bioreactor > Anaerobic >...
CGAAAAAATCAAAAATGGATATTTTATGATAGGATAATATTTTAAGCAATGATTGAAACTGAAGATTTGATTTTCCAAGTTCAATGTTGTTGTAACCATTCTTGCTCAAACCAACTTTCTTAGCCATTTCAACATAGGTAAGATTTTTCTCCTTTCGTAGTTCTTTGACTTTCTCCCCAATTTGTTTTATGAAGTCTTTGTATTTAGGGTCAATCTCAGCAGGTTTCATGACATAAATTTTACCAAAGGTAAGGATAACCTATTAAAATAGGTTTTTTATCATCGGTTTTTGTTTTTGAAATGATTTATTACTTATCTTTGCCTATTAAAGTGGGTTTTCATGAAACATCAAAACAAACACATAATTCACATAATCACTCATCCAGTAGATGATGATTTCGATGTCGCATATATGATATTGATGTTCATGGAAGGAAATAAGGTTATTGGAGTGGCAAAAGTTGAGTTAAAAAAGAATTTCATGCCGTTTGATAATCTCTATACGAGTTTTTACGCCTGCTCTTCAAATTAAACTTTAATCCAGAGAACTATGATAACCAAAAATAAAAGCAGGGAATCTCTATCCAAAATGAAAAACATTCACTTATATGTCATAGTGTATGTTTTTTGCGGAATATCCCATTAAATGGGAGTTTTAGAAGGAATTGAAATTCAGGAGCAATATATTATATTCACTATCAATCGAAAACCAATAAAACTGAAATAATATGAGCGCAAAATTCAGCAGAACCACAGCCGACTATCTTGAATGGTCACAGGCAATGAACTTGATTCGGAATCTCTATAAAGATGGTAACTATAAAATTTCGCTTCTGATATCATTTGGGGCATTCTGGGGTTTGAGAATTTCGGACATTCTTTCTCTTCAGTGGAAACAGGTGTATGACAAAGATGAATTTGAGTTAATTGAAAAAAAGACCAAGAAGGTCAGGGAAATCAAGGTAAACTCACAATTGAAGAACCATATTAAGGATTGTTACGAGAAAATCAGTCCCAGAACAACTGATGAATATATCTTCACCAGTCAAAAGGGGTCAGTTTATTCCATACAAAGGATTAATGTCATTCTTAAAGACTTGAAAACCAAGTACAATCTCAAAATCAAAAACTACTCCACACATAGCCTCAGGAAATGTTTTGGCAGAACTATATTCGAGAGGTCGGAAGGCAATGCGGAATTGGCTTTGGTAAAACTATCGCAGTTGTTTAATCACAGTAATCCAGCCATTACAAGAAGATATCTTGGTATAAGTAAAAAGGAACTGCTTGACACTTATGACGTTCTAAGTTTCTAAATCTTAATCCTTTTAGTCTTCCACCAGATATGTTTCAAAATTAAAGTAACCCCATTCGCTTTCCTCATCAATAGGTGTAACATCATGGATTGAAACAAGTTTCATTGCAACGCCATTGTGTATGGTGTAAGTGAATCGATATTTTAATCCTTTTTCTGTATTAACTACCTCTGAAATTGTGACCTTCTCATTGTTATATATACAAACTGAATTCGGTTTAATTATTGGTGTTCGATTTTCACCTCTAATTCTGAATTCAACACATTCTTCTTTCAAACTATCACGCATTATATTGATTGCTTGAATGGTTTCCTCATTTAGAGAGTCGCCATCTACGAATGAAAAAATGTAATCAGGACGAGTAATAATTTCACAAGTAATATCAAAAACTTTCTTTAATTGCTTATACTCGGTTAATCGGTGGGTTAACTTTAAACTACCATAGGACTGGTCATATATAACGATAAAACGGGAATCAGTTTCAAATCCCATAGTATTTGGTTTGAACTTATTCCTTGCATATCCAACATCCTGCGGTTCATAGGGTATATTAAGTAGAAAGATTTCATAAAGAATCTGAGATATCAAATCTGCTTTTACATTTTGTTGATTTAGGCAGGGGTGTGTAAGCAGAACACCTGTTGTTCTATAACTTCGAGTAAAATCAGGATATTTATAAAATAACCTTGAATCAGCATCATCAATTGGATAAATACGGTCAAATGGGTTTGCTCCACCACGTAATTCTTGAATTCCGACAACTTTTTCGAATATTAATAATTCCAGTTCCAGAATTTTTAAGTCATCATACTTTTGGGCAAGAAAGATTTTCTCATCCCTGAGTTGAGGGAATACTGCTGGGGGTAATTGTTTTGGTTTGGTGAAATATTTCCTTTCCCTCCTAACAGTAATTAACCTATTCTTAATATTAACATTTGTTACACGAAGGGATTGTCCAAAGTAATAATAAATACCACATGGATAGGTTTCCCGCATCACTTGACTGTAAGAAAGAGAACCTTTGAACTCATTCATATTCCCAGATACTTTCAATTCAACTCGAAATTGAGGCTCAAGGTCACGCAATGGGAACGCAAGTTGCGGGTAAACACCACCAGCATTCTTGATATCATCATAATCCTTGGTTGTATTACGATTTCTAACATCATTGCATACTTGCATGAATGATTCAGGAAAATCAACAGATGTCACAAAATCATCATTTGAAACAGAAACATTATCATATTCACCATTTGGCTCAGCAAAGCAAAGTGCATGAATGTATTGAAGATTCTCATTTTCAAGATATAAGGCGCTTTCTGCCATCGGAATGTCAAACAGTTTCTTGGGGTCTTTAAAAATTGTTGTCGACCTTACAGAATTGTCATTAATGATAATGATTAAACCATCTCTTTTACACCCAACCCTTCCAACCCTTCCAATCCGCTGGTAAAAACTTGTAGAGGAGTAAGGAATTCCCAATAGAATTCCCAAGTCGAGAGTAGCGATGTCAATACCCAACTCAAGTGCACTTGTTGAAATGATTCCATTAAGATTACCATCTCTCAGTTTTTGTTGGATTAATTCACTGTCTTCTCTCTCATAACCAGCACGGTAAGGGTATACCTTAAACTCATTGATTGCTTTTTCAAATTGTAGTTCCAACACATCTTCTTCATCAGCATCATCTTCGCTCTTAGTTTGTACTCGGTTAACTATACCCGCTACTTGTTCAACCATTTTTCGGCTATCAACGAACGTAATGCCCTTATATTCTGTGTTCTTCGCAAAATATCCAACCAAATCAGTAAGTTTGGTTAACATCTGACCAAAATCATCTGGCTCAATTAATAGAATATCGGATGCATTCTTTGGTGAGGTATCATTTTCAATAATGGTAAAATCCATTCCAATTATCTTTTTCAAATGCTTTTCTGGGTCTTCGATAGTAGCAGAAGCGGCAAGATATTGTGGAAATCGTTTGGATAAAACTTTAATTGCATGATTTAGCCTTCTATATAAGAAGGCTGAGTTGCTACCAAAAACACCTGTATAGGTATGTGCCTCATCAATTATGATTAGTCTTACTTTAGAGAGGAAATCCTTGATGAGTCTGCCTAATTTTGCATCTCCTAACTTGCTAAGCATAAATGCATGTATAACATCTGGTGTAAATATTACTATACTGCATTTTCTTAGAATCTGAACTCTCTCTTCTGTAGTAACCCCGCCAACAATTCTGCCCACTTTTGCATTGATTCCAGCAATCCTTATTGCATTCTCCCAGTTTTCGTTCTGCTGACTTCCTAACGCTTTGAGAGGGTATATTGCAATTATTTTTGCATCTGGTTGGTTCGAAAGCAATTCAATACCACTACTATAAAACACAAGACTCTTACCAGAACCAGTTGAAGTCGCAATACAAACGTTATTGCCTTTGCTTAATTCTTCAATGGAACTGTACTGATGATTCCAGATACTTCCATTAAACCTCCTCTTCAAATATTTGTTAGTTGGTTCAGTAAGTTTTAATCCTTCCACAGGAGTTGTTTTCTCTTCCCTTGGCGGGATAGGGAAATGATGAACAGATTTAAACCCCATCTTTTCAATTTCCCCTTTGACAGATAATAAATTACTGGGTATCTCTACCGAAACATCTCTTTCTACAGAAAAAAGTGTTGGTTCTTCTTTAATGGAATTGTAAATTATACAATTCTCAAGATTGAGTTTGATTGGTAGGTCAAGCAAATCAGTATTAGTGAAGTTAATCTCTCTGCTGGTTATGTGGGAAATCTTCTTGCCGAATCTCTCTAAATCAGTAATATGAAACCATGTTGAAACAGTTGGGGGAAATTGAAATTCAACAACATTTACTGAATTATGAAACAAGACAATACCACTTATATGGCTTAAATTTACATATGGTTTGTAAAACCATAGATTTAATATTTTATATAATCCTGTCTTATTGAGTTTTACTTGAAGATATGGATTCTTACCACCGCTTCCTCCTTTTATTATAACCTCTCCACATTTCCATTCACCATTTTCAGCAGCACTTATATTCCCACCATAGTTCTTAAATTCTATAACTATTATCGCATCCCGTTTAACGAATATTGCGTCTATTTCACGATTATCAAAACTTGGATTACCAATTAAAATATGAGGGTCTTCGGTATTCTCATATTCTTTTATGAGGATTTCACAGAGATTATCAAAAATCTCCCTTTCATGGGTTGTTTCATATTCAGCAACCCTATAAATTAATAAACTCATATATAAATTGTTAGTAGATTAATCTAAAATATAAAGGTAAATAATCATAAGGCATCTTAATCAATGAAATGTGGATTTCTATAAAAAGATATGTGAAATTACTCCGTTTACAAATAAATTCCCTGTTCGTCTTGGTTAATATTGAAAGTTTTGTGGTATCCAAAAACATTTGGGAAAAGAAGTCGGAGATTGGGGATTGAACCTTAAACCAAAGACCTGAGGTATTTTTAGAATTAAGAAAAACTGAAATTCTATGAGATGGGAAATTCATCTCATGCAATTGTGAAGAAAAATTTTATATGCTAATAAATTTAATCGGAGAATCCATTATTTTTATAGGATTATTAGATAATCCCTATCCCATAAATCATTGGCTACTGATTTTAAAATAAGATTTGACGGTGAACAAAATCAAATTGATGCGAACACCTTAATTAATAGTTTAATCCACACTACTTCAATAATTCAGGAACTCAATAGGAATCTGGAGAGCGGAAAGAAGATTGATGTCAAAATAAAAGCGTTGGAGAAGGGAAGTTTCCTTGTTCATATTGACTTAATAGAAACATCACTACAAAACCTAAAAACGCTTTTAACGAAGGAGAACATTGAAATTGGTGCTGCTATTATTGCTGGATTAGTGGGTTTAATTGAGATAAAAAAGTTCCTGAAGGGTAAAAAAGCAAAATCGAAAACGGAAGATGCAGGGAAAGTTATAATTGAGAACGTTGATGGTAATGTGCTGCAAGTCGAGAATTTTACTTTTAATATTTATGAGAACAATACCATCATCAGGGATGCATTATCACAGAATTTTGAGACCTTGGAGAATGACCCATCGATTTCTTCATTCGAGATAACAGACAATGAAGAAATCCCATTAGTGAAAGTCGATAAAGATGAATTTCATGATTTGGCAATTAAGTCTGAGCAAATATCAGATGATGAAAGAATTATCACTGAGGCAGCAACATTAAATATCGTTCGACTATCCTTTGACGAGAAACTGAAATGGGAGTTCTATTTCAAAGGAAATAAAATTTCAGCCAGAATTGATGACCAAAATTTTTACAAATTAATTGAGAAGGGAGAGTCTTTTGCGAAAGGTGATACACTCGAAGTCGAATTTGAAATCCGACAAAAATTCGATTCCTCAGTAAATACTTTTATCAATAAGTCGTATGCGGTGAAGAGAATCCTGAGGCATATTAAGCGAGACGAACAATCAAAGATTAATTTCTCAGATTAAAAACTTTGGTAAGGCTGCCTCAATAGAAAAATATCTCTGAATTGCCTAATGAGAACAGTTGGACTACTGTTATGTTATTGGTATTTAATGTCACGCTAAGGTTACTAATGAGAAAGCCTCTCAATTTTTTCGATTAGTTGTGCCCTAATGTGGGCATTTTGAGGGACTTCTCTTATACCATATCCATGTATTCTATCCCTGAATCTACGGATATTTGGATAAACAGATTTAAAGAACATATCAGTACCTTTTTTATAATTCGCAGTATTAGTGCATTTTAAGACAGAACTGAATGCTCCACCTATATAGTCCGCAATCTGTATCCCAACAGAATGATGGGAAAATTCCAAATTAATGCTATCCTTGATGTGGTTATATTCATTAACTATATCACCGTTTGCAAATATTTCAAAGTATATTTCCCGATAATATTTGTTTTTTTCCTCATTGACTGGGTCTATAAAGATTACTGCCAGATTGTTGAAGTCATGCTGTAAATCCATTTCTATCCTTTGCATCATTTCCTGAAGATGGAATTTCAGTATGTACTTAACATCATGACGATTCGTAATGTTGTTGTTAGTATAGGTTAGGATAATTTTTTTAAAATCCAGTTGGTTTATTAGATTCAGACTGTCATCTACATATTGAAGCAACTTTTCATAGTTATATTTTTCAAGGTATTTAAAAGGCTCATTATCAGGGATGGTTATTTTATCTCTTTGGAACTTTCTGAGTTGCCATAGATAAGACCATTTAACCTCCTTATGTTTTGGTAATTCATAAGTCGTTTTTAAGTGTTGAAATAGACTATTCAGTTTTTTCCACTCACTCGAATTTATAAGTAAAGTAGAACGAATATAAAAAGGATGTGTCTTGAGTTGCTTTTCATTAATGCCTTGAAGGTAATCACCACATTCATCACTGAATCCGAAGTATGTTGACATAAATCTGAAACTTAGTTATTAGAATACATTTATCTCATTGTCAATGAAAAATATTATCAAAAGTAAAGAACTTAAATCAAAAAGTACTACTGAAAAAAATATTCAGAAAAGCACGCAATCAATTCAAAATATCTCGTAAATTAGCAGTAGTACTCGCAATTTCCTTGTGGCATCAATGATTCCAGACACTTTATATGCCTCAAATTGCGTGTATTCAATAAATCGCTCTTTGAAATATTTAAAGGTGACACTTCCTTCCATACCTGCTCCAGCAGGATTGTATTGCAGACATTGACTTTCACATATATTATGGTGTCGCCTTTAAACCATAAAGGTCGGATGACCAATAATAAGGCAGCACATCTTCCTTTCATCGAAAGGAAATGCAGCGAGACATATTTATTCCACACTTGTGTTGCTTTTAAATAATGGTTAAACGACCTGTTTGAGGCAGTACTCACCTTATTACTTCCTTTAGCACGAGGAAAATGCAGCGAGACAACGAGTACTGCCTCTTTATTTTTATAGCAAATTATGAAACAAATGGGATTTATCTATCGTACTAAGGGACAGACGAAATGAAACTACTCCAGAGAATAATTATCATGCAACAATTATATCAGTTTAATATCCTTTTTTTACCGATAGTCATGAAGAAAATACTCATCTTTTTATTAACCCTCCTGCCATTAACAGCATTTTCTCAGGAAGAAGGCATACTGATAGATTCAACCATTACGTATCAGTATACAAGTCCTACAGATTCAGTATTTTTATCTAAGGGTTATTATGAGAGAAATTATAGCGGACAACTACTGCTTGCAAACTATTTTCAATGGGATTCTAATTTAAATGAATGGATTTGGACGAAAAAAGAAGAACGTTCATATGATGAAGATGGACATACTGTTTTTGGCGCAAACTATAACTGGGATTCTGGTTTAAATGATTGGGTTGGTGTTGAAAAAGGTGAATGGGGATATGATGAAAATGAAAATCAAATTCTTAAAGCAAAATATAATTGGGATTTTGGTCAAAGTAATTGGGTGGGGGTGGAAAAGGACATGTACGAATATGATGAGAATAATCAGGAATTATGGCATATATATTTTAACTGGGATGTAGGCTTAAACGATTGGATAGAGGTTGCTAAAAATGAAACAGTATTTGATTCAGAGGGCAATAAAGCATATTCTCAGATATACACATGGGATTCGAATTCAAATGAATGGGTCTTCAATAGCAATGATGCAAATTTTAATAAAGATGAGTCTGAAAATGATGAAAACGGAAACCAGATTTGGTTTACGAGGTATTACTGGAGTTTCAGTTTAAATGACTGGGCTGCTCAATATATCTACGAACGCACTTTTGACGCTAACAATAATAAGTTATCAGAGGTTTATTCACTTTTTGATTATATGAATAATCCTATTGTGTTAATCCTATCAGATAGCATTTCATTCTCCTATGATTCTGAAGGAAATCTGATTTTAACCAAAGATATAACTGGGGATATAAATACAAGTGAGTGGTATTATGCTGGAGAAACCCAATATCAAAATACATATGATTCTAATGGGAATCTCATTTTAGTTTTAACTCCCAATGTTTCTAAACAAGAGAGAGAATATGATGTTGAAAACAATTTAATACGTCAGGAGATATACCGCTGGGAAGGGTCTATTAATGATTGGGTTTTAGAAATTATTGAAGAATATAACCCACAAGTCGCTGGATATAATGTAACATTGCGAGAACAGTATAGGTGGAACTCAATTGCTGGTCTTTATCTTTTTGGGAAAACTCAAAGACAATTTGACTCCGATGGAGAAGTAATTATATATCAAATAAATGAAAATTATTGGTGGGATTCATTTAATGAAATATTGATAGGCATTTCTAAAACAGAAAGAGAAAGAGAATTTAACTCAGAGGGGAATTTACTGATGTCTGCATACTACGAATGGGATAACAATATCAATGATTGGTATGGAACAAACAAATCAGTAAGAAGAATAGACTCATACGGGAATGTCTTTTTAACGTTTAGATATGCATGGGATTCAAACCTTAGTGATTGGGTATTGGACAAAAAAGATTATTCTTATTATGGCGGTTTCCTATTTGATACTGAAGATTCCATCTGTGAAGGCGAGAGCATTCAATGGCAGGGACAATACCTTACTCTTAGTGATACATATGTTGAAAATTTCACATCTATTTGGGGGCGTGACAGTACATATCAGTTTACACTAACAGTAAATCCAAGACCATCTTCATTTGTAATAACTGGAGAAACTACGACAACCACAAATGAAACCCTCGTTTATTTAGCACCAGATAATAATACTCTGACATACAGTTGGAGTGTGGACAATGGAAGTATTCTTTCAAATCCATTGTATAATTCAGTTGAAATCCAGTGGGGTGGTATGGGAGAAGGAATGATTTATGGTTTTGCCACAAATGAATATGGGTGTAAGAGTGATACGGTGGAATTACAGGTCGCAATTGGTACGACAGGGGTCAATGATTTATTGGGTAATGGAATTCGTTTATACCCAAATCCCGTAAAAGACATTTTGAATATTTCATCAGTAGATGAAAATATCGAAGTTGAAATTCTCAGCATGAGTGGGACAAAACTATTATCAGCAAAAAGTTATTCTATTGATTTGTCTTCCTTACCTACTGGAACATATATTGTTAGAGTTAAAGCGGGAAACGGGAATATGATTGGGATTAGGAAGATTATAAAGAAATAGAGAAATAACCGAATTCCTAATAAAAACACTAATGGTCAAATTCCTGAGTGTTTTTATGGAAACACGATAATCAAAACATATTATTTTGGTATATCTATTAGGGTATCAAAATCAGCCAACGACCAGAACCACCAGTCCCCATCAATTTCCATGTTGTGTGAAAGGTTATAACAGCGGTTGGTTTTCAGGTCTTGTACATTGAGATAAATCACTCCCTGATAATCCTGATAGTTCAATAACCTGATGGCTGCAATATCTTCACCGATGGTTTTCTTCTCCACCTTCAGGTAAGGCATACCTTTGGTTAACCTTTTGCCTTGGGTCATAATGAATGGCAGGTCAAGAACAATGGTCTCATTGGAAAGATATTCCAGCACCTTATGTCCTTCACCATTTATATAGGGTTGGTTATTCATAATCGAGTTCCAATAAATCTTCATGAGCACAGCAATTGGTTATTTCATCAAAAACCATATCCCTGATGTCCTTCCAGCATATGAAAGTGTATGCTGGATGTGTGTCGTTAACATCCAGACAGATTTCAGCAGTGTTCCCTGTATCTGGGTTGGTAAATAGCATCTGAAGGATACCAGCATTATAATCAACACTATTGAGTTCGTACAAACCAAAACCATCAGGGTTTACCACCAGATATTTCTGCCCAAAACCTAAGCCAAGGTTGGATTGTTTATGGGATAAGAAAATCTGAAGGTGCTTATACTTTCCTTCCTGCATCTGGTTAATCAGGTCTGTTATATCTGATGGGTAAGTGTTATTGATTGCTTTTTCCATAGTATGTACCATATTATATAATGTCCAATGCCCCCACTGGGTATCCACCCGTTATAACCCCGTATACAACCCCTGCCTCTGGAGTTGCGGGGTGCTCTAAGCATCTTTTATCTTTTAAATAAATACTTCCAAAATCAGGAGCAGACAGAAAAAGTTCCAGTATCAAAACCTTTAAAATTCCTATAAAAAAATTGGAAATCCCGACACCCTTGGTTTTTCAACCCCGACCCCTTTTCAAAAAAAATCCCAAAAAATTGGAGCAATTATGGGAAAATAAGCCTTATGGTGCTTGTGATGGAACTTGGGTGCGTTCAGGATATAACTGGAAGTCGATAAATGATAACACTGGAAGTAAACTACCCCTGAAGGAAGGATTCGCTTGCGAATATTGTGAGATGGGTCTGGAAGGAATGTTGTTTGGAAGGGTTGGCTTCTTCTGAGGGTTGAACGCAAAGGTTTCCATCACTGCTTGAGGGTCTGTGGGGATGAGGGTTCGACACCCCGCAGGAATAAAACCCTTGTGGTATATTGAGACGTGGGTTCGAGAGCCAGCAAAATAACCATTTCTTGGGGTTGTGATGGCATTTTAATACATTTGTGAAACCAAGATGTTCTTTGCGGTTTTGCCGAATAAAATTCACCAATTAGCATACCATATATTTGGGCAATTGGCGT
>Ga0209203_1002883_pt1 | contig 11009 bp, 9 predicted proteins | sample AD_UKC109_MetaG_FD_184423 | JGI IMG/M metagenome (GOLD analysis project Ga0209203, IMG submission 184423) | Active sludge microbial communities of municipal wastewater-treating anaerobic digesters from Hong Kong - AD_UKC109_MetaG (SPAdes)... | ecosystem: Engineered > Bioreactor > Anaerobic >...
CTCGAAAATACTATTATTACTACACGCAGTAATGCTTAATATTAAAATGCTTACTACAATTAATTTTCGCTGTTTCACCGAGATCATTCCCACGCACTGAGATCGAATACAGCAACCACCGGGTCGTGGTCGCTGGAAGCATTCCGCGGCAAGGTCAGACTGTTTATGTATACTACTTCGTAGCTCTTGAGCCTGGGTATCAACGCTCTGCTTGCCATGATCTGGTCAAGAATCTGGCCATTTCCCTCGTGTAAATAGGTAAATCGTTGGTTTTCAGGCAATCTGAAGGAAAGGTTTTCAAGCAACCCGCCCTCAAGCGTCTCCATGCTTACGCTCCATGGGAAATCATTCAGATCCCCGAGCACAACAATCAGCGCTTTTGGATTGATGTCCAAAATGTCCCGAACAAAACCATTCACAGCCTTCGCTTGCGCGATCCTCTGCCTTTCGCTTGGTCTTTGAGGCGGCTGCTGATCGCCAAAAAGTGGCCCGTCTTCGCCCTTGGAATTGAAGTGATTACCGATCACATAAACATCCTGCCCATTGAAAACAAACTGGGCGATGATGGGTTTGCGGCTGTCAAAGAAGGCGGAATTTCCCGGCCAGATCCTGCCCGGGTTAAGGGTGAGCATCGCGCGTCCATTCTCATTCCTCAGTTCGACTTCTCCGGTAGCTGTTCCTGCCACGGCACCAGGTAGCTGCAAACCGCGATTAATTTGGTATAAAATGACGGTTCTGATATTGCCACCCGGGATTCCCCCATCCGTTTTGTTCAGAGGGTCTATGTTCAATGCCTGATAAACAACCTGTCCTTTGCTGACATCCACGATATCATCGATTAGGCTGGCCAGGTTGCGCTCAGCGCTAACCTGCCCCGAATCGAGGCTGCCGTCATCATCCATGATTTCTTGCAGCACCAATATGTCTGGCGCTTTCAACAATTCCACGATCTCCCGGGCAATCTGCCTTGAACGCTCCAGTTCCTGCAAGCTGTTGAAGTTCTCCAGGTTGTAGGTCGCTATGGCCAGTTCCCAGTCTTCCTGCACCCCTCTAGCTTCACTCGGCTTGAAAGGTACATTTTGGCTTAAAACCGGCTTGCCCAAAGGCTGGACGCGATAATTCCCAAAATCGTAGTCCACCAAGCCCACAATCGGTTCGCCAAAAACAGCTCCCACATGGATCTCCGGCATCATGATGAAAGCGTCATCCAGCATGATTCTTTCCGGATTGGAGTCAGTTTCCCGCAGCACCAAAACGCCTTCACTCGAAATAATGCCGGCATTCTGACCATTATCTGCGACAACTGAAACCTCGTTGTATCCATTTCGCGTCGATATTGCCCTGGCGTTGTTGATCCGCACCAGCATACCTTCGAGGCTCTCAAAGAAGTCCATGCCGTCATCCTGAGGGTCAATTGGCTTTTTGCTCTGCCCCACATATCCGTTTACGTCGTTCTCAATCACCTGGTCAGGAAGGATCCTGCCGCCCTGACCGATGACGACAGGCTCGGGCAATGGCTGATTTTGGCTCAACACAGTCACCTTCTTTGCCACCAGGGTTGTGATGGTCAACGAGTTTTCGCCCAAACCTGCAGGATTCCACTCCCGCACCCAGCCGTTCTCAATTATCACCACATCACCCGCTTTGGCATTCGAATATGTCTGAAGATCGACATAGATTGCCTCAGATGTGCGTTCGTCTCCATCCGGCGTGAGGCTCTGCAGGTAAAAACCGTCGCCATCCACCGCCGTCACCACGCCGCTGACTTTCGCGATCGTCTCACCATCCAGCGGTGAACGATGAGTGATCCCCTGGATCTGGTTGATCGCGGTTACGCCATCGACTGTTGGCAGCGTGGCACTCGGTAAAGTTGCCGTCGGGGAGGAAAAAGGCGTCTGGGCAACACAACCCGCGCACAACAGCAGCAAACAAAAAAAGACAATAGTTCGTTTCAAATCATTCTCCATAGGTTCAGGTCAGTAATTTTACATTATTCGCGGGTCACCTGTGATTACATGGTTGGAATGCGATAAAATTGTGGCATGGAACTTCAGGCAGCAATTTCAAAAGTTGATCGCTACTCGTCAGCCGCGCAGGGAGACAAAGTTGAAATTATCGAGCGTCCCCGCGGCGGCATATCCATCATCATGGCTGAGGGCAAACTCAGTGGTCGTCGATCCCGATCTGTTGCCATGAAAACTGTCCATTCCATCATGAATTTAATCTCCAACGGATCTCACGATGGCGCAGCCTCCAGAATGGTGCTCTCAAACATCAATGATGAGCACAAAGGGAAGGCTCAAGTCAGTCTAAGCATCATCTCCTGTGATCTCGAATCCCAATCGATCGTCATCACCAAGAACAACACCACCCCTGTCATAACCGTTTTCGAAGGCACGGTGGATTATTTGCGATTTGACGATACGATCGATTCTGAGTCATCTGCCAAACCTTCGGTGTACCAGTTCGAGATCGAAGAAGGTCGGGATTTCGTCCTGATTTCCGATGGAGTCCTGCAGGCTGGCGCCCAATACGAGCGACTCCTGGACCTGCGGGTTTCAGTCGAATCTCTTTTTGAAGATGATGAACCCACCGTCCAGGAAGTGGCTGATGCCATCCTCACCCAAGCGATTAGCCAGGATCTCGGTCGTCCCCGTGATGATATGACTGTTACGGTTTTGCGTATCTCAGCCGCTGCCCCCACCAACATCCGGCGGGAGTGCGTTCACTTTCCGATCTTTGACAGAAAATAAAGGAGACGATCTATGCACGAGGAAGTCATTCTGATCACTGGAGCAAATGGAGAAATTGGTCATGGTCTGATCCACCACCTGGCTGAGCAAAAGAAAGCAATTGTGGCTCTCGACCTCAATCCTCTGGATGAAGTACTTCAACCGCTTGTCCGCCATTGGCAAATTGGTGACATTCTCAATTTTGAGCTTCTCGAGACACTCTTCGAGGAACACCACTTCAGTGTCATCGTCCACCTGGCGTCGATCCTTTCCACGAAGGCTGAAAAAAATCCTGAACTCGCCCACAAGATCAATGTTGAGGGCACTCTGAATTTGCTTCGCTTATCGGAAATTCAATCCAGGCGGGATTGCGTGCCCGTGAAGTTTATTTATCCCAGTTCCATCGCAGTCTATTGCATGCCTGACCTTGAGACCAAACAAGCGGCTGGTAAGATTCGCGAAGACCAATTCACCACTCCTACCACCATGTATGGCATTAATAAGCTCTATTGCGAGAATCTTGGGTGCTATTACAGCAAGCACTACAAACAGCTCGCGAACAACGCCAATCCTGATGAACTGCTCGACTTCCGGTGCTTACGCTTCCCGGGTTTGATCAGCTCTGAGACCGTCCCCACTGGCGGCACCAGCGACTACGGTCCTGAGATGCTCCATGCCGCCGCAAAAGGTGTTGCTTACAACTGCTTTGTGCGCCCTGACGCGAAACTGCCTTTCATGGTTATGCCCGATGCTGTCAAATCGCTTATCGCGCTTAAGGAAGCCCCCCGGCATTCTCTGACTCAGACTGTTTATAACGTCACCAGTTTCAGCCCGACCGCGCAGGAGATCTACGATCTGACCATTGCCGCTTTTCCAACGGCTGATCTTCACTTTGTTCCGGATTGTCATCGGCAGTGCATCGTCGATTCCTGGCCGGCAGACATAGACGACTCTGCAGCCCAGCGGGATTGGGATTGGCAGCCAGACTATGATTTTGGACGCGCTTTTTCGGAATACCTGGTGCCTGCTATTCGCGCCCGATATCAATAACTAAGGAAACCACATGCCCCTTTACGAATACGTTTGTCAATCATGCAAACAAACCTTTGAAACAATTCGCTCCTTTAGCCAGGCGGATCAACCCATTTCCTGCCCAAGCTGTGGGAAAACGGATGCCCGGCGGCAACTCTCGCTGGTGAACGCTTTCAGTTCCGGGAAAAGCCTCGGAGGAAGCAACTCCTGCAGTTCCTGTACTTCTGGAAATTGCTCAAGCTGCGGGCACTCATGAAAACCGTAGATTATTTTCGCGGTAAATCCGTTTTGATCACGGGTGGATCCAGCGGGATCGGTTTTGCCATCGCGAACGCCCTGGTTGAAATGGATGCCGTGGTTATCCTTTTGGCAAGAGATTACGAGAAACTCAAGGCTGCAAAGGCTTCAATCCTGGAAAAATTTCCAAAAGCCAAAGTCAAACTCGTTTCAGCCGATGTAACGGACGCGGAGACACTCATTGTGTTGCATGAAAAATATGTTCGCAACCATGACACACCCGATATCCTGATCAATTGCGCCGGTGTGGCCCGTCCGGGTTATGTCGAAGAAATACCGCTGGATGTCTACAAATGGACAATGGATATCGATTACCACGGAACTGTGAACACGATCAAAGTCCTTTTACCAGGAATGATAGAGCGAGGTTCCGGACACATCATTAATTTCTCTTCTCTGGCAGGGGTCATTGGTGTATTTGGTTATACGGCTTATTCAGGCGCAAAATTTGCGATCAAAGGCTTCAGCGATGCCCTTCGGACCGAGCTCAAACCTAAAGGCATCAAGGTCAGCATTGTCTACCCTCCAGATACCGACACTCCTCAACTCGCCTGGGAGGATCAATACAAACCGTTTGAAACGCGCGAATTGGCAGGTTCCGATCAACCTATCCAGCCATCCTTAGTCGCCGAGGAGACTTTGAAAGCGGTTGCACGGGGTCGCTACAAAGTAGTTCCGGGGTTTAATGCGAAATTAACCTATTTTGTTGCCACCCGTGTGGGCAATTGGTTTAACCCGATCATGGACTTTATGGTTTCCCGAGCAACTAAAAAGAAAGCCCGACTTGATAAATGACCTCAAGCAGCACCAAGGCGGTGCTGGTATCCGCTCTCTGATTGATCGCTGGCAGCAGGATCAGGAATTTCGGGAAAACATAACCTACTGGCAGGTCACGGCCGCGCGCCAGGCAGTCAGTACCCCAATTCCCGCTTCTTTGGATCCCCGCCTGCACACCGCGCTGAATGCGCTTGGAGTAACCCACCTGTATTCGCACCAGGCTGAAGCAGTCAAGCGAGCTCACGATGGAGAAAACCTGGTGATTGCCACCGGAACTGCCAGCGGCAAGACCCTCTGCTACAACCTGCCCGCGGTTCAGCAAGCGCTTTCCAATCCCAATGACCGCATACTCTACCTCTTTCCGACCAAAGCCCTCACCCAGGACCAATTTACCAGCCTGGATCAGTTACTGAAAGCGGTTCCGTCCAAAAAACCCATGCCAGTCAATATTTTTGATGGCGACACACCCCAGCATATGCGCTCTGCGATGCGTAAGCAGTCCGTCTTCCTGATGACAAACCCGGATATGCTTCACCAGGGCATTCTGCCCCACCACGCCATCTGGCAACCGTTCTTTCAGGGGCTCAGCCTGGTGATCATTGACGAAATGCACACCTATCGCGGTATTTTTGGCTCACATTTTGCCAACCTGATGCGTCGCCTCAAGCGCATAGCGGCTTTCTACGGTGCTTTTCCCAAATTCATCCTCACCTCTGCCACGATCGCCAATCCGGTTGAGCTGGCTGAAGTGCTGATCGATGACCGCGTTAGCCTGATTGACCAAAGTGGGGCACCCCAGGGAGAGAAGCATTTCCTGCTGTATAACCCGCCTTTGGTCGACCAAAAACTGGGCTTGCGGAAATCCAGTGTGCAAACCAGTGTGAATATTGGGCTGTCGCTGCTCGAAGCCAATCGCCAATCGCTGCTTTTCGCGCGAACCCGCCGCACGGTGGAAATGCTCCTTACTTATTTGCTCGAGAGGCTGCCATACCAACAGCGCTCTAAAGTGCGCGGTTATCGCAGCGGCTACCTAAAAAGCGATCGGCGCGAGATCGAGCAGGGTTTCAAGAGCGGCAGCATCCGCCTCGTAGTAGCCACTTCTGCACTCGAACTTGGGATCGACATTGGTGAACTCGAGTCCGTCATCCTGGTCGGCTATCCAGGCTCGATTGCCACCACCCTTCAGCGCGCAGGTCGGGCGGGCAGAAAGCAGCAGGATTCACTCGCCCTGCTGGTTGCCACTAATGACGCCATGGATCAATACCTGGCGAATCATCCGGAATATCTCAGCAACTCGCCCGAAAAAGCGCTTGTCGATCCGAACAATCTACTTGTCCTCTACCAACACCTGCGCTGTGCTACCTTTGAGCTGCCTTTTTCGCCGGACGAAAGTTTCGGTCCTATCAATCCCTCGCAGCTCAGTGAAATTTTCAATGCCATGACTACTGCTGGTGAAGTCCTCAGCCGTAATAACACCCATTATTGGGTTGCTGACGCATACCCTTCAGCAGGCATCTCATTACGATCTTCAACGCCGAACATTGTTTCCTTGCTGGCTGATGGACCCGACAAGCCCACCCTGATTGGTCAGATGGACGCTCATAGTGCTGAATGGTTGGTGCATCCCCAGGCAGTTTATCTACACGAAGCAGAGACTTACCTCGTCGAGGATCTCAACCTGGAGCAAGGCGTCTGCAAACTCAAACACGCCCAGCCGGATTACTACACCCTGCCTACAATCAAAACAACTATTGAAAACTTTGAAGTTCGGTCAAGCCAACCAGTCGGGTCCTCCAATGTCAGCTCTGGACCGCTTTCTCTCTCCATCCGGGTGGAAGGATTCAGGAAGATCCGCTGGCAGACCAACGAGACGCTCGAACGTCTGCCGCTTGACCTGCCGGCACGCGGTCTGGAAACGGAAGGCGCCTGGTTTTCCATCGGTGAGAACCTCGTGAACCACCTCAAAGAGCTTGCCTTGTGGAACTCCGATCCTAACGATTATGGTCCAGGTTGGCCCGCACTCAGGCAAAAAATCCTCTTACGGGATCAATACAAATGCGCCGCCTGCCATCAAACCTTCCCTTCTGGCGAGTTGCATGTTCACCACATCCAACCCTTCAAAACTTTTGCCGATGCTCTCCAGGCTAACGTGCCATCCAACCTCGTCACCCTGTGCCACAAGTGCCACACGGTGGTGGAAACCCGTGTGCGGGTTATTTCGGGCATGGCAGGCGCGCGCCACGCCTTGCGCAACATTGCCCCCCTGCTCATCATGTGCGACGATGCCGATATTGCCATGCTTTCCGAACCAAAATCCATCCTCAATAACGGTCAACCGGCCATTTTGGTATACGACACGATTCCCGGCGGAGTGGGTCTCTCCAACCAACTATTCGAGGATCACCGCTTTTGGCTTGAACGGGCGGCTGAAATGATTAGCGATTGTCCCTGCGAGGATGGCTGCCCCGCTTGTGTCGGTCCATTTGGTGAGGATGGATACGGCAGCAAACGTGAATCCCTGGCATTGCTGAAGGGTTTGCTCCATGAGTGATTGGAATAACCTTTCGGAGAGATTGAAGCGCCTTGGCGTCCAGCTGGGCATTTCGCAACCCTCGGTGGAAAAATCAGGTAGAGTCGCTAGGCTTGAGGAGCTCGTTCCAGGGCGCAATCTTAAGACCATTTTCGGCGAGATTTTCTCCCTCAATCACGCTTACCCTGAGGATCGCCAGCATGGTCACCTGCCTCTCAAGCCTCTCACTTCTTATGATTGGCTGGCACATTGGGCAAAAGCGCCTGCCACACCCGCTCTTGAATCACTGATTTTTCTGGACACCGAAACCACAGGTCTTTCAGGTGGCACGGGTACCATGCCCTTCATGATTGGCGCTGGCCGCTTTATCGAAAACCAATTTGTGGTTGAACAATTCTTTGTCCGCAACCCCGCCGAGGAAACTGCGCAACTTGCGGCTTTATCGGAGTTTGTTGAGGGTGTTGAAGGCATCGTCACCTACAACGGCAAATCGTTTGACTTGCCGATTATCAATACGCGCTACATCATGCAGCGCCTCTCAAACCCGTTCACTACAACCACGCACTTCGATCTGCTGCCGTTCACCCGGCGAATTTGGAAGTCCCGCCTGGGTCAATGCAATCTTGGAAATATCGAAACACAGGTACTCGGATTTCACCGGGAACAGGCAGACATTCCCGGTTACCTGGTCCCGGATTTTTACCGAGAATATCTCTTCACTGGGGATGCCACCCACATGCCTGGTATCTTTTATCACAACGAAATAGATGTGCTCAGCCTCTCAGCGCTTTTCAGCTGGCTGGCAGCCATCCTTGAGGACCCTTCCGACGACCGCTTCACAGATCCTGGCGATTTACTCTCGGTCGGACGCGTTTTGGAGATCCTTGAGCGTGAACAAATGGCTGACCAGGTTTACGCTTCCGATCGCCTCCAGCAACTTCCTGATACGGATCGTCAGAAAAGCCTTCTTTTACGCGCGAGACTCCAGAAACGCAAAGGAAACCTGGAAGAGGCCAGTATTTTGTGGCAGAAAGCAGCCTCAGCAGGTTCACTGGAGGCTTTGATTGAGCTGGCAAAGTATTACGAGCATCAATCTCGTGAGTTTGAGAAGGCTATGCGCTGCACTGACCAAGCGATATCCATTTGCGAGGATATTTCTCTAAACCATTCCCTTCTGCACCGTAAAGCACGCCTTGAATCGAAAATTCTAAAAAACTACTCTGACCAAAGCTAATTCGATCAAAAATTTACTTGGCTTTGAAGCAGCAAAAAAAAGCAACTGGTGAATTCTTTTACACATGGTGTGCCAAATTTTTATAATGATTTTTGACCTCTACCACACCTTCCGATTTTCCCGCACATAATAACTTCATGATATACTAAATCGCTTAGCTTTTCATTCATATTTAAGGAGAATTTTTATGTCAGGACATTCCCATTGGTCCACGATTAAACGCAAAAAGGGTGCTGCAGACGCCAAAAAAGGCGCTATGTTCACCCGTCTGGCTCGCGAAATCGCCCTTGCCGCGCGTAATGGCGGCGGCGACCCCAGCATGAACGTTTCACTGGAGCTCGCTATAGAACGTGCCAGAGCCGGCAACATGCCCAAAGACAGCATCGAACGTGCCATCAAACGAGGCACAGGTGATGACAAAGACGGTACTGAATTGCTTGAGATCACCTACGAAGGCTACCTTGGCAAAGGCGCATCAGCCATTATTGAATGTGTTACCGAAAATCGCAATCGCACCGTTGCCGATTTGCGCCACATCCTTTCCAAAGGTGGCGGCGACCTGGCAAGCAATGGTTCAGTCAGCTGGCAATTTGACCGCAAAGCGATCTACACCGTGAAATCGGATGGCAAGAATTTCGACAAAGCCTTTGAAGCCGCTCTCGAAGCTGGGGCAGATGATGTTACCGAAGAAGATGGTTATATCGAAATTGTTGGTCCAGCTGAAACCTTCAAAGCCATTCATGACAGCCTGGCTAATGCTGGTCTCAAAACTGAAGACGCGGGTGTCCGCATGATCCCCCAACAGGAAATTGAGCTCGACCCTGACCAGACGCTTTCTGTCCTCAAAGTCATTGCTGCCCTTGAGGAAAGCGACGACGTGCAAAATGTGTATACCAACCTCAAGTACACTGATGAGGACTATGAGAAGTTGGAGGAAGATTAAGCCTTAATGCTGATTTTGGGTATCGATCCAGGTCTGACTCGCACGGGTATCGGTCTCATTCGCCTCAATCAGCGCAATGAACCTGAATTGGTTCACTACGAAGTCATAGATTCAACGGCTGTGAGCTCAACCTCCAGCCGTTTGATTTTTCTCTATGATCATTTATCCGCTCTGATCGAGACTTACCAACCGACTGAATCTGCCATGGAAAAACTCTTTTTCCAGCGAAATATCACGACCGCCATGTCGGTTAGTGAGGCCCGTGGCGTGGCAACGTATTGTCTCGCGAGATTTGGACTTCCCGTAGCTGAATACACACCCAATGAGGTCAAACAGTCCGTCTCCGGAAATGGCCGTGCGGACAAAAAGCAGGTGCAGAGCATGGTAAAACTGCTGCTGGATCTAAGTGAGATTCCCCAACCGGATGATGCTGCCGACGCGCTTGCGGTTGCACTTTGCCACGCCAGCCATCTCAACTTGCGCAGCCTGATGGAGTAAGCGCGTGATTACCAGCTCAGCCAACGAACACATCAAAGCCCTGCGTAAGCTGGAACAAGCCAAAGACCGCCGCACCTCTGGGAATTTCCTGGCAGAGGGTCTCAAAGCGGTTGGGCAGGCTTTTGATTCAGGTGCGCGCGTTCACGAACTTCTGATCTCACCCGAGTTGCTCATCAGCGGCTACGGACTTACCCTGGCTGAACGCGCAACAAGGATAAATATTCCCATTCTCGAACTCAGCCCTTCGGTATTCGCCACGCTTGCGCGCAAAGAAAAACCCCAGGGGATTGCGGCTCTCATTGCCCAAAACTGGTCGGACATTAATGCGACCTCTGTCCAGCCCGGTTCATTTTGGGTGGCACTTGAATCGATTCAAAACCCGGGCAATTTAGGCACCATCCTGCGCACCTGCGACGCGGTAGGCGTCAATGGTTTGATCCTGCTGGATGAGTCCACTGATCCTTATGATCCTGCTGCTGTTAAAGCCTCCATGGGCTCGATATTTACAGTTCCTCATTTTCGCGCTGAATTCAATGATTTTGTAGCATTTTTGGAACGCAGCAAAGACCTGGAGGTGATTGGAACCTCCGACAAAGCCGACACCTCTGCTTTTGAGGTAACATTCCCATCTACCGTCCTTTTGCTTCTAGGCAGTGAAAGGCAAGGACTTTCGGACCAATACGTTTCTTTGTGCTCCCAGATGCTGCGAATCCCGATGGAGGGAGCCTGTGACTCCCTGAATATCTCGGTTGCCGCAGGTGTCATGCTTTACCAAATATACCAGAACCGCCACCAAGAACGGAGGCAAATATGATCGCTTCGATATCCGGAAAAGTCATCCAACTGACCAAGGAATCCGTCATCATCGACATTAATGGTCTTGGGATTGAGGTCTTTGTTCCCAAAACCCTTTTAGGCGACACTGAAGCCGGTGATTTACTGTACCTCTACACCTACATGCTGGTT
>Ga0209203_1002889_pt1 | contig 10992 bp, 11 predicted proteins | sample AD_UKC109_MetaG_FD_184423 | JGI IMG/M metagenome (GOLD analysis project Ga0209203, IMG submission 184423) | Active sludge microbial communities of municipal wastewater-treating anaerobic digesters from Hong Kong - AD_UKC109_MetaG (SPAdes)... | ecosystem: Engineered > Bioreactor > Anaerobic >...
TTGCACCATGGCTACTGCTAGTTGATGAGAATGGCCAGGTGTTACTGAATAGCCTTCTTGACTCGGAATCTGAAGCTTCTGCTGCGTCAATTCTAGAAACTGAAGATGGATTTGATGTCCTACTTAGCTTGTTTTCTGGGATACGAATTGATCCTGTAGTGTTTATGCTAGATAAGAATTATCAGAAGATAGGCTCTGTGAATCTTGGAGCAGCAAGTCTGCTTGAGTTTCCCACTGGTTTGACAGAAACCGATGAAGGCAATGTTATTGCAGTGTGCTCGAGATTCGATGCAAACCAGACAAGATCAGGTATTCTCGCAATCGAACTTTGCAGTACAGGATCACTCCTTCGACAGCGGGAAATAATACCGGTAAGTGGTCATCTAATACCATTCGGATTTGTTACAATGCCTGATGGTAGCCTTCTTATATGCGGACAAGTGGGACCAGGATTGGACATGAGTTCAGACCATGCGTTCATCCTGAGAACAGATTCGAACTGGAATATAGTGCTTCCTAGTAACTGACTTCATAGTACATTAAATCTACAACTGGAGCCGTAACACTATTTCCTCCAGAAGTATAGAACGACTCATATTGACTGGTGACTTCTCCCCATCCGTAGAAGCTTAGACCTTGTAGAGTGGGAACTCTATCAAAACCAGAAAGATTAGCTATCCAGTGATCATCACCATCTGCTAGGTGTAACCTGCTGCCTGAAAACCACTCGATCGTTCTACCCCAGACGCGGACTCTATCACCAACTAAGTAAGACTGATTGTTTCTAAGGTACTCTGCCGTTACATGCTCGCAACTATTCTTATATTCCCGAATGACCTCATCCTCGGTCATTTCCCTGTTTATCGTAACTACTACAGTATCGCTAGTAAAACCCTCCATGCTTGCTACAAGCAGATACTGGTTTTCTCCGAACTCAGGTACGGAAACCCATTTCGAGAAAGACTCGCTCCACCCTATTGTTGCATAACCTGTTGCGGAACCATAAAAGTTGACTCTAGTACCACGCTCTCCGGTACCTCTTATGGTATAACCGCTACCAGTTTTGCTTATATAACATCCCCATGGTTCGGTAATCTCTAACTCGACCCTTGGGAATCTAAATATAAGATCCTCAGTAACTCTTCTGCTGTTTCCTGATTCGTTCGTCACGGTGACATCTTCACTTAAAACGAGCGTAGGCGTAAGGTCTGGATCATATCCTTCTAGAACTGAATCAGGATCGTAGTAAACGGAATAAACGCCATCAGCTAGAACAGTGTCAACATCCATATACATTAGCCTGTTACCAGGATCAGTCCTGACAGTCAACTCTGTTGTGCAAGATAGTCTGTTAAGTGCTTGAGTTGTTTCCAGCGTTATCTGCTCATATGTGTTCTCGATCATGATAGAGTCTAACCGAGAGTGATCATCACGTATTACTTGATAATATAAAGTATTAGACCCGACAAGCAGATCATTCGATGAAACATAGAAAGAATGGTGATCTCCTGATACAACAGAACTGCTGAATATCACATCATTCTCTGTTGCGGTATCAAAATTGATTGAGTATCCATGAGAGTAAAACTCGTCTAGTGATGCATTAACCTGAACTTCCGAAGATAGTCTAGAATGCCAGACAGAGGCATTTATCAGAATAGCTGTAATGGCCAACACAATACCAATAACAATAAATGAAATAAGTAGTTTTGGGCTGATTCTCTTCGGCAAATTGCCATTTACAGTATTGTCAGTTACTTCCGATTTCACTTTCAGCCTCCCAGTTTACTGAGCCGTTAAAGGAATTGTGGTAAGCCAAACCAGTTGATTCTGTCCGGAATCGCTGAATCCGTCGCCAAACGCTGCCAACCAATGACCGTCTGGGCTTAAGGCAATAGAGCAGGAACTTGTCTCGCCGATGGATATTGCTGTCTGTATAGAACCTAAATCCGTTAAACATAACTCACTGTCCAAACAGAATAGGTGATAAACTAGCTCTGCTGTATCTCCTGATAGAGTTCTTGCGCAGAAATAACATAAGGAGTCTGATACTAGAGCATTACTTGGTTTTGAGTACCAAGCAATCATCTCCTCCCATCCGGTTAACTCTCCAGAGTTATCCACTTCAAAAAGATAGATTCCCTGAGGATCATCCAAACTTGTCGACAGAATTGTGCGCCCATCTGGATTAGCCTCAAAGACAGAAACACTTTTTAAGTCTGGGAAATCTTTGTACCATACCGTTTCACCCTCAGGATCAATCCGCCTAGCCCAACCATGAAAATCGAACAGCTCTCCAGAACTTCCCGCAAGAATGTAGTCGCCATTACTAGTCTCAATAACCGAGTTTACTCGGGACATTGAGTTCGATGAACTGAATTCCTTCTCAAGTAACACCTGCCCATTAAGGTTCAGTATCATAAGAAATGCAAAGCTTTCAACACCCTGGTTTGATCTTTCACCACCGACCGCAATCTCACCATCGCTAGTAAAGCAAGATGCATATCCCTGCAAAGAGCCGTTACGTGAAATAACTTCTTCCGTAGCAATAGTACCATCTGAGTTAACTACCAGAAACCATAAGGCGACCTCAGGATAATCTCGCCCAACACGATCTTCGTCATACCTGCCAAGCATGACACTACTCTCGCTATCAAGAGGCAGAATAGACCGAATGTTATCTTGGTTTGGCCCTCCCCAGGTCTCCTGCCAGATTGCATTTCCTCTTGAATCAACCTTTATGCAAAAACCATCCATTCTATCCATATCAAAGATACCACCATTATAACAGCCTCCTGCTATAACTATTTCGCTATTAGAAAGCCATGCAACAGCATCAGCAAAATTAAAATCACCAATGCCAAATTGCTTTGAGATAATTGTCATTTCGTTAATGGAAGAATTTGCTACAATAGATTCTTCAGCTGGAACATCTTGTTCGCTGCAAGATGCTAGCATTAGCATGGCAACACAAAAGAAAATCCAAGAAAAGCTTACCGTTCTCTTGAGCCATGCTCCTATCAACATGCTAATCCCCTTTCAAAATGCTCGAGAGTACTGTCAAATTCAAGTATTCTTGCTTTACTATTTGAGAGAACTTGGACAGCGTCAAGTTGTTAAATACCTAGCAATGGTGTAGTTAATCGCGATTTGTAAGCGGACATTCTAGCCGAACAGTCAGACTCCTGAAACGACTTACAACAGAGATCGAAGAAAGCTGAGAGAATCAGCATGAAAGAACGAACCGGCCGCCACACCGCTTCGGTTTAAGCCCTCCGCTCCGTGGCGGCCGAAGAAGTAAACAGGAAATCCACCTCAAGCAGAGAGGTTTTCTCTCTTGACGCCCCAGACCATCTCAGATGGTTCTGATTGACAGGAAAAAAAGTGTGCGGTATCATAAAAACAATCGAGGATTTCATTCATGATGCCCGAAACTCTCTTAGAAAGTAGAAGGAACATTTGGATTTGGTAACGACAAATGTAATGCACTAGTTTGAATGTAAGGATTGAATGGGGGACCTTATGAAATGTTTTTTATTGGTCATTGTAGTTGCTGCCGCCCTTTTTCTTATGGGTTGTGGTGATGGAGGGTTTGAGTACAACGGGCTTTACTGGCAGGTTGGTCCGGACCGCGATTTAACTTGGAATGAGGCAAAGGATTGGGTTGACAGTATCGGGGGTGATTGGCGGATGCCATCAGAAGATGAGCTTATAGCTCTCTGGGATTCTGGTATCAAGGATAACCGGTGGGGACCTTTCGAGAATAGTGGTTGGTGGGTATGGTACGATGAGTTTGACCATGGAATCAACTTCTATGGTGGACCTGATTCCTGGAGTTGGCCACCTAACAGTAGTTCAATTTCCTCTAGGGCTTTTGCAGTTCGTGAGCAGTAGCTGGTACTATAGACACTTGATCTATGCCTGAGGGATGCTCATCGTAAGCTACAGCCCATGAGGAGTTTTCGTAATCCAATATTCGTTGCTCTTGAACTTCAAGAAGAGATGCAGAGAGACGGGATATCACAGGCAGAACTGGCAAGAAGGCATGGGCTATCCAGGGCAAGAGTTCACCAGTGGCTGTCTCTTCTTGAGCTTCCGGGAAAGGAGATCGAGAGGCTGAAGGCAATGGGGGATAGCTGGGTGAGAATGCTCATTACAGAAAGGTCATTGCGGTACTGTATTCGCAGAGAAAATCCTGAGAGTTAGCCAGAAAGATCTACAGGTAAAACAGGAACCTCATGACAGCCACTAGCCCGTATTAGACACATGTGACAGTATTCGAGAATACCCATTCATGAGAGACATTTTGAAAAATATCAAGAGCTTTGGCAAGTCAGATTTCTCTTCGTCAAGTGCTAGGATGGAGCGAGGAAAGCTTACAGCTCCTCTAGATCTGAATTCTCATCAATATAGTCCCATAGCTCCTGACAGATAACATCTACGGTGGCAGGATACCCAGCAAGCCATAGGCAATCCATGGCCACGAGAGGGAGACGATTTTGATATGAAACAACATCGGAAAGGTTGAGAATACTCATGCCAGTTGCAGCTTTACAGACATTATAGTAGCAATACTGATCTGTTATCCGGCAATAGTCCCTATAAAACATGTAGTAGCCTAGCTCAGTCGCTTCATTGACAGTTAGGTCGATTCTTTCATCGTAAGGGTATCCATCGGAAGAGCAGGCTCCTATCGCCCATTCCTGTGGCTCAATTGATGAATAGCTCCTATACTCATCCGCTCTTTCAAGTTGCCTTTCGATTACATTCTGAACAACTCCGCGTTCATAGTAGTTATCAGCTCCTGCTGACCACATCATTCCATAGTACTTTGGGTAGAACTTCAGCAGCAAAGGATAGTCAAATCTGTCAACCATATATCGCGCATCATAGGTGGACATTGTAACGCCATAATCTTCAAATAGGACAATGACATCGCTTGAAGACCACGATGTTTCTGCGGATACTAATCCTGCAGCTACAAATGCCGCGAGTATTCGATCACTGTTTTCAATCCACTGAGCTTCACTTCCAAGAAAGCAACCATCATAGGAGGCCACAAAATGTTCTCTACCCCCTTCTGGATAAATGTAAACATATGGAGAAAACCCAGTTCTCAATATTACATCGTAAAAAACACTGACATCATCGTGATGTGCTGTGCTGGATGCTACACCTCCAGGGAAACTTTCTGAGACTATGGAATCCGCTTTCTCCTGAGCAGAAACAAGGCTTCCAACAAACACCAGCTGGGAAGGTGTTTCAACATCTACACCGTTAACTATTACTTTTAGCAACTCACCATCAGAGAATTCGTACCCTGAAACATTCCCTGAGGTATTAGTAACCATCACGACAGAACTTCTCGAGTTCAGTTCCCAACACAGTTGCTCACCTCCTTCTGGTAGAATTGGAGGATAGTTCACATATGACTGAACAGTGCCATCTTGATTGAATACCATTGTAGCAATTAAGAACAACTCCCCCTCCGCATCGTAATACACTTCTTGGTATGCTGCTGAGTTGGCATTGTGCAATAGATCGCTTTCTGATGTGCAGGAGGAAATCATGCATCCGAGCAAAACAAGGATAAGAACAGCAAGTTTATTCATAGAAAAACTACCTTTCAATTCCTAGAGAGTACTATCGTTCCTGCAAAATGCACGATAAGTTAGCCCTGATTCTGAACCTAACAAGACCCAATCAGTCCCCTAGAGGTCGAATCACTCAAAAGGTCAAAGCATGGCTTAACAATAACTATTTTGTCGTTCCTGGGTTGAGTCAAGGAAGCTAAAACAATACTGATTAGGTAGTTAATCTTCTCTTTCCTCGCCCTTCATCAGAGGCCTTTCGAGCTCTCATGCTATCAATACTCTTCATGATAAGTGAGATAGGTTAATAACTCATCTTATGAGTTATAAAAAGAATAGAGCTATCTCTGCTCTTGACTTGCGTGCTTTCGCTCTTTGACCTTACCCTTATTCCTTACCAGGAAAGCCCCTTGAAAGGAGGAGCTATGGAACCCAAATCACGACGAAGTCGCGTACATGTTACTTCACCATTCGCGGAGGTGAGAGTCGCCCCCGTAAGCGTTCGAGGCAGCGAGGTCTCGAATCAGGGAATCGAGATTCGTGATGACCACGGAGACTGGAGGTGTCTCAACATCCACAGCTCATCCTATCGGCTGGTAGCCAACACAGTGGTCAATGAAATTGCCCAGGAGATCCTGATTCAGACCGGAGAAAGCTGGACGGATGAGAGAGAGGTCTGGACTGGACGATACTGGGCAAAGCTGTTCAGGTCGAACCTGGAGGTCGATGCCCCGCAGGTAGATGATACTCTTTCTCTTGGGCTCAGGGTCGAAAACAGTTACGACGGAAGCTGCCAGTTCCGTATTGTGTTGATGGGCTTCGTCCTGTCCTGCACAAATGGACTTGTCTCTCCAAGACACTTCTCAAACTTCACCATGAAGCACATTGGTGATGAGGAAGTCAATTACGGCCTTGCTGTGGCCAAGATCCGGCAGGGAATGGGTGAACTCGAAGGAGTCCTCCCTCTGGTCAACAGGTTGAACCGTATCCCCCTTACCGTTGACCTTATCAGCAGGGTTGCCAACGAGACAAGCCTACCAAACAGGGAGTGGGGAGAGATCAACAAGCTCCTCGGGGGCTCAGAGACGGCCTGGGACTTGTACCAGGCGATTACGCATAGATTGAGCCATCATGGTCGGGGCAGAGCTGGCCTCCAGAACGAGGAACAGATCGGAGACTACTTCTTGGGGAGGCTTGTTGACAAGGCAGCATAGCCGAAGGACATCCTACCAGATCGGGCACGGGAAAGGGTAACACTAGTAGTTACCGACACCCGTGCCCTTATTTCAAGGGGAGGACTTATGACAAGCCTCAAGAGCAACGGGAACACCGATGGCGAACTCTACCTCGTCTGCGAGAAGAGACTCCGCTGTGTGCCCGTGGGAGAGCATGTGACGAGGAGCATGGACAGCATAACTGACATTGACTGCGCCAGTAAGCTGCTTGCTCCTTTCTTCGAGAATGAACCGTATGAAACGGTTTACGCCATTGCTCTGGACAGCAGGAACAGGTTCCTTGGATTTCTACGATTGGAGGAAGGCACTGTGAATAGTGCCGTTGTCCACTTCAGGAAGATTCTTACCTTCCTTCTTTGCGAGACAAACGCTACGGGGCTTATCTTGGCACATTCGCACCCCAGCGGAAGCAGCATCCCCAGCCACGAGGATGTCCGGTTGACCCGCCGGATCGAGGAAAGGCTTTCCGACATTCAGGTCAGGCTCCTGGACCATATCATCTACCTTCCTGCTGAACAGGGCAGAGAAGCCAGATGGATCTCTGTCATCAACCAATCCCAGGCCTCCGCATAACCACCACCTGACAAGACAACACCCCAACTGAAATAGATAAGAGGTTAAGATGAGCCACATCTTTGAAGAGATCGGCAAGCTGTTAGAGCTTCTCGGGAAAGCACTGGAGGCCTTGAAGAAGAAGGAGAAGCAGAACTAGCCGAAGCGGGGGAGGCCACACTCTTGACCTCCCCACTTCATGCCTAACCAAGAGGTAAAACCTTGACGAGGTTGCAGACCCTCTCCGCTTCGTCATGGGTCAGGTCCATAGGAAGGATGAATTGGGCCTTGAAGTCATTCCTGATTGGGAAGGTAAAGGTATTGGCCTCTGATACTACTGCGCCTTTGATCTTCACCTTAACCTTCTCAGATGGTTCTTCTGGAAGTGCAGGGAGATCCTGCTCTCCGTCGATGATACTCGCAAGGAAGCTATCAACTGCTGCAGTGACTCTTGCTCGATACTCCTTCTTCGTCTTGGGTTTAGGGCTGTTCTGGCCGGCGTACAGCTCCACGGCAGTAGGAATGTCGATCTTCCTCACATCAGCTTTCTGAGCTTCCGTGAGTGGGGACAACACAGATCTTGCTGCAGTCTTCCAGTTCCTGTACTTACCGGGTGATTCCGGGTTTGCTGCTATCTGTTCATCACAGAAAGCAAGCAGCGCTTCAAGAGAGTAGTTCTGTTCCATTCTATCCTCCTTCTGTAGGGTTACAATTTAAGTTTACTAGAAATCATCGTCCCTCCCAAGCACAGAGTTGAGATTGGATAGGAAGAGAGAGCTATCACTATATCTGTCAATGCTATAGCAGCACAATCACCATCAAGTTGAATAGACAAGCCTTAGAAGAAAGGAGGCTCAGTATGGCAAAGACACGAACCCTTGATCCAGGAGTGAGTATGAAGTTCTCGGAATACCGGGCAGCACCAGGCTGCAACTTCTCCACACTGAAACACATGGCAGTGAGTCCCATGCACTACAAGCATGCCCTTGAGAGTCCGAAAGAAGACTCCGTTGCGATGCTTCTGGGTCGGGCGACACATACGGCTGTCTTCGAACCCAAGCGGTTCCAGCTCGAGTTCGCTGTCTGGTCCGATTCCCGCCGCACGAACGCCTACAAGGAGTTTGCTGAGGAATGCGAGGTACAGGGAAGGTCAGTGCTCAAGGATGACGAGTACGAGGCCGTAATGGCCATCAGAGACTCCGTAAGAGGCACTCCTCCTGTAGCCGAACTCCTTGAGAAGGGGAGGCCTGAGATCAGCCTCTTCTGGCGGAATCCGCAGACAGGGATAGAGTGCAAGGGCAGGCTGGACTGGATAGCTGGAAGGACCGCAATCCTGGATCTGAAAACCACCACCAGCATCGATGAGGGTTGGTTCTCCCAGCAAGCTTGGAAGATGAAGTACTTCCACCAGGCAGCCATGTACCGTGAAGGATTTGCCGTATCCTCAGGAAGAGGAACGATCCTCCCCTTCGGCATCATTGCCGTTGAACGTAAACCCCCTTACGCCTGCAGGCTTTTCTGGTTGGATGAGGATTCCCTGGAAAGAGCACATGACGAATACGTTTCCTGGCTGGAACAGGTCAGGGACTGCACAGAAACAGGCGTCTGGCCCGGACCATTACCCTTGGAGACCGAACTTAAGGCTCCGGGATGGGCCATGGCCACCGAGGACGCCATAGACTTCGAAGGAGTAGATGATGCCCGTGAAGCAGGATAGCAACCCTCAGTTCCATGTCGACCTCATGTTCCCGAGCAGATACCTGAAGGCAGCGGATCTTCAGGAGAAACCCTTGTCCCTCACCATCACTCAGGTCTTCAGAGACCAGGTCAGGATGACCAACGGATCCATCACCGAGAAGTACATTCTCCGCTTCAAGGAGCTGGAGAAGGAGCTGATCCTGAACAAGACGAACGCCAAGGCCATCGCCAAGCTCCTCCGGGAACCCAAGGCAGTGAACTGGGCTGGATCCGTCATCGTCCTGAAGCCGACGACCTGTGAGGCCTTCGGTGAGATCGTGGACTGTATTCGCGTTGACCACCTACAGGTTGGTTAACTAATCGAGCTTGCGGGGAGGGCAAATCTCCCCGCTTCATAAAATTTGCTTGAGTAGAGCTGCCTTATCCAGAAAACTGGACAGCGATATCCTCAAGAATCGATGTCAGCCTTAGTGCATGCGTTATAACATCACCGACACTACTTGCACCAGTAAATTTGCTTGTATGAGAGCATTTCCAACGGTGCTTGCAGTTTCCAGACCGCACACTCAAGCCTGAGTTCTTCAATCTATCGGAAACAAACCCTCGTAAGTCTTTGCAGAACTCAAACTCACCTTCATCAGAGTCCCCCCAATAGGGTACAAACGCAGATCCAAGAGATACCTGGAGCTGGTTTAGCCTGCCTGCTGGTATACGGAACCTAATGTTGACAAGCATTCCATGGTCTTCTTCATGAACCATTGGATTCCGGAAAAACGAGAACTCACGAGTCCCAGCAACATCTGCTTGCATATCATTGCTTCTTGGACCTCTTCCGGTGAGAGTTCTCTTTAGTGGCAAACTGGGAACACGAGCTCTAAGGCATTCTGAAAGGCAAGCTACCATGAGTCTTCGGAGAAGAGTTGAGTAGCTGGCAATAGCTGGGTCAAGCTCGAGTAACCAATGGTCAAGCTCAAAGAGCTCAGAGAGTTTTACTTCGTCACAAGAAATCTTACCTTTCACCTCATCTGCGAGTAACTTCCACCTTTTCAGGGTCTGAGCAAGATCGTGCTCAATGCAATTCCTCTCCTCTGGAGGTGCATCAATGCACGACAAAGCGTTGTAATCGAGTAGCATAGACTTCTCAATGGGTTTTCCCATAACTCCATAAACAGCTGAAACTGGGGAGATCAAGAGTATGGGGATCTTAGTTTCAGGGTACTTCATATCCACACATCGACGATATTCTTCGAGTTGCTCACAATTTGGTTCTGCAAGCCACTTCATTTCGATGAATGCAACTGGATGTCCATTATCGCTGTTGTAGATACCGATATCTATTCTGGAACGCTTCCCTTTGCCACTACTACTCGGGTCTGTTGGGAATGTCTCTTCTCTAGTAAAAATCAGATCATCAGGGATATCAATACAATCAAGGCTTCTCAGCCAAACAACGGCTTCCCGTTTATGGTTGTTCATCCATCTGCAAATTGCTGCACTTCTTACATTTTCAGCGCAGGCAAGACCTATCTCTTCAATGAACGTTGGTGTCGGTTTTCCATCGTGAAGAAGTCCATTCTCAGACCACGATCGTCTTAGGTCCTCTAAAACTCTCATTCTGATAACCTCCAGAGATCAAGGAATCAACCTTCTTAGTCTTGGTCAGATTCTAATACTTGATTCGCTGCTTGAAGTTTACTTGTTAACCAACACTCGTTGTATACAACCGAACACTGGCATATCCGGATGCCCTTGTATACGGAAGATTGGAGGTATTCCATGTCATATATGGAAAAGAAGGCGGTGGCCTACACTCGGGTCAGCACCGATGAGCAGGTACGAAACGGAGTCAGCCTGGAAGCACAGATCGCATCCATAGAGGAATGGGCTGAGAAGGCTCATATCAGGCTGATACAGCG
>Ga0209203_1002890_pt1 | contig 10988 bp, 13 predicted proteins | sample AD_UKC109_MetaG_FD_184423 | JGI IMG/M metagenome (GOLD analysis project Ga0209203, IMG submission 184423) | Active sludge microbial communities of municipal wastewater-treating anaerobic digesters from Hong Kong - AD_UKC109_MetaG (SPAdes)... | ecosystem: Engineered > Bioreactor > Anaerobic >...
TCCTCTACGACTACCTCACGAGCACCGAGTTCAGGTTCCAGGTTGAGGCCATCGTGGAGGGGTTCATCCAGATGCAGACAGACCTGGAATCGGAGAAGCGCTCCATGCTGAGCATCTGGAAACGCAGGGAGAAGCAGATCGAAAAGGTGCTGCTGAACACGAACAACATGTACAGCTCCATCAAGGGCATCGCGGGCAGCGCCGTGCAGCCTATTAAGCAGCTGGAGCTCTTGAGCGGGGACGAGCTCGAGGAGTGATCATACCCGGACCGAGGATGAAGGGGAACCTCCATTGTTTCTCCCCGTATTGTAGCTTTGGGTTTTGCATTAAAGATCGCTCGCAGTGAGCATAATTACTCAGCGATTGAGTAAAATCACTTGTTTTAGTAAATACAGCATGTTGGGGATATCCGGAGTGCCGTGAGGCATTCGGCTGAGCCCTGGAATACTGAATCTACTTCGGAGGTTATCCCGGCGCCCAGATGTTCATGGAAAATGAGACAACCTTGAAGAGCTATATCAACAATTCCCTCATTGACAGTGCTGGCCCGAGATGTACTCTAGGAGTCTGGCTGATTTGACATAGCATGCTGAGGATTGATGCAGGGGTGAAAAGCTAAATTTTTCCCGAACCGACACCCCGGAGATCAAGCTTTGCCAGGAATCAGATCAGTGAAGATAATGTTTTCAAATATTCAATAATTACAGATCGTTGAGTATGGCACAGTATCTATGCTTTCTCTGAGCTGCTAAAACCAATGCTTTTTTTGCGTTATCAATAGTTGGCTCAGAGTCATGTGAACCATTGATATGTTATTGTAATCAACGCATTGGGAGGTCAAAACCAGACTGTGCGCACTAACACAAGATCTATAATTTTAACACTATCAAGTTAATCGTATGGTTTGATAAGTAATCATATTTTTAGGTTATAAGATCTCTGTTACTCTTTCAGCTTAATATACAATGAACTATCCGATACTCTGATATTTTCAATTCCTTTAGGAAAAGTATCCCAAAACCCACCTTGCTCACCAAATTCTCGGACAAGATCGGTATTTTTTATACCACCTAACCATGCGTTAGGAATGGGTACTCCACCTATACTCACTCCTCGAAGGGCTACAACGGGTTTACCCGCATAATGTCTCAATGTAATGCCGCAACTCAATCGAATGGTCTTGCCTCCGAGTATGGGGGAATCCTGATCCACAGGAATCAGCACCTTGAGACTGACCATATCCCTGGAAAGATCAATGGCAACCCGACGAGCAGTTTCATCATCTTTTGCAATAAAGGAATTAAGTTCTTTTTCTGAGATCCTGATTTCACGCTTTGAAACATCCTCTTTGTAAGGCTCAGGATTTAGACGCCCTTCACCATTTGTCTCATCGGGCTTACTATCCGGATTCAGATTCTGTCTCTGTATGCCTCGCTCCAGATAATCAAGCTTCTCATTGAGCACCTGTTGCTCATGTTCACTCAGTCTCGTTGGAGTAAAAGGACTTGCATACAGATTGTATCTGACCCACAAAACACCCAGCACTGTCATTACAATGCATACTGCAGCAGAAATGCCTAGTATACGAAGCCATCTTGTGCGAGGCTGGTTTTGAGGGTCTGATATTTTTTCAGGCGACATGAGCTTTCTCTCGTCCGCTAAATATTATGGTGTTTTAATGTTCCTTCTCCTTGGTGGGGCCCTCTTTGCCCTCGATCTTCTTTTTATCAGTCTCGTCACGGGTAGGACTCTCATCAAGGTTTAGGATTCTCATGTTCTCTTTTACACCGGAGACCCTGATTTCTTTTTTATGCGGCTCTGCATCGGGTTCATAGTGCGGCAGATAGATATCAAAAGTGGTGCCCTGTCCTGGAACACTTTTGCAGCATATAGAACCCCCATGGCTCTTCACGATACCATGAACGACCGATAGACCTAAACCTATTCCCTGTCCCTTCTCATTTGTTGTGAAATAGGGGTCAAATATGCGTGCCATGATTTGAGGTGACATTCCATACCCGGAATCTTTGACCGTCAGCTTCATATAGGATCCAACAGCGACATCGCCTTCAGGAGCAGCATCGTCAATATGCACTGGTTGAACACTCACTTCCAATACTCCTCCTGTTTTGTCCATTGCATAAACCGCATTGGTACACAGATTGGCCAATACCAGGTGAATCTGCGCTGGGTCCCCGAGAACATGTTTCGAATCAATGAGATTTTCCTTTATCCTGATGTTTGCAGGTAACGATTGTCGCAGTATTTTAAGCGATTCCTTAATCACGGTACTTAATTGAACTGGTGAATAGTCTTTCTCCGAATGACGGCTGAAGGCTAGAATATGATTCACCAGGTCTCTTGCACGGTAGGCTGCATTACGCACTTCGGTAAGATCGTTCCGGACCACACTCAAGTCTTTATCTTCTTTCTTTACTGCCAAGAAATCCTTCATGGACATATTCGTATACCCAATAATGGTTGTGAGAATATTATTGAAATCATGTGCAATGCCGCTTGCGAGAGTCCCTATTGCCTCCATTTTCTGGGATTTGATGTCGAGTCTTTTTTTCTCATCCTCAAGCTGCTTCAGGGCGGTGATATCTGACATTACCATGATGACGCAGTCTGTCTCGCCGTAATGTATAGGCCTGCTTGAAATGATTGTATCAATAATGACACCATCTCTCGTGCGGCATTGGTGCTCAATGTTATCAACTAGTTCCATGTTGTTCAGAATATCTGTGCATCGATCTAGATCATCTGATGAGGCCGGAAGGTTCAGCTCAAAGGGTGTCTTCCCAATGACCTCTTCAAGAGAATAACCTGTGATAGTACAGAAGGCGTTGTTCACATAGATGTACCTGAAGTCATCGATATTGAGAATGCTTACGGCATGTGGCATGGTCTGGAGTGTAGTACGATATCTTTCCTCGCTCTCCTGCAATGATCTCTGCATTGCAATGCGTTCAGTAATATCTCGTGCTACTGTTATCTCTGCTACCACTTTATTATCCCGTATGAGAGGAACACCACTCACCTCCCCAAATTTCCTTTCACCTTCTTTCGTGATGAATTCATAGACAGAAGCATAGACGGTCTCCCCGGAAAGCACCTTCAAGGCGTTCGTTACCGCCATTTCCATACAGTCAGGGTGCAGAACGTGTACGTCCTGGAAGGTCTTGCCTATCAAATCTTCAGGTTTATATCCAAGGTTCTTCTCCACATTCGGAGTGACATCTTGAACTCTGAACTGGTTGTCATATGAAAACATGACATCGTTGCTCAGGGAGAAATAAACACGGTATCTTTCCTCGCTTTGACGCAATCTTTCTTCTGCCTTCTTGCGTTCCACGATCTCTTTCTGTAACTGCTCAATGGCTGCTGAAAGTTCTGATGTGCGTTTTTGCACGAGATCTTCCAATTGGTCCTGTTGTCTTATTAATTCTGACTCAGCCTGCTTCCGTTCAGAGATATCACGGGTGATGCCCATGATACCCTTGATCCTCCCATTCTCGTCATAAAGAGGATTCATAGTCATTTCTGTCCAGAAGGTAGAACCGTCTTTTCGGACCATCTCGAAGTCGGTGGTGTAGGACCATTCAGGACCGTGGTGATGTCCCTTCATCTCAAGAAGCCGCTCTCTTTCGAATAACTCCCTTGCTTTTCTCGAGGACTCTGCCGTCAGGACTTGATCGATACGCTGTTTCATCGCCTCTTCAACGCTGTATCCCCGCAGGCGCTTGACTGAAGGGCTTATATAGGTGTACCCCAGATTAAGATCAAACACCCACAGCACATCATGGGCATTCTCCACAAGGCTGCGGTAGCGTTCTTCGCTCCCTTTGATTGCCTCTTCAAATAGTTTCTGTCCAGAGGCAGAGGTTTTCAGGTCGTCAATTACCTGATGCGCCTCGGCCAACTCCTCAATGAGCTGTTCATTGGTCTTCGAGACATCAGTCATGAGAGCATCTCCCTATAAGATTCAGAGATGTATTGGGACTTCTATTTTTCAATAATAAGCATGACACGTGCCAAGGGAAAGACCTGTTAAATCAAACAGCAGTCAGGGATGATCGTTGTAATTTCGCCACACAAAGCCATTATGATGAGTACTTTAAAAAATATAAGTTGATTCACGTTGTCCATAAAGTAAAGCGGATTGTTACCTCACACCCTTTGAAATATCAGGACGATCTGCAAAGGCTCTCAACCATGATCTTCTGTATTAAGGCAGCGTGAACCCTTAGTAAAAGCAACCCTCGGTTAATCATGACTGAAGGTCATCTTCTTCGCTTGTATTCCTTCAATCTTCTTGAGCTTCTTGAGCATACCATCGATGGTTGCCGTTTCTTCAACCATCTCCAGGATCACAATTCCACCCCCTGCACAGTAATTTTCATGTACCTCATGCATGCCTAACCTCGTCTTGATATTACAACCATATTCGGTAAAAATCTTCTGAACCTCCGATGCATTCTTCATCCGGTCAGTGACATGAATCCCAACAATTATATGATCTGATTTCATGGTATGCTCCTTGTCTATCGATTATTTGTAAAAAGATATCACAGAATAAATTATTGCTCTCCTTCAAATACTTTTGCTATGGCCCTGGACAGATCCTCCCTATTAAAGGGTTTCATGAGGAACTCTTTAATTCCCATAACTCTTGCGTCCTCTTCTGTGATTGCATTACTAAACCCGGTATAGACAATGACCGGCATTCCATGACGTATTCCCAGAATCTGTTTTGCCAGGTTATCACCCGTCATATAGGGCATGGTCAGGTCGGTTATGACCAGGTCAAAATTACTGGGATCTGCTCTGAACAAATCGAGGGCATTCATGCTATTTGATGTCGCCGTGACCTCGTACCCCAAGCTCTCTAGTATTCTTGTCGTCACATCAAGCACAACAGCCTCATCATCTACGAGAAGGATCTTGCGGGGTTCTTTTGCTTTTTTCATAGGATATCCATTCCAATAAGTTGCTTATATCTTTATGATACATGAACATAGCCAGCATTGATAGATTAATTGATATAAAGCTATAATCTCAGGAACAAGATTACTTTCAGCGGTATAATATATATCCAGTACCATTATCTTCAAACCACATACACTGATATCACCAACTAGAAGTGTCTTTGTTCTCCATGGTTATAAAATGCAGGAAACTGCCGATAACTATTATACACAGACCTCATATTGAATATATTTCCCGGCGATTCAAGGAGCCGGGATTCTTTTATGCAGTAATGTTCATGAGGGCATCTTGCCGATATAAAAATACATCCATATCAAATTCATCTCCATCAGGCCCCGGACCTCCGGCCGGGGCTGCTTTTATATCAATCATAGACAAAGCAGTTAACAAATATCATGGGTTTCATTTCTGCAATATGGGTCGGTTCTTTTTTATTCGAAACAGCCATATGCCCCTGACCTTTAATCATAGGTTACCTCAGTTTCTGTTTTCTCTCCTTTGCTTATATCGAATCTGGAGGGTTTGCTGGAGGTTGAGAGGATGAATAACGTTAGATTCAAGTAGAATTCCTACCTGATCTTTTAAAATGTTCCTCAGCTTGTTTATTGAGTTCATTTGAATCTGCCTCACACGCTCCTTGCTCACTCCAAGCTGGGTAGCAATTTCTACTAGTTTTAGAGTAGGATCAGAAAAATAGCGGCGTTCTAAGATATAAACCTCTCTTCGATTCAGAAAACTGAAACAGAGGCTGATAATAGAAGAGATGCTGTGGGACAGTTCTTTGATATTATAGAATATCTCAGGGTCTATATCATCTGTTAGATAATCAATCCACCTGTTCGTATGATTTGCATCTTCTCCAAAAAGTTCATCCAACGGAAACAATTCTTTCGTATGCCTGAGGCTTCCTGTGCTAACCTTCCCACTCTTCTCTATGAAACTCTTGATGGAAGCCCTTATCCACCAGGCTGCGTAACTGACAAATGGCACTCCACGTTCAGGATCGAAACGGTTTAATGCCGTGATGAGGCCCATATTGCCTTCTTGAATAATTTCAAGACAATCATACCCGCAATAAAAATATTTACTGCTAACTTTAGCCGCATACCTTAAGGTTGCTTCAATAATTTTATTCCCCGCATTCTTGTCTCCCCTTTTATATTGTTTCGTCAGATCGATGATCTCTTCATGGGTAAGGCGAGGACATCTGTTTAATGATTGAAGATAGTTCTGCAACTCAGTTGAATATCCATGATTAATATCCATTTCATTTTCCCTTCATATAAACAGATCCATAAGCACAATGCAGTTTTTTGTTCTAAACGTGTAAACAGGTGAAATTATCACCATCTATTGCACATGATTATCATTACTGATAATAAAAATCAACTCTCTTGTCAGTGAATTACTATGTAATGACATCTATTGGAATGGATCATTAATTCTTTCGAAAGACTAACTTGGCTTAACTGCCTCATCATGTGCTAGTGAAACTAATGATTTCAGTCTTCAATAAATGTCTTTATCATTATTTGCTTTTGAAATTCTCTATGCTATTTGCTATTTAGTTTATAATAATATTTCTTATCATCTTGAATATTTTAAATACTGATAGTAGTCTTAGAGTACATCTACGGGTATCCTGGAAAGGCCGGTCCAAATGGTTTGGGTCGGTCTTTCCGTACGTTTGATCGGATTCGGATCATGGATATACAAGAGCTTGTATCACTAAAAGGACTTATGACTAGTTGGAGATTATAGCGGAGACAAATAGACAACAAGAAACACATTAAGATTATCTTTATCTCTTAATCTGCACTTTACAGAAAACAAGGAGGAGATACAATGCGCAAGGTTACATCTGGTCTCGTGGTACTCTTGGCAATGGCAGTGATGGCAGAAGGATGTGCAACCGATCCTTACACCGGAGAGCAGAAGATGAGCAAGACAGCCTGGGGCAGCATCCTGGGGGCAGCTGGCGGTGCAGCTGTTGGCGCTGCAGTTACCAAACATCAAGACCGCCGCAAGGGCATGCTCATCGGCGCTGGAGTCGGTGCACTCTCGGGTGCAGGCGTGGGGTATTACATGGACCAGCAGGAAGCGAAGCTCCGCCAGAAACTGCAGGGTTCTGGAGTAAGCGTGACAAGGCAGGGAGATAATATCATCCTGAATATGCCTGGCAATATCACCTTCCAGACCAATAGTGCTGAAATCAATTCAAGCTTCTATGATGTTCTAAGCTCTGTGGTGCTTGTTCTCAATGAGTACAACAAGACTCTCATTGATGTTGCCGGCCACACTGACAGCACGGGTACTGATGCCATAAACCAGCCACTGTCAGAACGAAGGGCTGCGAGTGTCGGGAACTACCTGATATCCCAGGGTATAGATTCACGGAGGGTTCTCACCACAGGGTATGGCAAGAACAGGCCTATCGCGAGCAACGACACACCAGAAGGCAGGGCACAGAACAGGCGCGTTGAACTCATGCTCGCCCCATTGACAGACTAGAAAAAAACAGGGTTATGAGAAAGGCGCTGTATTACATCAACAGCGAGTAAACATCTCTATAACTTTGAGGAGAAAGCAATGACAAAAACTGGCCTGGTTGATATGGTCTCTTACAACTGCAAGATATCCAAGGCAGCAGCATTGGAATCACTGGATATCCTCACTGAAATGATTACCGGTGCACTGATGAAGGGTGAGAAGGTCTCCCTGGTAGGTTTTGGTACCTTCGATGTGGCTCAGAGGGCAGCAAGAGAAGGTATAAATCCCCGGACCAGACAGAAGTTGAAGATCATGGCCAGCAAAGCCCCTCGGTTCAAGGCAGGTAAAGACTTAAGGGGTGCTGTCAATAAATGAGCAAGCTTAAAGACAAGGAACCCACTACAGTCGTTCTCGGATCACGGTACAAGTGCTACAAGTGCAATGTAAAGTTTTATGACCTGGGTCGGCCGCTACCCCTTTGCCCATTGTGCGGAGCCAACCAGAATGATGATGAGTCAAGAGGGTTGTCAAGACGAAAGAGAAGGCGCCGTCCCTCTACTCTTGAAAGAACAGCGCACACTATCACTGCTCCTAAGGGGAAGGATAGCTTGAGCGAGGTTGTTAGTGAGGTCGATGAAGAGTATGTGGTTGATATGAATGATTTAGCCCCGGAGGAGATTGCAGAATAGTTTTTATGTGGATTAGAAGCTCAGATATGGTCTGACAAACCTCTGATGTGTGACACTTTGTCAGATCATATCTAAGCTAGTGCATATTCGGCGAGGAGGATTGTTTATGAAACGAAAGATCATACGATGTGTGTTCATGAGCCTATGCATTATAAGCATTTCAGCTTGCAGCAGAATCTTTCCCGTGAAAATAAATACCGTTCTCGAGAATCCACGCGACTATGCAGACAAGCAGGTGACCATATCGGGTACGGTGGAAGAAACATTCAGCCTTGTTGTCGTGAAGTATTTTGTCCTCAGAGATGAAACTGGCTCGATTCCTGTGATAACCCAGGGAGTGATGCCTGTCAGAGGTAATGAGATCAAGGTAACTGGTACTGTACAGGATGCTTTTTCACTTGGAGACCAAAACCTCGTAGTGCTGATTGAGAAGTAGTAGATGGGAACCTGTGGATTCAGAGAGATGAGTCCACAATGATCATGCTTATTCAGCCAGGATTGATCGGGATGATTAAGGTAACGAACCTGTTTGTCATGCTGCTCGGTGAAGCTCAGCAGGCCCTAGGCAGGTATATTCAAATCTGTAAGATCTGAGACATCTTATGACACAATTGGGCATGTGTCGGGAATGCGCATTCATGGAGGTCAAAGACTTGGCTTGCTATAAGAAATGAACGGTATTATTCTGTTATAAGATTATAATCTCCTGATCTTACTATTCACTTAATTCTTCAGAGGAGGACTGTATGCTGAAAAAACTCGTAGCTGAATTTTTCGGGACATTCTGGCTGGTTCTCGGTGGTTGTGGAAGCGCAGTTCTGGCTGCTGCCTTTCCAAACCTAGGGATTGGCTTTCTCGGAGTCGCCCTTGCCTTCGGCCTGACCGTTCTGACCATGGCCTTTGCCATCGGTCACATTTCGGGCTGTCATCTGAACCCAGCAGTCACGTGCGGACTGGTTGCAGGAGGGCGGTTCCCTGCAAAGGACCTGATTCCTTACGTGATAGTCCAAGTAATCGGGGCGATGGCGGCAGCCTTTATCCTCTATATCATTGCCAGTGGCGCTTACGGCTTTGATGTGGCGGCGGGCTTTGCCAGCAACGGGTATGGAGAGCATTCACCCGGCGGGTACTCACTTGTCTCTGCACTGGTCTGCGAGGTCGTCATGACCTTCATGTTCATCTTCGTGATCATGGGTTCCACAGATGAGAGAGCTCCTCAGGGATTTGCCCCGATTGCGATAGGGCTCTGCCTGACCCTCATACATCTCATCAGTATCCCTGTGACCAATACATCGGTGAACCCCGCACGGAGCACCGGTGTGGCAATTTTTGTCGGCGGTTGGGCAATCCAGCAGCTGTGGTTGTTCTGGGTCGCGCCGATCATAGGTGGCGTGTTGGGAGGCATTGTCTACAGAATAGTGGGTGACCCAAGTAAATAAGACTACAGTACTTACTCTGCAATCTCTACCGAGAAGAAGATCAATATATGGGAATGATGAAGGAATTCAAGGAATTTGCAATGCGGGGCAATATGGTGGACATGGCAGTGGGCATCATCATCGGCGCGGCATTCGGCAAGATCGTATCCTCCCTGGTGGCGGACGTGATCATGCCGCCCATCGGATTGATACTGGGCGGTGTCGATTTCAGCGACCTCGCCATCGTACTAAAGGCTGCAGTGGACCAGACCCCTGCGGTCACCCTGAGTTACGGCAAGTTCATACAGACCGTCATCGACTTCGTCATCATCGCCTTTGCCATCTTTCTCCTGGTCAAGGGGATCAACACGCTCAAGCGCAAGGAAGAGGAGAAACCGGCTGAGCCACCCAAGGAACAGGTGTTACTTACCGAGATCAGGGACCTGCTCAAGAAGAAATAAAAGACGATCTCAGGGCGACATATGCCCCCTCAGTATGTTACATACTTGGGTATAGTTCCTTAACGATATAACAGCCATGGGAGATATTACGATGAAGCATTTCACGATCTTGGGTTTTTTGTTCATACTTATTTTTATCGTCTCTTCCCTGTTCGCGGGAAACACTGGCAAGGCCGTAAAGTCTGATGAGAAGAAGGGTTCCCTGATCATCGAGACAATCGATGATACTGGGACAAAGGATCTAGAGAAAGACAAGCAGAAAAAAATTGATACCAAAGAAAGCGGAAAGAAAAAAGTCGATAAGGATAAGCACAATGAGATGGGGGGTAAGGTTGTTACTGGCCAGGATAACGAAGCTAAGCTGAAGAAGGATACAGTTGTTGGATCTGTCATCTCTATTAACAATCTTACGGGCGAGGTAGTGGTTCAGGACGAGAATAACAAGACCGAGCGTACTATTCTGGTTAACCGAGATACTCTCAAGACGCTGAATGCGGGCGATAAGGTGAACGTCGAACTGACACCTGGTTCCAACACTGCGGACAGGGTCAACATCATTGCAGAGGGAAAGGGTGGTAGCAAAAGCAAGTCCAAGAAGAAATAGCTGATCTTCGGTATGTAAGCTCATGGAAGGAGAGGTCTGCAGTGCCTGATAGGCCTCTCCTTTTTCTGTACCCTATGTGATTATTTAACAATAGAGACCGTAATTTTCACTTTTCTCAGAGTGACGATTACATCAACCATCCAGTCTGCCTTTTCATCCCCCCATCATAGATTAGCATCCATAATCATTGGTCGGGTTTGTATAATGCCCACCATTGATACTAACTCATACTTGCTGCTTTGCCCGGACCGTTGATTTCTTCTATAAATCGGCGCTTTCAGATCCTCTAAGAGAGCGTTGATCCTGTGCCATCAGGTGTAATCTGATATAGAGAGGC
>Ga0209203_1002904_pt1 | contig 10953 bp, 9 predicted proteins | sample AD_UKC109_MetaG_FD_184423 | JGI IMG/M metagenome (GOLD analysis project Ga0209203, IMG submission 184423) | Active sludge microbial communities of municipal wastewater-treating anaerobic digesters from Hong Kong - AD_UKC109_MetaG (SPAdes)... | ecosystem: Engineered > Bioreactor > Anaerobic >...
AGTCGCCGCGCTCCACCTGCATCATAAACGAACGGGCGATTTCTTTGTTTTCCGCCAGCGACAGATCGTCGTTGTACCGGAACTCCGCCGCGGCATAAAACGGATTGCCCTCGGCGGCGGACACATCCTCCCACACCTGCCCGTACGCAAAATCCACGCATTCGTCCGGCAGCAAATTGTTGGGGATCTTCAGCGCCACATCCGGGTATTCGGCCATACGGAAGCTGCCGGCGTTCTGGGTGAACAGATACACCGTGAAATTCTTGCACACGTAGATATCGCCCGCATACTGGGCGCGCTGCAGCCTGCCGTTCGCCTTCTCGTACAGCGTTTGCGCCGTCCCGATGATAGCGTCGATAAACGCCTCTCTGGCGTCCGTATCCGCAGCTGTATTTGCTGCCGTATCCGTATCTGTATCCGCGTCCGTGCCCGGGTTCGTTGCCGCGTTTGTGACCGTGCTTGTGACCGTTTCGTTTTGCGCGTTCGTAACGGTAATCGTCACAGCCATGCCAAGGCCGGAGCAGGATAGCACCAGCACGAGTATCGCGGCGGCAATCCGTTTTACAGTGAACTTCAACTCAATACTCCAATTCTTCAAAGCGCCTGCAGATGCAGTATTTCGAAATCGCGCTGTTCTGCCCGCGCTGCACGTAGGTGTTGAGCAAGTCGCGGATAAACGGCGGCAGCATGCGATTGAACTTCACCTCGAGGATCATCTGCCCGTCTCCGAATGGCGGTACCGTAGGCACGTCCGGGTTGAACAGATCGCAGGACGCGACACCCGAGCGCAGCTGCTTGTCAAATGTGATGCGCACGTCCTCCACCGGGTACAGGTACGCCTCCCGCACATAGTCCACGATTACCACGGGATGCAGCAAATTCAGCGTCATCTCGCGGAACGTATCCTGCAGCAGGCCGGAGCGCGTGCGCTCCAGTCCCGTCGGGTCGCCTGCCATCAGCTGCTCCGCCAGCCCTCTGGGGATGACAATGGAGCGCTTGGAGATCAGGCTGCCGATCTTGGTCTTGCATTCCATGCGGATGAACGAATCGGACAGGTTGTAGATGCGCAGGCGGTACTTGTCGCGGTCGCGCACGCCGTTAATCTTGTCCAGCAGCGCCTGGTTGTTGTAGGTGTCGAAATACAGGGAGCGGATGTGATATTCGTTGCGCTCGGGGTCGCCGTTGGGGTCGCGGTACAGCACGCGGTCCAGCGCGCGCGACAGCAGATGGTATTCCATCTGGTTGATATAAAATTTCAGCTCATGCCTCAGCGGCAGCGCAACAGCCAAAATCAAATTCCTCCAAAACTCTATCTTCTAAGCAGCAAAATTGTCCCCTTCAGGCAATGGATGTTGAAAAACGTGCAGATGACTGATTTGATTTCTGTCAGGTAGGGGTTATAAAACCCGAAGTAGTAGCAGCGCTACGTCGAGGGTTTGATAATCCCAGGATGGCGGAAAGCAGGCTGTCAGCGTGTACGGGCTTTCGGCAGCTATTGCCTACATATTACACCCCGACATCGCTCTGGCACGCCACCAGCGTAGCGTCGTGAACGCCTTCGATATCCAGCATCCGGGTGACGATCTCCTGCCGCTCATTCAAACGGATTTCATAGGTCATCTCCGCCCCGGCCCTGGTCAGGGATTTGCTGCGGAGCTTGAAGTTTTTCGCGGAGCGGCTCAGCGCCGTGCGGATCGCCTGCTCGGCGTATTCGTCATAGTGGATCACCAGCAGGTAGGAGTTGGGATTGTTGAACTTGACGAACGACAGAACGAACATCAACACGCCGATGCACAGCACCACGATCAGCGCCACCAGATGCAGCCCCGCGCCCAGCAATATACCCATCGTAAGCGCCCAGAACATGTACGCCGTATCCATCGGGTCCTTCACGGCGGTGCGGAAACGCACGATGCTCAGCGCGCCGACCATGCCCATCGAAAGCGCGATATCGCTCTTGATGCACATGACCACGGGCGTGGTAATCATCGTTAGCATGATCAGCGTAATCGCAAACGACGGGCTGTACAGCACGCCCCGGTAGGTTTTCTTATACACGATCGCGATCACTGCGCCGACGATGAACCCCAGCCCGAGCGCAAGGAACAGATCGCCCGGTACGATGGTCTTAAACTGCGAAGCCAACCCCGAGGTACTGAGGACATCGGAAATGCTGGTCAGCTGCAATAGCGATGGATACATCATGGTGGTTTCTCCTTCTTCCTGTCTGTTGCATAATATGATAGTTCGAACCTGATTTTATGTCAACCGATTGCGGATACGCCCGCCTCTTGCATCCGCTATAAAATCGCGTCGTCCGGCATGGCCGGCTTGGGGCCGAAGTAGCTGATCATCTGTTCGTCGCTGATCTCGAAATAGCTCTGGATCATCTCGTAGAAATACGTCGGCCGTTTTTTGATGACGTTGCGGGAGCGGTCCAAACGGGTGTTCCAGTACCGCAGCGCGCCTTCCGGCGTCGTTGGGGAATCGAAGTTGATGGCCTTGTCGTTTTCCTCGGCCCAACGGCTGAAATGCAGCGACATCTCCGGCTCCAGCGTATCCGCCATGGAGTTGAAAACCTCAAGCATATTTTCCGTGGTAAGGAACTGATAGATTTCGCCGAGCCTCGTCAGGAATTTATCCAGCATTTCGTCGTTTTCCAGCAGCTTCACGATCAGCGTATTGTTGATATCCTGCTTGCCGGCACCGTTTGGATCCAGATACGACGTGGGGCTGTCGAACTCGGAATTGAACATGCCGTAGTCCGCGTCGTAGAAGATCCACCGCCATTTGGCGCCGTCCACCCGCATACGGTAAAAGCGGATATTGCCGGGATCGGAGTTGCCGAAAAACATCTCAAACGCCATGTAATCGAAGTAGTTGTCCACGTCGATGTTATCCAGAATGTACTGCAAATCCTCCGCGTTGGTGCCCGGCGAGCTTTTTTTCACCTTTTCGATCATCTTTTTATAATCGCTGGAGGTGCCGTACACCAGCTTACCGCTGGCTTCCAGCACGTCGATCTGATCGGCCATATCCAGCGAGTACCCCTCGTGCTGTGTAACGAAAAAGCGGTCCGCGCGTTCCCGCAGGTTATACTGGCCCCAGTACTGCCCGTTCAGGTACACCACCACCGGCTGCCAGTCCTGATACAAGACGGTGGACGGCGTCTCCGCCTGCTCGTTGAAGGCTTTGATCAGCTGGCTCTGGAACGCGTCGTTCATGCGCGTCCACACGGCGTCGTTGCCGCTGTTGCGGATAACGATGCCCTTGTATTCGGTAAACTCCAGATCCTCGAAGATCTTGGCATAGAAGTATTTGTCGCCGTACTTCGCCTTGGCTTTCACCTTGAAGGTCTTCTGCGGCATATCCAGGCTGTACTGGCCCTGCAGGCTGAACTCCATCCCCTGGCTCAAAAGCTGCGTACCGTCCTTCAGGTACATTTCGATAAAGCCCGCGCGGGGAAGCTTGCCGTACTCGCGGTACACCGTGTTTTTAAACGGAATCCCGTTCGATTTATCCACGTTGTCGCCGACGGTGAGCATGCCGGTCTCCGCGTTCCACAGCTCGTCCGGGTCCGTCACGAGGCTGATGATGGGAAACGCGTGATAGGTGTTGAGAAAATAGGTCTGGGTTACGGTCGTGCTTGGCTGCAATAAACCGGTGGGATCGAACGCGCGCGCGCGCAGCGGCGTAACGCGGGCAATCTCCAGCACATCGCCCGCTTCGTAGCGCGTATCGTTCTCCGTCGGCGTGGAGCCGTCCGTGGTGTAATAGACAACCGTTCCGTCGGGAACGTTGATGGTCAGCTCAATCGTGCCTTTATATTCACCGCCGTCCAGAGAGAACGACGGAGTATCTACGTATCCATAGTACCCGACCCCGTTTGCCGCGCCGGGCGTCGGCGTATTGTAATAGTAAAAGCCCGCGTATCCAAGCGAGCGTCCGTAGCTGTGATCGGTGGGTATATTGCCCGGAAGGGGAATCCGGTCCAGCACCTTGCCGGTGGGATCGCAAAACGAAATGACGCTGTCGTCGGTTTTGGAAAGTTTAAAATTAGTGTGCTGCTCATAATAGCTGCTCAGGTCCGATTGTCCGTCCAGATAGATAATTTTATATTCGCCCGGCTCGATTACCGAGCCCAGCGGGAACTGCCATTTGCGGGGTCGCCCCAGATCGTCGCTCAGGCCGTAATTGGACAGGTCCACCGACGTGGCGGACGAGTTGTACAGCTCGATATAATCGGTTGTCAAGCCCGTCACGCCGATGGCTACGCTGTCGTTGGAAACCATCACCTCGGTGATGTATACGCCCGTAGCATTGTAGCTGCGGATCAGCTGGTCCACCTTGCTCTGCCCGTCGGCCGTATTGGGAAACCCGGGCGTTGCCTGTTCAAAGAACGTCCAATACCCGTTGGTATCAAGCCCCACGGAATAATCCTCCGGCACGTTTTCGATGGTAACCCGGTCCACCAGCCGCCCTTCGCTGTCGCTTAAGATAACGCTCTCGCGCTCGGCGCTGATGGAGAAGTTGGTATGCGGCACCCCGTTTGCCTGCAGCCTGTCCTCGCCGCTGCAATACACCAGATAGTACCCGTGCGCCGCGATGACCGCGCTGTCGGGGAACTTCCATTTGAGCGGTTTGTTTTCCTTGTCGCTGAGGTAGTAGCCCGCGAGGGAGACCGTTTGATCGGAATTGTTGTAGATTTCCACCCAGTCCACCACCGTGCCCGTATCGTCGGGAATGCCGACCTTGGGATCGGGGCAGATCTCGTTGATGATCAGATCGCCGGTATCCCGGGCGTTTTCCGCTCGGTAAGCAAGAAACCCGTCCTCGCTGTTGACAAAGCCCGGGCTGTAGTACTCCGTCACCTCGTACACCTTGTTGCCGTCCGCGTCGATCCCGGTCAGCGCATAGCTCTGATCGGCAATCATGGTCGGCACCGTAAGCTCGTCGATCAGATACAGATCGGGATCGTACAGATAGATGGTTTCCCCTACGGAGGAAATCTTGAACTTTCCATGGAACGGAAGGCTTGGATCGAGCTGATAGCTGTTGGTCGCGAATACGATCACGTACTCGCCCGCCTTCAGCTCATACGACGGAAAGGGGAAGGTAATGCGGTCGCTCTTGTTGGTAATCATGACGCCTTCCATGTTCAGGTCCGCGCCGGTGCCGTTGTAAATCTCCAGCCAATCGGAATACTCCCCGTTTTCATCGGGAACGGCGGATGAGTTCGCCGCCATCACCTCACTGATCACCAGCCCGTCGTATATGGAAGTGCCCACGCGCCTGCCGGCTTCCTTGGGAAAGGCGACGTACATCACCACCAGCAGGGCCGCGAATAAAACCGTCAGCGGCAGCACGGACAGCAGGTGGGATTTCCGCTTGCGGGGAGCGTAATCCTTGGTCGGCCTTTGTTTTTGCTGCTCGATTCTGGGCATTTTCTACCTCCTTATCCTTTGATTGCAGCACAATCATTCGTTAACGGAATTATAACACATTGAGCCTTGCCTGCATACAGCGGGCAAGGCTCATCAAAGGTTCGAAGCTGTAAAATCTTAACTATCAATAGCATGCCGGATCAGCTGTACAAACAACGGATGCGGGCGGTTGGGGCGCGAGATGTACTCCGGATGGTAAATTGCCAGGCAATAAAACGGATGCCCCTCCAGTTCAAATGCCTCGGCGAATCCGCCTTCCTCGCTGACGGCGGTCATCTTCAGGCCTGCGTTTTCCAGCTTGCCGATATAGTCCGGATTGATCTCATAGCCGTTCGCGTGGCGCTCACGCGCCGTTTCGCTGCCGTAGGCGTTTTTGATCTTCCCCTCGTAAAAGCGAATGTCCTTCCCGCCGATGCGCAGCGCCGGCGCCTTCGTGCCGTTCAGGCTGCGGCCTTCGGGCAGATACACGATCGGATCGGGCGTCTCGGGATCGATCTCCGTGGAATTGGCGCTGTGCAGCCCGAGCAGGTCCTGCGCGATTTCCACAATCGTCAGCTGCATGCCAAGCCCGATCGCAAGCATCGGAATTCTGTTCTCGCGCGCGTACTTCGCGGCGATCATCACACCCTCCGCCCCGCGCGACTCGTATCCGCCGGGCAATACGAACGCGTCGAACGCCGTCAGCATCTGGCCGGACGTCTCTTCGTCCAGGTCCTCGGAGCTGATGGTGGTGATGTCCACCAGCATCCCCTCCGCCATACCCGCGTGGTGCAGCGCTTCCATGACCGAAAGATAGGCGTTCACGGAATCGGGATATGCGCCGACCAGCGCGACATACACCGTCTCCGTCGCCGCGGCCTTGCGTGCGAGCATCGCCGTCCAGTCGTCCAGATCGGCCCTGCGGTCCTCCAGCTCCAGTTCGTCAAGCACGATTTTCGCCAATCCCTGCTTTTCAAGCGAAATGGGAATCTCGTAAAAGCCGTCGGATTCCAGGTTTTGAATCACGTTCTGCGCCTTCACGTTGCAAAACAGCGCCACCTTGTCCTTGGCCTCGGTCGTCATATTCTTTTCCGTGCGGCAAATGATCACATCGGGCTGAATGCCCATGGAACGCAGCACCTTCACGCTGTTCTGGATGGGCTTGGTCTTCAGCTCGCCTGCCGTCGCGATGAACGGCATCAGCGTAACGTGGAGATAGCAACAATCCCGCAGGCTTTCGCAGATCCAGCGCATCTGGCGGATGGCCTCGACATAGATCATCACCTCCATGTCGCCCACCGTGCCGCCGATTTCCACGATCTGGATATCCGCGCCGCTGTTTTCGGCTACCTCCCGGATGCAGGCCTTGATCTCGTCGGTCACCTGCGGAATGGCCTGGATTTTCGCGCCCTGATATTCCCCGCGCCACTCCTTCTCCATGATGCGCTTGTGAATCCGGCCCATCATATAGCTGGACTCGCCCGTGAGCGTCACGTCCACGATGCGCTCGTAATGCCCGATGTCCAGGTCTGCCGCCGAGCCGTCGTCCGTGATGAAGCTTTCGCCGTGCAAAAGCGGGTTGAGCCGCGTAGGCTCCGCGTTATAGTAGATATCCAGCTTGAGCAGGTTGGTTTTGTATCCGCGCGAATGAAGCAGTTTGCCAAGCGCAGCCGCCGTAATTCCCTTCCCGATGGAGGACACGACACCTCCGGTGATAAACACATACTTCATTGGCGGCTCCCCCTATTCCTGAATATCCATCAATACAAGCTGCGGCAATTTCGGAAGCGTTTCTTTGGTGATTTCACATTCCATCACCGGTTCCGGACACACGCCCATCAGCTTCAGGAATTCCGTAACCGGCGCGATGCCCAGGTCCTCGCTGAACCGCGTCTGGTAATGCATGGGGATGGTGACGCGCGGCTTGAGCAGCTGCACGCACTGGAACGCACGGTTCGCATCCAGCGTGTAGGTGCCCCCGACCGGGATCATCAGCACGTCCACATCGCCGATCGCTTCCTGCTGCGCATCGTCGGGCAGATGCCCCAGATCGCCCAAATGCGCGACCTTCAGCCCCTCGGTTTGAATTGTGAATACGATATTTTTCCCGCGGCGCATCCCCGTATGATTGTCGTGGAACGTTGAAATGCCGGTGATGACGATGTCGTCGGCAGGCAGATAATAATCCGCCTCGTCCAACACCAGCGGCTTTCCGCGGACAATCTCCAGCGCGTCGTGGTCGTAATGATGATGGCTGATGGTGACGATATCCGCCTCCAGCTCCCGTAAGGGGTACCTGCAAAAGCTGCCGTAGGGATCCGTCAGGATGGTTTTGCCGTTATCCAGCGACAAGGTGAACAGGGAATGCCCGAAGTAGCGAAGCTTCATATTCGCGCCTCCTTTTTTTGCTCGGTAAGCCAGAATACCAAAATATCCGCCAGCGCCGATGGCAGCGGTTCGCGACAGCGTATCTTCTGCGCACACTGCGACAGCAGCAGCGGCGTCAGCACAGGCAGACCGTCCTTTCTCGCGTAACGCTTGAAGACGGCGCGGATCATCTCCATCGGCTGGTTTTCCAGCGCCGATGGATGCCGCATCAGCAGCCGCGCCAGCGCGTACACATCCAGCCATCGGTCGTCGGCCGGCACGGATACGGCTTCGGCGTGCGGGAACGAGCAAAGAAGCCGTTCCCAGCGGCCGGGCTGCAAATCGATCAGCAACAGATTGGACGGGCTGATCTGCGCCGTAAATCCCTGCGCGGTCATCGTACGCCGTATGCGCGCCAGCGCTTCTTGGGAAATTCTGCGCGGCGCGTCGCTGACAAATAAAACCTGATCCTGCCCGTACAAGTGCAAAAACCCGTTTGTTCCGAGTATCTCCTGCAGCTCCTGTACCGGAAGCGGATTTCTCATGAGCCCTTTTTGCGCAAGAAGTGGTAATTCATATGATGCATGGCCGCGTAATGGTTGCCCAGATCCAGCTGATACTGCAGCGCGATCTCGCCGCCGTCGCGGTCGATGGTATAGTTGGCTTTGGTGCAGAACACCGCCATTTCCATGGCGCCGTACGGCGTGCGGTAACGGCTTTCAAACCGCTTCCCCTTCTCAAACACCATATCGGCTTCGATGCTGCCTCTGCGGTTCATGGAGATGACATCCTTTTGCATGGCGATTTCCACCTGGTGCGGCGGCTGATCTTCGTCTATGCTTTCTTCATAGCGGATTACATATCCTTCCGCGTTTTTCAAAAGCTCGCCGGTCGTAATCAGGCGCATGGAATCCTCCGCCTGACCTTCCGCGGAAAACTTCGCGTCCAGCGAGATCAGAATCGGGACTCCTTTCCCTGCGTTCATTGCCATCCTCCAAAAACCTGTTATAATGAGACTAATTTCAATCCTCAGCGCCTGATTGATCGCTGGTATTTCGGTTGCGGCGGGCGTCCCGGAACGAAGCAAGCAACCGGTGGCAAGGATTGGGATTCCTATATTCAATATAGCACATGAAGGGGCTGTACGCAATGCTCAAGGTGACCGCCCGGGCAAAGATTAACTGGTCGCTGGATATCCTGGGAACGTTGAGCGGCGGGTATCATCAAATGGATATGCTGATGGGCAACGTCAGCCTTTCCGACGCGCTGTATCTCGCGCCTTCCGATACGCTGCGTCTGACCGTACGCGGCAATCCGGAGATCGCTGCGGCGGATAATATCGTGCTGAAGGCCGCAAGCGCCCTGCAAGCAAAAACCGGCTGTTCCGAAGGCGCAGCAATCACGCTGGTCAAGCGAATCCCCCACGGCGCGGGCATGGGCGGCGGCAGCGCCGACGCGGCCGCGGCGCTGCTGGGACTGAACCAACTGTGGAACCTCGGCCTTTCGCCGGATGATCTTTGCCAAATTGCGCAGACGCTGGGCGCGGATGTTCCGTTTTTTCTGACCGGAGGATTTGCGCGGATCGGCGGGTTCGGCGAGGTGATCCAGCCGCTGCCGCCGCTGCCGGAAACGCCGCTTGTTATCCTTCAGCCGTGCAAGCCGCAGTTCACCAAAGAGGTTTTTACGCTGTACGATCAACTTGTAAAAGTTTCGCATCCAGACACCGATACGGCGCTTTCCGCGCTGCTCCGCTCCGATTTCGCCGCGCTGCAAAAAACCGCAGGCAACGTGCTGCGGCAGGCGCTGGAGCCACGGGCTCCGCAGATTGCCGAGGCCATCGCCGCGCTGGACGCGTGCGGCGCGGTCTTCGCGACGATGACGGGCAGCGGATCGGCAGTGTTCGGCGCGTTCGAAAACGCGGATGCCGCGGCGGCAGCCCACCGCACGCTGCGCAAACGATGGAAAAAGTGCTGGACGGCCCATACTGCCGGGCAAAGCATTACGATGGAAGAGGGTTAACATGCAAAAACGCGCGCTGGCAATCCACGATATCTCCTGCGTTGGCCGCTGTTCGCTGACGGTGGCGCTGCCCATCCTGTCCGCGGCGGGCATCAATACGTCGATCATTCCCACGGCGCTCCTGTCCACGCATACGGGAGAATTTACGGGCTATACGCATCTGGACCTTTCCGATCAGCTGCTGCCCATCGCGCGGCATATCGCGACCCTGGGGCTGCATTTCGACGCCTTTTACAGCGGCTATCTTGCGTCCGCGAAGCAGGCGGCTTTGATCCTGGAGATGCGGGAGATGCTGTGCGGCCCCCAAACGCAGCTCTTTGTCGATCCGGCCTTTGCCGATCACGGCAAGCTGTACTCGCACATGAGCGCCGATATGCCCGCGCAGATGCGCAAGCTCTGCGAGAATGCGCAGACGATTTTCCCGAATTTCACCGAGGCCTCGTTCCTGCTGGGCCGGCCCTACCTTGCCCACGGCTATAACGAGGATTACGTGCAGACCGTCGCCTCCGAGCTTGCCGCCCTCGGCCCGCAGAGCGTCGTGATGACGGACGTGCATCTGAAGGAAGGAATGACGAGCATTGCCGTGTACCAAAAGGCGAACCGGGCGTTTCATCTGCTTCATAAGCCGGAGTATAACGGCGTGTTTCACGGTACGGGCGACGTATTCGCCAGCTTCCTGATCGCGTGTCTGCTCAACGGCCTCGATCTGGATCAATCCGCCGTCACCGCGCTGGACTGTACCCACGAAGCCATCCGCCTCACCCTGCGGGGCACCGAGCCGCTGCGCTACGGCGTGCATTTTGAAGAGGTGCTCCCGTGGCTGATCGAAGCGCTGAAGCAGAAATAAAAACAGAAAACCGTTTCTTACACCGCAAACGCCCCGCATATTCTGCGGGGCGTTCGCGATAAACGATATGTTCTTCGTCGCTTATTGCTCGTCGAAGATCATGGCGATATGCTCGGGAGAGAACGCGGATTTCTTGGTGAGAACGCTGACGACGGGCACGATGACCAGCCCGGCCAGCATCGCGGCGGCGCCGCTGATGGGAGAAACACCCATGTTCCCGGTGATCAGCGGCGGAAGCAGCGAGATCAGCGCCCCGCAGATCACGCCCGTATACGCACCGATCTTGGTTACGCCGCG
>Ga0209203_1002905_pt1 | contig 10951 bp, 9 predicted proteins | sample AD_UKC109_MetaG_FD_184423 | JGI IMG/M metagenome (GOLD analysis project Ga0209203, IMG submission 184423) | Active sludge microbial communities of municipal wastewater-treating anaerobic digesters from Hong Kong - AD_UKC109_MetaG (SPAdes)... | ecosystem: Engineered > Bioreactor > Anaerobic >...
AGTTCAGCTGCTGCGGCGTCCACCTGCGCGTCCAATCCCGGCACGTAGACCAACAGGTCCGCGTCGGTCTGGGCCACCTCGGACGCGCCGATCGAGAGGACCTCGACGGCGTCTCCGCCGACCCGCTCCGACAACCACTTCGAGGGGAAATCCACGGTTGCCACTGTCAGCGCAGGTGGGATGCCGGCGGAGGCGGTCGGATCCGTAGCAGTACCTACGTTGCGGGTGCAACCGACCAGCCCCAGCACCGCGAGGACGACGACGAGTGGTCGGTGCGCTTTCATCCCCGGCCGGTGAGACGCAACCATGCTGCGCCGAACACCAGTGCCACGGTGACCACTCGCATCGCGCGCGACGCCGGGGGCAGGATCGGCCAGGACAGCGCGATCAGCCACGACAAGAACAGTCCCAGAAACATGAGCAGAATCGCACCGATTCCCGACGGCAACAGCAGTCCACCCACGAGGAAGGCTGCGAGACCGATCACGATCAGGGCCTTCGGCAGTCGGTTCAAGGTCTGCAGAGGGCCGCGGCTGAGGTCCTCGAACCGCATGCGGGCATCGGATCGGCTCGGCGGACGGGCATTGCTCATGAATCCATGGTGACGCATCCGCCGGGCTGCAGGGCCGCCGCCCCGGCGCCGACCACTCCACAAGTGGGCACTGGAACACCCTCGGTGCCCACTTGTGGAGGCGCCAATCATGTCATTGCGGACAATACGGACGTCAAAACCTCCAGAAGATGGCAGTTTCATGAATCAGTTGTCCGGTGGTGCCCAGTTCGCGATGTGGCTGGCGTTCACCGGGCGTGACATGTCGCGTTCTGATGGCTCGGTACCCTGGAAGGCGTGCCTACCAATCGTGTGGATTCCGTGGTCAACCTCAGCAAGCGGCGAGGGTTCGTGTTCCCCTCCTCGGAGATCTACGGCGGAACTCGTTCAGCCTGGGACTACGGACCCTTGGGTGTCGAGCTCAAAGAGAACATCCGGCGGCAGTGGTGGCAGTCGGTCGTGCGCGGTCGTGACGATGTCGTGGGCCTGGACTCCTCGGTCATCCTGGCCCCGCAGGTGTGGGAGGCCTCGGGCCACACATCCGCCTTCGTCGACCCGCTCACCGAGTGCAAGCAGTGCCACAACCGCTGGCGCGCGGACCAGTTGATCGAGGCGTACGAAGAGAAACACGGTCGTGCCCCCGAGAACGGACTGGCCGATATCGTCTGTCCGAACTGCGGGAATCGTGGGCAGTTCACCGAGCCGCGGGACTTCAACGGTCTGCTGCGCACCATGATCGGACCGGTCCAGGACGCCGGCGCCGAGCACTTCCTGCGGCCCGAGACGGCGCAGGGAATTTTTGTGAACTACCTCAACGTCATGAACGCAGCGCGCCGCAAGCCTCCGTTCGGGATCGGCCAGACCGGCAAGAGCTTCCGCAACGAGATCACGCCGGGCAACTTCATCTTCCGCACCCGGGAGTTCGAGCAGATGGAGATGGAGTTCTTCGTCAAGCCCGGCACCGACGAGCAGTGGCACGAGTACTGGATGCAGAACCGGTGGGACTGGTACGTCGACCTCGGGATCGACCCGGAGAACCTGCGTTTCTACGAGCATCCCCAGGAGAAGTTGTCGCACTACTCCAAGCGTACGGTCGACATCGAGTACCGGTTCGAGTTCGCGGGCTCTGAATGGGCCGAACTCGAGGGGGTCGCCAACCGCACCGATTTCGACTTGAAGACCCACTCCGAACACTCCGGCACGGACCTGTCGTACTTCGACCAGGCGACCGGGGAGCGGTGGGTCCCGTACGTGGTGGAACCCGCTGCCGGGCTGACCCGATGCGTGCTGGCGTTCCTGCTCGACGCCTACGCCGAGGACGAGGCCCCGAACACCAAGGGCGGGGTGGACAAACGCACCGTGCTGCGCTTCGACCCCCGCCTGGCCCCGGTCAAGGCCGCGGTTCTGCCGCTGAGTCGCAACGAGGCGCTGTCGCCGAAAGCTCGCGACCTGGCGGCGCAATTGCGCAAGCGGTGGAACGTCGACTTCGACGACGCGGGTCAGATCGGCCGGCGGTATCGGCGGCAGGACGAGATCGGCACGCCGTACTGCATCACGGTTGACTTCGACACCCTGGACGACGATGCGGTGACCGTGCGCGAGCGGGACTCGATGGTCCAGGAGCGGATCGGGATCGATGCGGTCGAGTCGTGGCTGGTGCAGCGCCTTCCCGCGTGCTGAGCCCGCTGGTCGTCGGCGACACCACCGTCGATGTCCCAGTGGTCCTCGCGCCGATGGCGGGAGTCACCAACCGTGCCTTTCGCAGGCTGTGCCGGGAGTATGGGGCCGGACTGTACGTCAGTGAGATGGTGACATCGCGCGCGCTGGTCGAACGCAACCCGGACACGCTGGCCATGTGCACGTTCGAGGCCGACGAGTCCCCGAGGTCCGTCCAGCTGTATGGCGTCGATCCAGCCGTGATGGCCCAGGCGGTGCGAATCATCGCCGGCGAGGACATGGCCGACCACATCGACCTGAACATGGGGTGTCCGGTGCCCAAGGTCACGCGGCGCGGAGGTGGCGCGGCGCTGCCGTGGAAGTTGGATCTGTTCCGTGCGATCGTGCGTGCGGCGGTCGACAATGCCGATGGTCGGCCGGTCACGGTCAAGATGCGCATGGGGATCGACGAGGACCACCTGACCTACCGGGACGCCGCCCGGATCGCCGCGGATGAGGGGGTTGCCTGGGTCGCCCTGCACGCGCGCACCGCCGCACAGATGTACTCCGGTCAGGCGCACTGGTCGGCGATCACGGACCTGGTCACCGACCTGCATCCGCTACCGGTGCTCGGCAACGGCGACATCTGGACCGCCCAAGACGCCTGGCAGATGATCCAGCAGACCGGCTGCGCAGGGGTGGTGATTGGTCGCGGCTGCCTGGGCCGGCCCTGGCTGTTCGGCCAGCTGGCGCATTCGCTGGGGTCCGGGCCGACGGTTGCCGACCCCACGAAGGAGCAGGTGTGCCAGGTGCTCGCACGGCATGCGGGCCTGCTGGTCGAGGCGTTCGGTGAGCACAAGGGATGTCAGGAGATCCGCAAACACATCGCCTGGTATTTCAAGGGATATTCGGTGCGCTCCCATGTGCGCTTGGCGCTGGCCCATGTGAGCACGCTGGCCGAACTCGACGACCTGCTGGGAGTTGTCGCGGAGCACGAACCCGATCAAGTCCCCGACCTCGACGTCCTCGCCGGCCCGCGAGGCAGGACCTCGCGCTTGAAGCGGGTGGCGTTGCCGCAGGGCTGGCTGGACAGCCGGGGGATCGACGCGGCCCAGCGCGAGGAGGTCCAGCACGCGGAATTGTCGGTCAGCGGGGGCTGACGCCGTATTCGGTGCCGCCGTTGGCGTCGGGACCGGTGGATAACTCGAGATCCAACCAGACTCGTACACAATCCTGCGCTCGGATGACGCACCCGTCTGTCAGACTTGAGTCATGTCCGCCCCCGTTCTCGAGAGCCGCACGCCCGCGCGTGTGCGTTCCATGGGCGTGTCCAAGAGATCCCGCTTCGTCGGATTCCTCGTGGTCATGATGCTGCTAGGTCTGGCAGCGGCGTTCCTGGCGCCGGTGTACGCGGGGTTCCGGGTCGTCAGCGATGGGAACGTGGACGACCGGCAGGCCACCGATGCGATCGTGGTCCTTGGGGCCGCGCAGTACAACGGCAAGCCATCGCCGGTGCTCAAGGCCCGACTGGATCATGCACGGGTCCTCTACCGACGCGGTGTCGCCCCGCGCATCGTGACCGTGGGGGGTAAGCAACCGGGTGACCGGTTCACCGAGGCCGGGGCAGGTCAGGACTACTTGGCCAGGCGCGGTGTTCCCGCCGGTGACGTGGCGGCTGTGTCCGTGGGCCACGACACCAAGCAGAGCCTGATCGCTGTTGCCGAGATGGCCGATCGGGAGGGCTGGCGCAATGTCACCTTGGTGTCCGATCCCGCTCACATGGCACGGGTTGACGCCATCGCGAAACGACTGGGCTTCCAGACCCACCTGAGCCCCACCCGCAGGGGTGACGGCACGACGCTGACCGCGGGATACGTCACCAGGGAAGTTATGGGCCTGCTGGCTTTCCAGACGGTCCAGCAGTGGGACACCCCGACGCTGCTCGACTGACATGCCCGCAGACCTCGGGCAGGACATAGTCGCGGACTCCGACGACGAATATGGCCCCGCCGACCATGAGCGCTACATTCAGGAATCCGCCTACCCCGGTCGCAGCGACTTTGCCCGGGACCGCGCCCGCGTTCTGCACAGTTCGGCGCTGCGCCGACTGGCCGCCAAGACCCAGGTCATCATGGCCGGTCAGGACGACTTCCCACGAACACGTCTGACCCACACCCTGGAAGTTGCCCAGATCAGCCGCGAACTCGGGGCATCTCTGGGCGCTGAGCCAGACATCGTCGACACCGCCGGGTTGGCTCACGACCTCGGGCACCCGCCGTTCGGGCACAACGGCGAAGACGTGCTGGCGGGGCTCAGCGAGGACATCGGTGGGTTCGAGGGCAACGCGCAGAGCCTGCGGGTGCTGACCCGCCTGGAGTTCAAGGTCTTCGGAACCGATCGCAGCCTCGGGCTCAACCTGACCCGGGCGACGCTGGACTCGGTGATCAAGTACCCGTGGTTGCGCCGATCCGACACCGCGAAGTTCAACGTGTACGCCGAGGATCTCGAGATCTTCGACTGGGTACGTGAGGGCGCACCGGCGCAGCGGCGTTGTTTCGAGGCCCAGATCATGGACTGGGCCGACGACGTCGCCTATTGCGTGCATGACCTGGAGGATGCGATCGTCTCGGGCGCCTTCAGCCCCTGCGCACTGTCCGATTCGGGGCAGAGGGCCGACGTGGTCGCAACAGCTGGGTCGCTATATGCCTCCGACATCGATACAGCGGCACTGGAGGAAGCGGCCGACCGCGTGCGGTACCTGGAGTTCTGGCTTCACGACTACGACCAGTCGGCTCGCTCGCTCGGCGCACTGAAGAGCATGACGTCGAAACTGATCCGCCGATTCTGCTCCAGCGCACAGGCCGCGACAAGGCGCCAGTACGGTGACCGACCGTTGCTGCGATATCGCGCGGACCTCGTGGTGCCGATTCGAACGCGCGCGGAGGTGGCGGTGCTCAAGGCGATCACCTACGTGCACGTGATGCGCGGCAACACGGATCGTTATGAGTGGGAACGACGAGTCATCTCCGATGTCGTGGAAGGCCTGTTGCAGGGACGGCACCCACTGCAGCCCCCCTTCCAGCACGCCTGGGATGAAAGTGAGGACCCGCAGCGGCGGTTGCGCATCGTCATCGATCAGGTCGCGTCACTCACCGACCTGTCGATCGTCCGCTGGCGCGAAGAGATGGTGGCCTGACACCTGTGGCTGGGTTGGACGCCTGAGTTGGTTCGTCTGTAATCCGAACGACCCCGGTCTTGGCAGGTCACGGCTGAGGAAGGTGCGGAACCCGAAGCCGGTGAACATTACTTGTTCTGCCCGTGGGCATCGGGAGAGTCGCAATGGCATGTGATGAGTGAAGTGCTGGTCCCTGGGCGTGGATTGAAATGGCGCGATCGCGTGGCTCAAGGCGACAGCCGGGCGCCGGGTCTGCCCACAGGCGTGAGAGTTGGGTACCCGCGTTGGAGATCGGTACGGGCGTTGGAGATCCGCGGGCCGTGCAACTCCAACGGACGTGCGTTTGTCCAACGTGTGTACATAAGTCCAACGCCTGCGCAGGGGTGGGAGTCGGGCTTCAACGTCTGCGCCGGTGCGTGCGCTGGCCCACAGGCGTGAGAGTTGGGTACACGCGTTGGAGATCGGTACAGGCGTTGGAGATCCGCGGGCCGTGCAACTCCAACGTCCGTGCGCTTGTCCAATGTGCGTGCATAACTCCAACGCCTGCGCAGGGGTGGGAGTCGGGCGGTCGCGAGATGCCAAGCGATCCGTCACAACCGGCCGGGCCCCGATGCCGGGGCGGAGCGTTACCACGACGACTGTCACCGTTTCGGCCGAACCGGTCGGACCGCAAATCGAGAAGAGTCTCATCTTCCTCGCGACCACTTTCTGATGCGTGAAGTGCTTGTCCCGCATTTGCTGGGCTGGTTGCTCGACGGCGCGACCGCGCAGCTCAATGTCACAGAGCGGGACTGCTGCGTGTTTGGGCCGTGCTTCCGCTCAGGATTCGCCAAGGTCGGTCAATCGACGCATCTGATACTTCTGGCGTGACCCGCATTCTCAAGCAGGTAAGCGGACTACCCGCTGTGGATAGTCCGCTGACCCGATCGGTTCTACCGTCCGGTGCTGATGTTGCCGTAGTTGGTACCCGCCTGCAGCCCGCCGAGCGCGCGCAGGCTGGTGGTGGGCGCGTTGACCGCGTTGACCACCCGACCAGTGTTCTTCTTGTCGTCCAGGTTCGCGCCGGGCACCCCTGCCAGGACTGCGTCGATCTCCGTTCCCGGCACGCTCACGAATGCCGAGCCGAAGCGGTTTCCGCGGACGACCTTCCCGGCGATGTCGGCGCTGTCCTGGGTGTACTTGCGCCCCCGCAGCGAACCGCAATCCGTGCTTTGCTGCGAGACAACCGTCACCATGCCGGCGTTGGTCTTCGAGCCGAGCCGTTTGTGGGGGATACCCACGGCGATCCCGGTCTGACCGGTGCACAGCAGACCGCGTCCGCTGCTCAACGCACTGCCGAACTTGTCACCGGGTTTGGACTTGCCGGGGATCCCCGACGACGACTGCGACACCCACCGCATGGCCGGCTGGGTCGTGGTGGCGCTCATGATGCCGGTGATGATGCCACCAGCGTTGGAAACCGTTTTGAGGTCTTCGCCCGGGATGCCCACTGCGAGCAGTTGTTCGTCGAAGGCCGCACCGAAGTGGTCGTCCTTCTCAGCGCCGCCGGGGACACCGGGGCTGTTCTGGGAGACGAACACGTCGGATTGCGGCTTCGTGGGGTCGGTCTTGGGGACGGTGGTCAGGTGCAGGGCACCGGCGTCCACCGCGCCGTCGATGTTCTCCTCGGGCATGCCGACGGCCAGGGTCTGATCGTGGAAGGTCAGTACCTTGCCGTAATGGTCGCCGGCTTCAGGAGTGTCCTTCACAACACCGGATCCCTGGGCAAGCGTGCCGACGACCGAGAACGTGCCGGCGTCCTGCGTCATGAGATAGATCCGGCCGGAGTTCTTGATGGTGTTGTCGTCGGTGAAGGGCGCGCCGATGAACGCGGTGCCGTTGCCGATCGCCACGGCATGGCCGAAGCGGTCGCCGGTCTTGGCCGTGTCCACGGAGATGACCTTGGTGCCCGGGAGGTCCACGCCGTTCGCGCTGCCCGGGACGAACACCACCCGGCCCGTGGAGTTGTTGTAGCGCGGCACCCCGATCAGCAGGTCGGCGTAGCAGTCGGCGTTCAGGTCGCCGATCGCCGCGGACTGTCCGAAGCGCAACCCTGAGGTCGCATCGCCGGCTCCGACCGAGGCGGACGTCAGACGAAACGATCCGCCGTTGCTCACCCGGACGTCGACGGCACCGGCACCCTGCACGCCTCGGACTTTCGCCTTGGGCTGGGCGATCACGAGATCGGACTGGCCGTCGTTGTTGAGATCGTTGGGGGCGGTGGATGTGCATGCGGGAGTCGGACTGGTCGAGGGGCTCGGACTGGTCGAGGCGCTGGGACTGGAACTGGGACTGGAACTCGGACTGGTGGAACCCGTCGGGGAGGGCTCCGCATGGGCCACTGGGGCCAATGCCAACGACGCGAACACGGCAGCACTACTTGCAATAATCGGTGTTCTCATGCCGGCGACCATACCCACGCCGTGTGAACAGAAACGCCGCATTGCACCGGCCTGTGGGACTCTAACCCGCCGTTTACACAAGCGACGTACGATCGGCATGTGGCGCGCATCCTGGCAGAAGACATCGCTTTGGTGCGCGATCGCGCGCGCATCGACGAGGTGATTTCCGACCAGGTGACACTCAAACCGGCCGGTGGCGGTTCCCTGAAGGGTCTGTGCCCGTTCCACGATGAGCGCAGCCCATCGTTCCACGTGACTCCCGCCAAAGGCTTCTACCACTGCTTCGGGTGCCAGGCCGGCGGTGACGTCATCGATTTCGTCATGAAGACCGACATGGTCACGTTCGCGGAGGCTGTGGAGAAGCTGGCTGCCCGCTTCGGGGTCACGCTGCGTTACGCCGAAGGTGGTCCCAGCCGTACCGGCCAGCAGGGTCAGCGCACCCGCCTGATCGAGGCGAACACGGCCGCTGCGAAATTCTTTCGCGAAGCGCTGTCCTCACCACAGGCGCAACCGGCCAGGGAGTTCCTCGCGCAACGTCACCTGGATTCCGAGGCCGCTGACGTGTTCGCAGTGGGGTTCGCGCTGCCAGGCTGGGACAACCTGGTCAAGCGCCTGCGCGCCGCGGGCTTCACGGATGACGAAATGGTCACCTCCGGGCTCGCGCTGCGCGGCAACCGTGGACCCTACGACCGTTTCCGGGGCCGGATCGTGTGGCCGATCCGCGACCTGTCCGGCGAGGTCGTCGGCTTCGGCGCCCGCCGGATCATGCCCGACGACGACGGACCGAAGTACCTGAACACTCCCGAGACGCCGGTGTACCACAAGTCGCAGATCCTGTACGGCGTGGACCTTGCCCGTAAGCAGATCGCCCGCAGCCAGCAGGTCGTCGTCGTGGAGGGCTACACCGACGTGATGGCCTGCCACCTGGCCGGGGTCGATACTGCGGTGGCCACCTGTGGCACCGCGTTCGGCGAAGAGCATGTCAAGGTGCTGCGTCGCCTGCTGCTGGATCAGGACGAACACCGCGGCGAGGTCATCTTCACGTTCGACTCCGACGAGGCGGGACGCAAGGCCGCTCTGCGCGCGTTCGACGTGGACCAGAAGTTCGTCGGGCAGACCTTCGTGGCGGTGACCGGTCAGGGGATGGATCCGTGCGACCTGCGCATCGCCTCCGGCGACGAGGCGGTCCGAGATCTCGTGAGTGGCCGCATTCCGTTGGTCGAGTTCGTGATCCGGTCCAAGATCGATGGGTTCGACCTCGACAGCGCGGAAGGCCGAACCAACGCCTTGCGGGCCGCAGCGCCGGTGATCGGATCGATCCCCGACCGGATCCTGCGCTCGGAGTACGTGCGGCGCATGGCAGGCTGGACCGGCGTGGACCAGTCGATGGTTTCCGAGGCGGTCCGGCAGGCCAGCCGTGGAGCCAAGCCGTCGAGCCGGCCGGCAGATCCCGCGCCCGTTCCCGACGAGCGGGACCCGGCAGCGCTGGTCGAGCGGGAATCGCTCAAACTCGCATTGCAATCCCCGGAACTGGTCCACAGCTGGTTCTCCAGCGTGCAGCCCGCGGCGTTCACCGGGCAGATGTACGCCCAGGTCTACGCGGCCGTCACCGCCGCCGGTGGGCCCCCGGCCGAGCCCGACGAGCAGTGGATCGCCAGGGTGCTGGAACACTGCCCGGACGACTCGGTGCGAACCGCAGTGCGCGCCCTGGCGGTGGAATCCCCGCGGGCCCTGTTCGGCAACACCGACACCAAGGTGAACGGCAAGTTCGCGGTCAATGTGTTGTCCCGGCTGCTCGAACTCGATGCCGGGCGTCGACTGCGGGAGGTCAAGTCGAAATTGCAGCGGATCAACCCGATCGAATCCGATGCCGAGTATCGGCGGTTGTTCGCCGACGTCTTGGCCCTTGAGCAGTACCGGCGCGATCTGCGCGAAGTCCTGGTCGGTGGCATGTGAGGTTGCGACGGATTCCCGCCGAGGTCCAGGACTTGGCCGGTGATCAGCGCGTGCTGGCTTGGGCGGCGGTGGACGACGGTTGGGTCGTGACCACCCACGACCGGCTTCTGCTGCCAGGCCGGGAACCCTTGGGCTGGCAGGACGTGGTTCGGGCTGCGTGGGACGCCCCGGTTCTCGAAGTGCAGGTGCCGGGCGGACTGGTGCGGGTGGTGCTCGACGCGCCCGGGAACATCCCGGAGGTCGTCAACGAGAGGGTGAAGGCCAGCGTGCTGGTCCAGCAGCACGTCGCGCTGATCGGGGACAAGGGCGTGCGCCTGGTGGCCCGGCGCAAGCCGGGGGATACCGCCATCATGTGGCGGGTCACCTTCGACGCCGGAGTGGATGCGAACGACCCCGCTGTGCGGGCAGCGGCCGACGACGCCCTCGCGGAGCTGCGCGCCAGCCTGGGATTGTGAAACGTGTGCCTGCGGTGTAGACACACTTGTCCTCGACAGCGGCAACGCCCGGTGACACGTCGGTGAGCAATACCATCAGATGCATGACACAGGAACCCAGCGACAACCTGCCTGAACCGCTCGCACCGCAAGACCGCACCTATCAGCAGGAATGGATGGACCCGAAGGTCGCCACTCTCGACCCGGGCCGGATCGTGGGCAACGCCGTTCTCACGCTGGCTGTGATCACCGGCGTGTTCGGAGCCATCATGCTGTTCTGGCCCGGCGCCACGGTCCGGGTGGTGGCGATCCTGTTCGGCTTCTGGCTGATCTTCTCCGGAGTGATCATGCTGGTGCAGGCGATCGGCTCCCAGGGCAACGGTTTCCTGCGCGCCCTGCTGGGGATCGGTGGTGTTCTGTCGCTGGTCATCGGAGGCATCTGCGTGGTCAACGGCGACGCCTCGGAGCGGATCCTCGTGCTCTTCGTCGTCATCGGGTGGCTGGCCAACGGAATCGCCTACTTGATCGTGGGACTGCGCAACAAGCAGTCCGCCAGTCGTGGTTTCTACCTGTTCTTCGGGACCCTGCAGGTGGTGCTGGCACTACTGATCATTGCCTGGCCGTCGGCGACCGTGACCGTGCTCGTGCGTGTGATCGGGATCGGCTTGCTCATCACCGCTGCCTTCGGGGTGTGGGCGTCCAACCGCATCCGCAAGGCGGGATCCGACGGGCAGGTCGT
>Ga0209203_1002906_pt1 | contig 10948 bp, 12 predicted proteins | sample AD_UKC109_MetaG_FD_184423 | JGI IMG/M metagenome (GOLD analysis project Ga0209203, IMG submission 184423) | Active sludge microbial communities of municipal wastewater-treating anaerobic digesters from Hong Kong - AD_UKC109_MetaG (SPAdes)... | ecosystem: Engineered > Bioreactor > Anaerobic >...
CTTCGTCCAATCAATCAATATCATTTCATTAAAATATATTATCCGATATTTAACAGAAACGCCTTAATTAACTTGCGGAAATTGCTTGACATTCCGAATCAATTCTGATATGATACAAGCGAACTTCAAATTAAGAAGAAAGGTGGCGAGTAGAATGAAGAGAGTTATCACAGTAAACGTAGTTGCAAATGTTCTTTGCGCTCAGTTCGTCGATCAATCGCCAGGCCTTTTTTTGTTGCATGGAATGTATAACAGTTAGTCTGACTGTTATTCAGATATAAAAGGCCGTGGTGAATCAAGAAACCACGGTCTTTTTTTTTGGCACATACGGGATTTGACTATTTCTAAATCATTGGAAAGGAGGGGATATCATGAAATCGAAAAAAAGAAACCAGCATGGCAACGATGACTATTTTGAGAGAATGAAACAAGAAAATCTTGAAAAATCAGCATTAAACGGTATTGATTTATTCAGACCATTTTAAATGAATTCAGAAAAAAAGAAAGAAAGGAGGGAGAGAGATGCAGATTAAAAAATTAAAACAGAATCATGAAGGCATGGAATACTTAGAAGAAATCAAATTCAAAGTCATGAAAAGTATTTCCGAGAATTCAGGTTTCATTAACAGACCCTTCTAAAGGGAGGTGACAGAATTGTTGAATTCAAACAAGCTTAATTCTCAGAATTGTTGGAGTTTTTCAGAAATTTCTTTAGACCGATCAGCAAGAATCAACGATGGATCAAAAAGCAACGCAGAATCAATGAGAATCATCATTTAAAAAAACGATAAGGAGTGATAAAGTATGAAAAGCAGAACAGGAAGTAAATTTAATGCGACGGTGCAATATTTAGGTGTTCAGAATTCAAAAGGATATGACCTTATTTCATTAAGTCCGGAAAGGTGTTCGTTCGAGAAATTTTGGACTTGAGGAATTAAGAAGATTTGATAAACAAAAAAAAGCGGCTTAAGTGCCGCTTTTTTTTGCTAAAGCCCCAATCTTTTAACAACATGGGTGATCCATTCTCCCCTTTCACCAGGGGGATCAAACGGTATCCAGGCACTTTTCATGAAAAAAAGATCTGCCTGCCAAAAGCCATCTGTCTGTTGTTTATCTTTCAATAGGTTAAGTGCTTCTTGACAATGGTCATGTTCTAAAAGGTCATTATCTTTCATCAGGGACAACAATTCAATCACATTGGTCTTATAAGTATAGGGATAAAAATTCTGTATGATTGATGGTTCGATGGGTTTGTTTGATGATAAACGCTGAAAGAGTTTGTGTTTGAGAATATAGTCAAGCCCATTTTTAAGCTTGTCGTGCAGCGAATCTGAAGGACCGAACACCCTCTTGTATGCGGTTAATGCAATCATGGATTTGACAACACCGTAAAAACACGGAACGGCCTTCATGCAGCCGCCGTATTTTGTGTATAAATCCCCACCATCCCAACGACATGCTTGATTTCTTTCAACCTGCTGATATTCCAGAATCCATCGGATACCGGCATCGATATGCTCTTTCTTTTTTGGAGAGACTTTCAGCAGAATGGTGGAGATCATGGCGTTATGACAGGCTAATACACCCGTTCTATTTCCTGTTAAGGAAAAGGCATCGCCAATGAATGTTTTTTCTAACAATAAATCAACCCACTCTTGCACCTGAGTTAATTTGTCAACAAACGGGATTTCGGATAACTCCAACAATCGCCATTCATAAGCACGCACCCCAACAAAAGTATCCGGTTTTCGCTTGGGTGGTGTTAGCAATTTTTCAATCAAGTCGGATTGATTCAACATGTCTTTGACTTGTTGTTCAGATACGGTTTCCCCATTGTCAACGATTTTCTTTAAACTAAGCGCTGTGTCTTCTCTCATGTAATCACCCTAACACTTTTCCCATTTCAATTCTAAATTCTTTTTCTTCCACATCATCATTGGTGTAAGCAAGCAGGTCAAAACCGATCACAGATAAACCACAGGCCTTATAAAAACAGATCGCTTTGTCATTACACGATTGAGTTTCCAATATCAGTGCCCGAGCCTTTTCTTTTTTAGCCGTTTTTTCAGCCTCTTCCATCAACAATTTCCCGATTCCTTTCCCACGATGGCCTTCTTCCACCCAAATATTGGCAACCCTCATCCGGTTGTTCCAGCTTTCATGACTGAGCTCCAGATATCCAATCAATTCATCATTTTCAACAGCTCCAAATAATTTAGGCTTTTCCAACCAATCCTCCAATAATGTATCTTCAAACTGCTTGACCTGCGGCGTTTTGAAGGGTTTTCTGATGAGCTTAAAAGTTTCTTCTTGATCTTTTCTATCCATTTCAATGTCAAAATAATAACTTGTCCAATATCGAAACTGGATTTTTTCCCCTTTATATTGCTCGTTGTTCAATAATGTGATTTTCATACGTCTTCCTTTTGTTTCAATATTATTTTTTCTATTTTATCTTTTGACCATTTAAAAGAAATTCACAACACATCTCAATTTCACCTTGCATTTCTTTCCGTTTAATTTGATTCTTTACTTTCTCAATATCACTTGAATCGTACTCTTTTTGGATTAATTCAACCAATAGGGCAAAATCATCTCGCATATCCTTCATTTCCCTTAAAGATAACAATCCCCTGTGAGAATCAACATAAAATTTCCCGTTATAGTCAATTAAGTGATCATACAAGGCCATCAGGATGTCTGCATCCCAATATCTGAGACCCTCCTTAAAACCACAATAAAGACAATCCCCAAAAAAGACCGTTTCTGCTTCCTCTGAATAAATCACACAGGAATCATCCGTGTGATCACATGTGATATGTTCATAGATGATTTGGCTACCTCTCAGGTCAAAAGTCATTTTTTTCTGAAAAGTAATGTCGGGCAAAGCCATTCCAATATCAAATACACCGTCTTTGAATTCGTTTTTGATTTGCATATCCCCTTCAGTTATTTCTTTCTCCCAATCCACTTTCATGGCTTCACGAATCTTCTCTTTTGTATTTTCATGGGAAATTATTGGAATATCTAATTCTGAGAGTCCAAAGATATGATCAAAATGCCAATGGGTCAAAAGACAATAATCCGGTGCTCTCAAATCATGCTTTTCAAGTTCGTCAAGAAACTCATGAATATGCCTTTTTGAAGCACCCCCGTCAATGATAAGTGCTTTTCGTTTCCCCTTAATATATCCCAATGTTGGTCGATCGGTAAAATCATCACACTCGGAATAAAAACAATTTTCGGTCAGTTTTTTCAATTCGATTTTCATGAATGTTTTACGCTCCCTTGTCAACACTGAACTGTTTTTCGTTTATACATGATAAAAATCCGGTCATTTTATTCGGCTTGATCAGATAATCCAAGTGTAACTTCAATTGTTGTGGTAAAATGACAAAGATCAGCAAAATGGAGATGATTCTATGATAACATATCCGCAACCAATAAAAAAAGGAGATACCATCGGTATATGCGCTCCTTCTACCGGAGTAGAAACCCCTTTTACATATAAAATGGACAATGCGAAAAAACAGTTGAAAGATTTGGGGTTCAATTTTATTGAAACAGAATCAGTAAGAAACGGAAAATCACTGACCAGTAACACACCTGAAAAGAGAGCCGAGGAATTTGAAAGCCTTTATTTTGACAAACAAGTCAATGCTGTCATTCCACCATGGGGTGGAGAATTTCTCATGGATATGCTTCCCTTTCTGGATTTTAAACGCTTAAAAAAGGCAACACCTAAATGGGTGATGGGATTTTCAGATATTTCCACTTTACTGTTTACACTCACCCTGAATCTTAATATTGCGACCGCCCACGGCCCTAACTTTCTGGACTTCGGAAGTATTCCCGTTCATCATTCAGTATGGAATGCATTAAATATTCTTGGCCACAATCCGGGAGAAGTATTCGAGCAGGAAAATCTTGATCAATACCAGAAAGAATGGTTAAAAGTCACTGAAAGCAACTTTCCGCCTTACAATCTTACTGAAAAGGTTGAGTGGAAGATACTTGGAAACGAGAAAGAAACACAGTTTTCAGGTCGACTGATCGGCGGCAACCTGGATGTGCTTTGCAAGCTTATTGGAACACCTTTTGCTCCGGTGAATCATTACTTGAATACCTATTCTGGTGATGGAATCGTCTGGTATTTTGAAAGTTGTGAAATGAATACCACCGACATTTACAGAACACTGTGGCAAATGAAAATGAACAACTGGTTTGAAGGTTGCAGGGGATTCATCTTCGGAAGACCTGATGGTCTTTCCGCCGTCGAAAACTTCACCTTGCAAGATGCCCTAAAATCAGGCTTGGAAGATTTGAATGTGCCGGTTGTTTACGATGTAGATTTAGGGCATGTCCCGCCTCAATTGACATTTATCAACGGAGCATATATGACTTGTTCAGTCAATAATGTAAAAGGAATTATCACACAAAAAATGATTTAGCTATTCAGTTTAGAAGCAGCACAGACGGGGCGATCGATATCATTACACGGAGATCAAACTTTCAGATATGATTGATTCAAAAGGAAAAAGCATTTAAGGAGGATGTTTATGACAAATTCAACTTTAATAATGGGAATTTCGATTCTTTTCGTCACGACAGTGATTGCTGGCATCGTTTTAAGCCATTTGGGACGACCATTGAACACCGCTCTTTTCAGCATTCACAAGTTGATTGGAATCGGCATGGTTGTTCTTAGTGTGATAGCGTTTGTCAGATTATTTAAGCTTGAAACGCTTCCGGAAGGTCCTGTAAAAATCTTTGTGATTATCGCTGCCGTTTCTTTAATCGCCTTGATAGCAACGGGGGGGTTACTGAGTTTTGACCGATTTTCAGGCAAATTCATCGTTATTCTTCACACCATTTCAACGGTAATTGCGGGATTCTCCATAGGAATACTTTTGTTTGCTTTTTTAAAGCGCTAATAATTAAAAAAAACGGCTCCCATTAACTGTTTCAGTATTGGAAAGCCGCTTTTATAATAAAGGCTAAGTTCTTATTATTGTCCGGTATCGCTTATGGTGCCATCTTCATGGTATTCCATCAAACGAACCTGTGTAGAACTCTTTCCGGATTCAATAACTACAAAACATCTTTCTAGACCCAACAGATTTTCGTCAATCCAAGCACCACTGTTAGCATATATTTTTTCATTGTTATAGCCTTCCTCATATCGATTAATAAGGGGTACATGCGAATGACCAAAAATGACTACATCAACTGTAGGATCCAAATCAAAATACTGGCTGACAGCCTGTGCATCTAAGAATGTATGGTCAATAGCTCCCGCAGTCGCCACGTTAAATGGAATCTTATTAGCCACACCGTTCATCTCTTGAACTTCGTTCCAGCGTCTCTGTATATTTGCATATAACACAGCACTAATCGATCCATCAGCTTGAATCGTGGGGAATAAATCACTCAGAGAGAAGGTGTTGTCGTATCCATTTACACCGACGTGTATGACTTTTTCGTCAAAACCGGCTTGGATTGGAAAGGATGTTATCGCCCATTGCCAAATTGAATAATACACATAAGCACCCATTTGATCAACATCTTCTTTTGAAGGAGCTTCGATCTGTGGTAAAGCTTTTTGAGGTGCTGATTTTCGCTCTGAAACAGAGGTGGCTGCCATCCGGGTGAAGAACCAGCCTGGAGGTAAAAATGACGGATAATCGCCGGTTATTTCTTTGTTGGACAATGCGTCGGGTGCACAGAAAGAATCATATCGATGCCCGTGCTCAATAACAATCTCGGAACGAACACCTGTTCGATAAGTTCCCAATCCACTGACATCACGAGCCTGTATAATTCCAGGTACTACTTTTGAAAGCGTTTGAGCATCCAAAAGAAGGTCGTGATTACCAGGTACATAAACGACTTTAACACCGCTTTGAATCAATTTTTCAAAAGCTGCCACAATCGAATCGTTGTTCTCTCCGACTTGTGAAAAGAATGTTTCCAAATCGGTATAGGCAGGATAAGTGATGGGTACAAACCACTCGTCCAGGAGATCTCCTGCAATAACAAACTCGTCAATGTCACTTACAACAAGTCGTTCAAGAAACTCAGCGATAAGTGGTTTGTTTTTTACTGTTTCGGCAAAGCTGTCATCAACTCCCAGATGTAAGTCACTGAAAACAACAATTCTCGTGGCTTCGTGTGCGGACTCTTTTTCCCATATAGGCAACGGTTGGACTTCTCCCATCTTGGCGGTAGAAAACCCAATAGACAAAAAGACCAATAGGATAAGAGTGAGAATACAACTTTTTTTCAATCCTTTCATAATAACCCTCCAATAATGTTAGCCTTATGAGGTTTCAGAAATAATAGAGACCGGTAATAAAGCTAAGCAAATGTTAAAACAATACGTTAAAGACAAATTTAAACAACATTCTAAATATGTTCTTAGATTTATCCATTTATTATAACATAGAGCCTATGTGGTTAGTGTTGAATACAAGTAACTTATTTGTTGAGTATTTCGGCATCCTTATCAATAGAGTTTTTCGGAGATATTTTGCCTTTTGTCGGTATGAACTTAAGGGGCAGTCCATACACGGGGCGTCATGCAAAAAACCTCTCCCTCAAAAAGGAGAGGTTTTTTAATTTATATTCTTTTAAATTAATCCTTCCGTTTCCACAAAATCTTCTTCAAATTGACTTTTGTAAAGTTCCGCATAAAAACCATCACGTTCCAACAGTTCTTTATGGTTACCCTGTTCAACAATATCCCCTTCGTTCATGACAAGGATCAAATCAGCATCTCGAATGGTGGATAAGCGGTGTGCGATCACAAAGCTGGTTCGATTTTTCATCAGGTTGGCCATGGCTTTTTGAATTTGTACTTCTGTTCTCGTGTCAACCGAACTGGTCGCTTCATCCAAAATCAGAACCTTCGGATCGGCCAATATCGCACGAGCGATGGTGATTAACTGTTTTTGACCTTGTGAAACGTTGGTGGTTTCTTCATTTAGTAGAAGATCATAACCATCGGGGAGCATATGAACGAACGCATCTACATGAGCTGCTTTTGCAGCGGCCAGGACTTCTTCGTCTGTTGCATCAAGACGTCCGTATTTGATGTTATCCCAGATACTGCCGTTATACAACCATGTATCCTGAAGCACCATCCCAAAGTTTTCCCTTAAGTCGTATCGGGAATAATCTTTGATATTGTGTCCATCCAGAAGGATTTCACCTGAATTGACATCGTAGAAACGCATCAGCAATTTTACCATCGTCGTTTTGCCTGCGCCGGTCGGTCCGACGATAGCGATATTGTGCCCTTTGTTGACTTGACAAGAGAAATCTTTGATGATGATTTTCTCCGGGTCATAGCCAAATTGAACATGCTTGAACTCTACATTGCCGTTGTGTTCAACGTTTTTCACCGGATTATGCGTTTCAGCAACTTCTTCGTCTTCTTCGATGAATTCAAACACCCTTTCGGCAGCAGCAGCGGTTTGTTGGAAGATGTTCATGATGTTGGCAATTTGGGCTACCGGTTGTGTGAATTGTCTCACATATACAATGAATGCCTGAATATCACCCACCGTAATGATGCGTTTGACTGCAAACCAACCGCCAAGAATACTGATGAGAACATATCCGATATTTCCAACAAACATCATGATCGGCATCATCATACCCGATAAGAACTGGGACTTCCAGGCTGAATCATACAGCACATCGTTAATCCCGTTGAACTTCTTGATACTGTCCGCTTCCCCGTTAAAGGCCTTGACAACGACATGTCCTCCGTACATTTCTTCTACATGGCCGTTCACATGACCCAGATAATCCTGCTGTTTCTTAAAGTATTTCTGGGATTGTTTAACGACCAATGCGATCAGTGATGCGGACAGCGGTAAGATTAACAAAGCTACCAAAGTCATTTGCCAACTAATAGAGAACATCATAAAAATAACACCGATAACCGTCGTCAGGGACGTGATCATCTGTGTTAAACTTTGATTGAGTGTTCGACTGATAGTATCCACGTCATTGGTTACACGGGACAACACTTCACCCTGAGAGGTTTTATCAAAGTATTTAAGGGGAAGATTGTTTATTTTCAGAGAAATCTGTTCTCTTAACCGGTATGTGATCTTAGCTGAAACACCGGACATGATCCATCCCTGTGTATAGGCTAAAAGAGTACTGCCCACATACAGCCCTAACAAAAAGAGAATGGTTTGTTTGATGGAATCAAAGTTAATACCTTCTCCCGTTCCCCTGATTTTATTCATTAATCCTTCGAATAGTTCCGTTGTAATGTTCCCTAAGATTTTCGGACCAAGGATCATCAAAAAGGCGCTTAATGCGGCAAAAATAAAGACCATGATAATTCGGACTTTGAACTGGCTTAATTCCTTCACCAGTTTTCTCAGTGTGGCCTTAAAGTTCTTTGGTTTTTCGCCTCCGGCCATTATTCCGGGACCGCCTCCGGGCCCACCATGTCTTCCGCCACGGGGTGGTTGTCTTCTGGTTGTTTGATTATCCTGACTCATGACAATTCCTCCTCTGAGAGCTGAGACCTTGCGATTTCCTGATACGTTTGACAGGTTTTCATCAGTTCGTCATGTCTGCCTTTGCCGACCAATTTTCCTTCATCCAAAACCAATATTTGTTCAGCGTTTTTGATGGTGGCTATTCTCTGGCCAACAATGATCATCGTGCTTTTTCCCGTTTCCTGCTTGAGTTTACGTCTCAATGCGGCATCTGTTTTAAAGTCGAGGGCTGAAAAACTGTCATCAAAGAGGAATATCTCAGGTCTTTTTAATAATGCCCTGGCAATGGATAAGCGTTGCTTTTGTCCACCGGACACGTTGATTCCGCCCTGGGAAATAGGGGTTTGATACTTTTCTTCATTCGTCTCTATAAATTCAGTCGCCTGGGCGATTTCGGCTGCTTTTTTTATTTCATCCAACGTGGCGTCATCATCGGCGTATTTCAAGTTGGATTCAATCGTTCCGCTAAAAAGTACTCCCTTTTGAGGCACGTACCCAATATGGTCTCTCAAGTCATGCTGTCTCACTTCACGAATATCAACGCCATCCAACAAGACTTGTCCATCACAAACATCATAAAAACGCGGGATCATGTTCAACAAGGTTGACTTTCCCGATCCGGTTGAGCCAATAATCGCTGTAGTCTCCCCTGGTTTGGCTGTAAAACTAATATGATTTAAAATGTTTTCCTCGGCACCGGGAAAACGATAACAAACATTTCTGAACTCCACTTCTCCCTTGAAATCCTTTGGGAATTGCTTTGGATTATCAGGATCGGTTATTTCGGGATCGACTTTCAAGACTTCGTGTACTCGGTTGGCTGAAACAGATGCCCTTGGAATAAAAATGAAAATCATGGTCAACATGAGGAATGAGATAATAATCTGCATGGCGTATTGAATATAGGCCATCATATCCCCTACTTGCAACGAAGACTCAGCGATTTGCTTTGCCCCCACCCACACAATCAGAAGTACAATACCATTCATCACCAACATCATAATGGGCATCATTGAGACCATCACCCGATTGACAAAAAGGTTGGTCTTTGTGACATCTTCGTTGGCTTCACGGAATCGTTTTTCCTCAAACTTTTGTGTGTTAAACGCCCGAACGACCATGAGGCCGGATAGGTTTTCCCTGGTAACCAAATTCAATCGGTCGATGAGCTTTTGTATCTTCTTAAATTTGGGTAAAGCGATGGCAAAAACGATACCGATCATGCCCAGCAATATTATCACTGCCAAAGCGATAATCCAAGACATGGATACGCTTTTTTCAATGGCTCTGAACACACCACCAACCCCCATGATCGGTGCATAAAAGACCATCCTGATAATCATAACAATGACTAACTGAATTTGTGTGATATCGTTGGTAGTACGGGTGATGAGAGAGGCAGTAGAAAATTTGGCAAATTCCACATTGGAAAAATTTTCAATCTTAGTAAACACGTCTTTTCTAAGATTTCTGGCAACCGCTGCAGCGATTTTAGAGGCAATAAAGGCCACCATAATCGTCGCTGCTGTGCTTAATAAGGCCATTAAAACCATCATCAAACCTATTCTAAACACATAACGGCTTTGAATACTATCAGTATCCATACCCAGTTTTTGATATTCTTCTTTTACAACCAGCACAGCAGATTGCTTAATCATACTTTCGCCTAAAACATCTACCATTTTGTCCATATCGGAGAGCATTTGAAGCCGAATACTTTCAGGAAGTAAACGCATGATTTTAAATGGATCGGCCCCTTCAGGTATGGTAATCCCGCTGGGGGGCGAAAAGTTTTCATTGCCCTGTCCGCCACCTGTTTTTACCCCGGAATAAGCCATTAAGGCCTTTCCAAAAGTGAGTTTTAGTTCTTCATTATTTTCAATCGTATCATTCACCAGGACATACACCGGTTCTGTTTCTAAAGCCGGATAGCGTTCAAGATATTCCCGATAGTTTGATGATTCCTGTGTGATCAGTTCATAATAACCAAGAATCGCTTCTTTATGCTCACGACTCAAAAAAAGAGAAACATCATTAAACGTTTCCTGGCTGATCGCTTGAGGAATCGCATCCTCAACCCCTCCCTGTTGAATTCCCACATTGACAATCCTTGACATGTAATCCGGAAGGGCAAGCTCTGTCAAAGCCTGTACAAATAGTAAAGCAATTGCCACCAGAATAAAAACAGTATAGGGTTTTAAGTATCCGATTAATTTCAGCATATCTTCTCCTTCTTCATTAATTTCAGTAAATTTGGTGTTTCAACGCATCAACTTATCCAGCGATAGCCATCACATTATTCCTCAATGTTATTCACCTTTTCCATAAAGCCTTTTAATTTCTCAAGCGCTTTGGCGATATCATCCAATTCCTCTTCACTCCCAGAACCCATCACTTGATTCAAGCGTTCGGTAATTGCTTCAAAG
>Ga0209203_1002910_pt1 | contig 10940 bp, 11 predicted proteins | sample AD_UKC109_MetaG_FD_184423 | JGI IMG/M metagenome (GOLD analysis project Ga0209203, IMG submission 184423) | Active sludge microbial communities of municipal wastewater-treating anaerobic digesters from Hong Kong - AD_UKC109_MetaG (SPAdes)... | ecosystem: Engineered > Bioreactor > Anaerobic >...
GGAGGGAACCGTTGATGCCCAGGGCCTTATGAAAGAGGCCGATGAGTATCTATATATTGACAAAAACAAGATAATCAGCTGAAAGTTCAATTATTCATTTGTAAAGCAACCCGGATTGATAATATAATCAATGGGAAATCATTGGAGGTTTTATCATGAAAACAGGTGTAAGCTCATATTCCTACAGTAAACTGGTGAGCCAGGGTAAAATGGATTACCTGGCTGTTATAGAAAAGACAGCGGAACTCGGTTTTGATTCAATAGAGTTCTCCAATCTTCCCGTCAAAGAGCATTCTGAAAGAATTGCAATGGCAGGTGAAATAAAAAGGAGGTGTGCTGATGCAGGGCTTCAGCTTGCAAATTTTGCCACTCCCGCTGACTTACTTACAGGGTCAGGCGGCAATCTCATGGATGAAGTTGAAAGAGTCAAAAAGGAAGTCCTTGTTGCAAAAGCCATGGGAGTTGATAAGATGCGTCATGATGCCACCTTCGGATACAACAGTGGTGTCAAAGGTGCAAGAAGCTTTGACTTCCGTCTGCCACAGATTGCCGAAGGCTGCCGATTGATAACTGAATTTGCCGCCGGCGAAGGAATCCGTACCATGGTTGAAAACCATGGCAGATATTCACAGGACAGTGACCGCATAGAAGCACTTGTAAATGCAGTCGACCACGACAATTTCGGGGTGCTCCTTGATGTAGGAAACTTCATGTGCGTCGATGAAGACCCTGTCGAGGCCACGGGACGGCTCATATCATACGCCTTCCATGTACACTTCAAGGATTTTCATGTAAAGGACGGTTCCCTTTTCAATCCGGGACCCGGCTGGTTCTATACACGGTACGGAACATATCTGCGGGGAGCCATCATCGGACATGGGGATCTGCCTCTGAGTCAGTGCATGAACATAATCAGGCAATATGGTTATACGGGAACCCTGTCAATCGAGTTTGAAGGTCTTGAGGAACCGCTATATGCCATAGAAACCGGTCTGAATAATCTGAAGCGTTTGATAGCATCAGTTGAATTCTGATACCAAAAAAGAAGCGGTCACATTATCCGTAGGATTACGTGACCGCCATAGGATTACCTTATCTGGTCAATGGTCTCAAAGAGTGCCCTTGTGTTTTCGTATGGGAACCCGTCATCCACCTCTATGTAGAACCAGCCACCCCCGTTCTTAACATCAAATATTTCGGCTGTTTCTATTATTCTTTCCCTCAGTTCCTGAGGAGATAAGAAGTTCATGGTCTCTCCTCTGAAATGCAGTGCAATTGCAATTTTCTTTTTCTTAAGGACTGCTGCCAGTTCGGGTAGGTTGTATGCTGTCAGCTGCGGCCAGTATGAATCTATTCCCATATCTGCTATTTCATCAATCAGCTCAATGTTTGCTCCGCATGAATGAAAATGCACTTTTTTCCCGGCTTCCTTTACCCGGTTTATCATTCTTACATATCTTGGTTTCAGGAACCTTCTGAAAATATCGGGCGATATCAGAAGACCCGTCTGGGTTCCAAAGTCATCACCGAAGGCAACGCAGTCCACATCAGCCTTTATAAGGTTGTCTATTCCTTTCATGTAATAATCGGTTATCATGTCTGCAAGTCTGTTTATCTCAGGAGTATCCATATACATGTCCATGAGAACGTCCTCAAACAGCCTCAGGGCCGTCATTCTCTCAAAGAGTGTAAATGCTCCCTTCATTGCATAAAATTTCCTTTTATGCTCCGTTATGCCCTTTTGAAAATCTTCCCCGCTGTATTGCACCGGTGGCAGCTTGTATGAGTCCAGTTTCGATAAATCATCAAGAGGTCTCTCAATGGGGTGTCCCTGTATCTGGAATATTCGAAAGGCCCATTTTATCCCCCACTCATCATACCTTTCCTCATAATATTTTCCGTCCTTGTCATATGCATAATCCGGAATCACGGGAATCTCTATATTTGACACGTCCCCGAAATCAGCCGGAAAAGCCTTGAAAAGTTCCCTCATTCCTTCGCCATAATCAAAATAACCCCTTGTTGAAGGATGGTGCTCTATGGGAACCATATCAGGTTTCTCAAACTCAAATGCCTTTATTACCCTTATCCTTGATGCAGCTTTCTCAATCATCAGAATCTCCTTGGCTTCGTTAATTGGATTATATATCAATGCCCTGTCATTTGCATGTTTTTTATTGTCTGCATCCATCATGTGGTATAGAATGGAGAAAATCGACCGGAGGAAATATATAATGACACCACGGGAAAATCTTCTTTCTTTATACAGGAAAAATGGATATGAACAAGCACCTGTTAATTTTGAACTGTGCCCTTCCAAGGTCATGGAATTCAAGGAAATGCATGGTGACACTGATTACCGTACCTACTATGGTTTTCCTGAGATTTATGTTCCGGATCTGCCTGTTAAGCCTGTTGCCTATGAAGAAAGGCTTTCATATATAAAAGATGCGGCACCTGGAATAACATTTGATGTATGGGGCATTGGATATGAACCGGGCAGTGAAGCCTGCCGGCATATGAAGCATTTCAGGCATCCGATGAAGGAATTTACAAGTCTTGATGAGTTTGAAAAGTATCCTTACCCAGGTTATCTGGACTCTGATACATCTGAAATCAAACCAAGGGTTGATGAAATCCATTCCATGGGGTTTGCTGCATCTGCATCAATGGCCTGCACAGTCTGGGAAGTTGCATGGTATCTCCGCGGCATGGAACAGCTGATGACCGATATGATCCTGGATGAAGACCTTGCTGCATATCATCTGGACCGCATCACGGAAATCTCTTGTCACAGGGCCTCTGTTTTTGCCTCTGCAGGGGTTGATATAATCCTGACAGGAGATGATGTAGGCATGCAGAACAGCCTCATGATGAGTGAAGAGCTCTATTGCAAATGGATAAAGCCCCGGTTCGCGAAGATCATAGCTGCTGCAAAAAAAGCCAACCCGAAGGTATTGATTGAATATCATTCATGCGGCTATGTCAAACCATTGATTCCACACTTCATTGAATGCGGAATTGACATACTTAATCCCGTTCAGCCCGAGTGCATGGATTTTAAAGATATCTTCAGGGAATTCGGGGATAAAATAAGCTTCAAGGGAACCATCGGAACACAGACCACAATGCCATTCGGATCACCTGATGATGTAAGACGGGTTGTCCGGGAAAACCTTGATACTGCGGGCAGGAACGGTGGTTTATTCTGCTGCCCTACACATATGATAGAACCTGAGGTACCATGGGACAATATAAATGCCTACATTGAAGCCTGTACCGATTACAAGCCCTGACATCTTGAAATCAGCCGAATATCCCTGGGATGTCCGGCTGATTCTACCATTAGTTTGATTGTCATGCTATGACTTATGCTTTGACTCATCTGTCCTTGAAATTAATTTTGCTGCGGATGTCCTTTGCCAGAATCTTTTTCCTTCTGTTGTCTTCGAGTCTTGCCTTCTCACTGATCTTCAGTTCCATATGACGGGCTTCCTTCATGAGTTTCCTGTATCTTTCATATTGCTCACTGCTGAGTTCTCCCATCTTCATGGCATCCTTCACGGCACAACCCGGTTCCTTTTCGTGGGTGCAGTCAGAAAATCTGCAATGTTCTGAAAGACTGTCAATCTTTGAGAGTATGTCATCAAATCCCTTCTCTATTCCATCGCCGGCATGCCATAATCCCAGTTCTCTCATTCCGGGAGTGTCGATTATACATCCGCCGCCTGGCAGCATAATCAGTTCCCGATGGGTTGTCGTATGTCTGCCCTTGTCTATGTTTGACCTTAGTTCCCGGACCTCCATTTTCTTTTCCCCGCTGAGATAGTTCAGCAGAGATGATTTACCTACTCCTGATGACCCGAGCATAACAATCGTCCTGTCCGGCTTCAGATATTCACTAAGCTCATCCATTCCCTCTCCCGTAACAGTGCTTACCATGTGGTAGTCAACACCGGGATAATTATCCGATATTGCTCCTTCGATTGTTGTCCTGTCTTCAACAAGATCAGCTTTGCTTAGGATTATGACAGGTATTCCCCCGCTTTCCCATGCTATCGAGATATATCTGTCCAGCCTTGAAACATTGAAATCGTGGTTCATTGATGTGACTATGAAAACATAATCAAAGTTTGCGGCAAGGGTCTGGGAGTTGTTCAAGACCCCTGCTGCTTTTCTTATAAACACGCTTTTCCGTGGTAAAATCCGCCTGAGTACAGCGTTTCCGCCTCCTGAAATGTCAATCCCGACGTAATCCCCAACGGCTGGCAATTGTGCTTCCTCTTCACTCTCATAATACATCTTCCCGGTAATATTCGCATTGTAGTGTTCACCTTCCTTCGTCAATACCTTATAAAGTCCCCGATACTCTGCAATGACTCTTGCGGGGACCAGTCTTTCCTCTGAATAACCTGATTTATCCATTGTTCTTCTCCCGTTTCCGTTTCCCCGCACATAGAACGAGCGCGACAATCATTTGTCGCGCCCTTTATACAAAATGCCTGATGGCATATGGTTCGCTATTGATTATCTCAGGGAAACCTTATTCAATTCTACCTCTTGATCTTTTCCAAAACAGCATTATTAGCCCCTCCTTTTATAATTTCATCAATAGTATATATTCACGCAGTTCCTGTTAAAATGCCAAGTTTCACTATAACCATTCATTACCAGTCACTATTTTTCTATGATTCCATACGGCCAGTCAACGATTCCCCCGAAATCATAGACATTTGTGTAACCAAGTTCAGTCAGCTCCCTTGCAGCAACCTTGCTTCTGTTTCCGCTTCTGCAGTAAACCAGCAGAACTGCATCCTTGTCAGATGTAATCTTGCCGATTCCCGATTCAATTGTCCCCAGTGGTAGATTGAATGAGTTTTCAATGTAACCTGCTTCATACTCCTCCCTGGTTCTGACATCAAGTATTATGACATTGCCGGCATCGATCATTGCCTTTGCCTCTTCCGCATCAATCACATTGTAGTCAGGAGAAGTATTTTCTGTAAGTTCTATCAGAACGGTGGCCTTTGGAAGGGCTTCCGCATCAAGCATTTCAACCCTTGCAGCTATAACATTGTTGGGTTCAAGGTCTGTAGAAACTCCGGAACCTGCCGTAATCCCGCTGCTTATGTCTATTTTATAGTAAATTGAAGTATCTTCTTCATTTCTTATTATCGTATAGTCACCGTCAACTGTTTCAATTATCCTTCCTGTAACCGATACCGTAATTGGTGCAGGGCTTTCTGAAACCGGGGTTGAAACAACCGGTTCCTCCGCTCCGGAATTATCTGACTGAGCACAGGCAGAAATTACAAGAACTATACCTAAAACCAATATTGCCAGTAAAAAAGTTTTTTTCATGATTATCTCTCCTCATTTATCTGTTTTAATGATACCCCGAATTATGATATATTAAGCTACGGTATGTAAATTCACCGTGGTTGACATGAGGGGATACATATCGTATTATTACAATATAATCAGGAGATGGGAATGAATATCAATAGAAAACAAAATCAGGAATATGCTGAATTGCTCAAGGCCCTTGCACACCCGGACAGGCTTTGCATCGTACGCAACCTCATAAGGATGGGGGGAACCACAGTGTCCTATATGCAAAATTGTATGAACCAGCCCCAGTCCACTTTGTCACAGCATATTGCAAAGTTGCGTTCATTGAAGATTATTACAGGAACCCGTCAGGGCAAGGAAATTTACTATGAGGTAACCAGTGACCTTGCAAGAAAGGTCATTTCCGCCCTTTATGACAGTTGATCAGATATACTGAAGGCCAGGGCCTTCTTTTTTTGCCATTCCGGATACGAAGACCCCTTTTCTTGAAAAATGTGATTCATCAATAATAAATCCCGCATTGACTATGGTTGAGACAGTGTCCCTGTTGAGGTTGCAGCCCTTTGACATTGAATTCCATGTTTTATTGAACTTATCAACAAGCTTACGCATGGTCTCTCCCCTTGGAGTGACATGCTCAATGAATATCAGAGTTCCATTGTCCTTCAGGACTCTTCTGATTTCAGCCAATCCCCTGGACGGATTATCCACAGAACAAAAAACCAGTGTGAAAACAATGGTATCAAAGGTTTTGTCATCAAACGGAAGTTCAATGACATCCCCTTCCATGACAGTAGTCTTGCTGTTCGTTTCTATTCCAGCCCCCTTGCTCATATCCTGCTCAAGCAGGACCAGGGAGTCAATTGACTTAAAGTCATAGTATTTCAGGTTTACACCTGTACCAAAACCAATCTCAAGGGAATGTCCCCTCGTCTTTTTTATCAAGTTTCTTCTAATACTGCCCAATAGAATCCTTTCGAAGGGATACATGAACAGGTTGTAATTCAATCGCTTTATGCTTCCCATGTGGTCTCCTTTTGTATTAGGATACCCATTTCGGAGACTTTTACTCCACAGGGAAACCTGATGTGATTTTTACAATAAGACGCCTGTCTTTGTCAAAAGGCCATATCAGCCATTTATAATCTGTTTCCACGAGATGTTCTTCCATCTCCAGGTGGCCATAAGTGCCAAGCCCATACCCGAACTCGTTCGTGTATTGTTCAAGGAAGGTGTCCATCCAGGAACTGTCGGCTATGTTGTTTTTGATGTCAGTAAAAGCAGGATCGTTAGCATCATATTCAAGTATGTCCGTCCAAAGGCACAGCCTGCAGCCATCTGCTGCCATTTTTCTAATATATTCATTGGACTGTCTGATTATCTTACCGGCCAGTTCCAGGGCAGCACCTGTAATTTCAGAAGTAGGTTGAATGTCCGGAAACATTGCAAAAACCCAGGGAAGCACCAGCTGTGTATAAAACGGCGAAACGATTATATTGTCAAAAACCCTTTCACCTATACTGCTTCTGACACCCGGGCTTCCTGTCCGGAGGAATTCAAGCAACTCTTTTATATTTTTTACCTGGTTTATTCCATCAATGCATCCAAAGTCAATCTCAGCAGTTTCTATTCTCCCGGATGAATTTTCAGACAGTGTCTTTGCATCAATGTCCGCCAGGACAATATTGGCCGAAGCATCTGCAATGGTTTTGAAATCAATGTCATTCATATTCCCGGCACCGATTACAACCGTCACACCATCCTTAATGAACCCATCCATTACAAATCCGGTGACATCCTTTCTGAATGCCTCCCACCTTTTCCTTACCTCTTCACCTGAAACAGATAAGTTCAATTCCCTGTAAAAATCCCTGATACTATGCATTTGCACCTCTTTACTATATTCACATCATACACAATAATTACCTGTCAGGAAAATATTTTCCTGACAGGTAATTATTTTCTGGTTATATTTCTAATTGAACGATAATTACCCCAGGTGTGAATATTTACCCCAGGTGTGAATATCAGCAAAAAAACACGCCTGGCACAAGGTGGTGGTCAGGCGTGTTGTTTTGGTTATTTCCTGAGGGATCTCAGATACTCGTCTATGCCCTCTGCGGAGTCGTGTCCGTTGGCGACTCCAGTTATGATATCGGGTCCCTGGACTATATCGCCTCCAGCAAACAGCCATGGATACTTCTCCAGCTGCCCATGTTTACCGGTCTTCAGCTGGCCTCTTTCCATTGTGATATTTGCAAGCATTTCATCATCCAGATATGCATACTCCGGCTTCTGACCTGTTGCAATGAACACCTGGGTTGCTTCAATCAAAAATGAATCCGAAGCATCATAGCTCGGGTTGAATCTCCCTTCACCGTCAAATATGGAGATTACCTTCTGAACCTTCAGTCCCTTTATCCTACCATCCTCAATTACTATCTCAGCAGGTCCGTAACCGAAGTGTCCCCTGATTCCTTCCTCTTCACCTTCCTCAAGTTCTTCAATATCACAAGGAAGTATTTCCCTGTGCTCAAGTGCTGCCATGGACACATGATCCTTGTTGTACTTCGTCTGCTGCAGTCGGATCAATGTTCTGCCTACGTCGAATGCAACATTTCCGCCGCCGATTACAACTGCCGTCTCATGAACCTCAGGCATTTCAGCCAGATTTCTGAGATAATCCCTGGTCTGTCCAAGGAAGGGTATGGCATAAATTACATCTTCATGTTCATATCCGGGTATCTTCAGCTCCCTCGAAAGAGAGAATCCGGTACCAAGGAACACTGCATCATAATCATTTCTTAGTTTATCAAGGGATATGTCCCTGCCGACTTTCGTATTTGTAATGAATCTTACTCCGGCCTTTTCAATGATACCTATATCCTTCAATACACTTTCCTCAGGAAGCCTGTATTCCGGTCCGCCATACCTTATTACTCCGCCGGGCAGCGCCTTCTCTTCATATACATCAACCTCATAGCCAAGTGTCCTAAGATAATATGCACATGAAAGTCCTGATGGACCTGAACCGACCACGGCTATTTTCCCGTTTACAGGTTCAGTGACAAACTCAAGTGCCGCTTCATCATAGGCGTCTTCCGGGGTGTTGTCTACAATGAATCTCTTCAGCCATCTGATTGCAATTGCCTCTCCCCTGTGGCCAAGGGCACACACTCCTTCGCATTTATGGGTACATATGCGGCCGCATACATTGGCAAGAGGATTGGTCTTGTAAAGCCATGACATAGCTTCCTTCATGTCCCCTTTCCATACACTTCTGATATATTCAGGGATATTCATGTGAGCCGGACATGTCTCGGTACAAATTCCGCACTCAACGCACCTGGCACTTTCCGCCAGGGCCTTTTCCAGTGAATAACCCTTCACAATCTCCATGAAGGAGTTCTTTCTTTCGACCGGCTCCATATCCATGGCATACCGCTCCAGATCCAGAAGTTCGGATACTTCATCACGAAGATATCCGGCTTTCCTTGAGTCACCGTGGATGCCCGTTGAATCAGGCATGAAGTAGAATGTGTCAGTATCCTTTGAAAGATGCAGATATTCCTTGCTCATTCCAAGGGAATCAGAAGGGCATATGTCAACACACAATGCACAGAAAGAGCATCTGCCGTAATCAAAGGCAGGCCTTTCATTCTTGTAGCCTTCCTTGTCCTCAAGCCCTTCGACTGAAAGCATCTCAATTGCATTCGTAGGACATATCCTGGAACATGTTCCACAGCCAAGGCACTTCTCCCAGTCGTTCTGGTGGAAGCCCCTGTATCTGTCGGAAGCCTCCCTCGGAACATCGAAGATATCCTTCTTCAATATCGTCACCGGTCTTTTTGCCAGGTATTTCCAAGCCTTTATTGGAGAAAATATACTTTTTTCCTTATTCATCCATTCACCTACCTGTCTATCTCAGGTGAGCAAACACCCATGGAATCCATCCAAAGGGATGCATCATCTATCCTGTAGCCTTTCAGATACTTTTCCACGCCCATCAGTCCCTGGGGATATGATGCGCCTCTGACCGCTATTCTGTAGGGCATTTCCTTCCCGTCAGAGACTATGAAGTATCCGTATTCTCCCCTGTTGGACTCAACAGCCGAATACACCATCCCTGCCGGGACAGTCCATCTGAGGGCATTTCCAGGAGCAACAGGAACCCTCACTTCACCTTCCTCAGGCATCTTCGCCAGCACCTGGCGGACTATTCCTATGCTCTGGTATATTTCCTTTACCTTTATGTTCAATCTTGTAAGGGCATCCGAGTACTCAGCTGTCGGGACTTCGAATTCCACCTGGTCATAACGTGCGTATGGCTTTACCTTCCTAAGGTCATTCTTTTTGCCTGTTGAACTCCTCATTCCGATTCCCGTGACTCCCAGTTCCCATACAACCTCTGCAGGCAGCAGGATGTTATCCTTCGCCCTTGCATGAATGACAGGATGCTTCAGTATCAGCTCCTCGAATTCAGGAATCCTCGATTCAAGCTCATCCATCTTCTCAAGGACCTTTTCAGCAAATCCTTCAGGTATGTCCTTCCTTACACCCCCCGGTACTATATACATGTGATATATTCTTGCACCGGTCAGCTCCTCGAACAAATCAAGAAGCAGATCCCTCTGCGCTATGGCCCAGTAAGTGGCTGTGTACATTCCCGTCGGTCCACCGATGAATCCAAGTCCCATCACATGGACTGCTATACGGGCCATTTCAAGGACTAGCATCCTGATCCAGTGGGCTTTTTCAGGGACTTCAATCCCAGCCAGGGCTTCGACACCCATTGCATATACCATCTCGTTTATATCGGGCTCGGGAACACATATACGGGGTATCAGGGCAAGATTTCCCATCCAGTGCCTTCTTTCCATCAGTTTCTCAAATCCCCTGTGGAGGAAACCTGGTGTGGGTCTTGCTGTATTTATGATGTCTCCGTCAACATACATATGCACGGAATAGTTGCCATGCATACCGGGATGCTGCGGACCGAGGAATAGTTTAACTTCTCTCATCTTCAGTTCCTCCAATCCTTGATTTGAATACCCTGTCCCTGTCCCTCATGGGGAACTTTGAGTCAGAATAAGCCTGTGGATCAAAATCCTTCCTGAGAGGAGGTATTGCATCCCACCTTTCGAGGAACAGAGGTTTATACGAGTCTTCATTGCCCTTGAATTCAATGCCGAAGAACTCATGTACTTCACGCTCATAATATCGTGCACCGGGATAAATGTGGGTTATTGTATTGAAAACAGGTTCATTCCGGTCAATCCTTGCCCTAAGCTGGACATGAATACCTTCATTCCAGTTCATGAGGATATATACAAGCTCAAATTCACCGTCTTCAATCCAGTCGACACATGTAAGGATGCTGAGCTGGGCAAACCCGCTCGATTTCAGATATGCCAGTGCCCTGTGCACCTCTCCCGGTTCCACTATGCAGGCTATCTGCCTGTCAGCAGGAACCAGAATCTCCAATGGTTTCAATGTAACCCTGATCTCATCAATCAGCTTATTCATGGAATTCATCATGGATGATTACCTCCCCGAGTGATTCAAGCTGGTTCTTCTTATACCAGTCA
>Ga0209203_1002912_pt1 | contig 10937 bp, 5 predicted proteins | sample AD_UKC109_MetaG_FD_184423 | JGI IMG/M metagenome (GOLD analysis project Ga0209203, IMG submission 184423) | Active sludge microbial communities of municipal wastewater-treating anaerobic digesters from Hong Kong - AD_UKC109_MetaG (SPAdes)... | ecosystem: Engineered > Bioreactor > Anaerobic >...
GAATAAAAAGCCTGAACCTTCGAAGCTGTCACCCGCCGCCATTACGGGCTTTACTGTATCCCTGAGCCCGCCGGTAGCCCTTGCAATCACCGGGCACCCGGCTGACATTGCTTCAAGCTGTGAGATTCCCCCCGGCTCGTGAAGAGAAGGCATGAGGAAATAGTCTGAGCAAAGCAGGGGAACGCTGACATCCTGGAATCCGAATGATACGGCAAACCTGTCCGGGTAGTATTGCGTGAGGAGGTAAAGTCCGTGCGCGATAGTTTCACCCCTGTTGTCTCCGGCGGAGATTGCCCCTCCTGCGATAATCTGGAATCCGAGGTTTTTGAATATACCTTCTGATGATTCAAGCAGGAGCTGGAAGCCTTTCTGCTCCGATATCCGGTGTATCATACATGCAAGTATCATGTCGGGGTCAACCCTGAGGTTCCTTTCGATCTGGAGCATCAGTTTGTTCATCATCCGTGTTACTATTTTTTTTCGTTGAGGATCACAGTGTCTCTGAATATAATCCTCGCCATGAAGTATCTCTGGGTACCTTTCCTTAATTTTTTCATTAAGTTCACTGTCATTAACGATTCTGTCTATAAGCTGCGGGAATATTCTCTGTGTAAATCCGGATCTCGACATATTCTCTTCGGTTTTTCTTCTGAAGTCGGAGCCTATGGCGTTGCTAATCCCCTTTACGTCATTAAGTATCCATTCAAGTCCGTCACAGGCAATCTCAATCTGTTTCGCGTATGAGGGGCTTACAGTGATGCACTTTCTCGCATAACGTATGCCGGCAGCCATACAGTTCAGCTTATCGCCATGCACCGGGTCACAGAAGGATGCGGCCTGCCATGACGGGAGGTTGAACAGGTTGAAAAGGTCAAAACCGTTCTCCCACCTGTGATATGAATCGAAGTACTGCCAACCGCCATTATGAATTATATGGATAAATGAACAGTTCTGAAATACAGGGTTACTGTCATAGTAATGATCACAACGTACTATGCCGTTGAATATACCCGGGAATGCATCATTTGTGAATGTATACTTAGGTTTAAGATCGAATGTCAATATTACCTCTGCGCAGGCACGGGCGAATCCGATCCTCTTACGTAATCTCTCCTCTGATGTGATCCCCCAGTAGAGCCCGTTAAAAAATTCATAGTGGTCAAGAAGGTAGTATTTAATTCCTTCAACCTCGGCAAAGTGCACGCCGACTTCATAATCAGTATCCATTATTTTGAAACGAACATTTTTCCCTGTATAGGTAACACCGTATTTTTCAACAGCCTCCTCCATTTTCCGTTTTTCCTTGAAGTTGCCGTTTCTGTAGTAAGGGGTAATGACATATACATCCTCGTGAAGCTTAACCAGCTCACGGGGGAGTTCGTACACAACATTCGCCAGCCCTCCGCTCTTGGAGAACGGTTCAGCTTCAGCTGACATGAATACCATGCTCCCTTTACGGTAGTGCCATGCGAGTTTTTCGGCAAGTGTTCTGAAGAAGTCTTTTTCTGCTGACATCTTCTTCATGTAATTCCTTACATCATGCAGATTGAGCTCGCTGTTTTTATGGAGGTGGAATATGCTTCTTTTTATCCCCAGTTCAAGGCAATCCTGTTTTACAGCACTGTTTCCAATAAGGTTTTCTCTTATAAAAGATGTAAATGTCTCATATGATTTAGCTGTGGGGTATATCTCTGAAAACGCGAAGTTTGAGAATATCTGCCCGGTATGTTCAAGCTCGCATAACCGTGTGAATGAATCAGCGAGGAACAGGCTGTAGTTCTCCTTCAGGTTTATTCTCTCAAGCTTTAGTAACTTGATTCTTTCGGTATATGTCACAGTAGTGTTGATTCTTGATATTTTAAGTTCTTTACCCGTGTAATACCTGTAGTTTCCGGTTATAGCTGAGTATAAAGGATCAGAGAGCCTGAATGAGTCATCATCTTTTATTCCCAGCCTGGGATTGTCGAATTGAAGTGATACATTCTGATTTGCTTCACTGAAATTGAATATTCCTATCCAGACAGTTTCCCCGGCGAATTTGAGCGCCGCTGCTGTCTGGTTGTTGTTGGCCCATATGAGAGCGCCGCGTCCTTTCTGCGTTGTATGGAATTTGTAAACATCCCTGTAAAAATTTTCAAGGCTCCTGTGAGAGGCATATTCAAACTGGTTCCAGTTAACATAGATGTTGTCAAGATAGACCTTCCATCCTTCACCTTCGGCACTCCCCTCGTAATCCATGATTATTGAACTCATGAATGCAGTGAGCGCAACAGCTGCACGGAGCCCCCTGTGACCGAAAGTATTCAGGGCACGCCTTTCGTCATGGTTTCCGAGTATTCCGAGAAGTTCGGTTCCCTCCGGCATAACAGATGGAAAATAGTTGTCGTATATGTGATATATTTCACGGACATCGGTCATGCCGTGGGTTATGTTTTCGCATATCTTGAACAGGGCGGAGTTATATGGGACAAGCCCTGTCCTCGTGAGAAACTTTTCATGCCCCCAGAAACATTCTGCGATATTTATAAAGAATGATTTTTTCTTTTCAGTAATCTTTCTCTCAATGTTCTGCATGAGGAAGTAGTGGATGGGTACTGAGATCCTGTCCCTGCATTCGCAGTCGTAAAAGCCTGTTGTGACAAAATGGCCGTACTCCCTGTCATTTACAATTATGTTGCCGTTCAGCATTTCAAGGTCTGTGCGCTTATGTTTGTATGAATAGGGGTAGTTATTCCGCTTCATCATGATTGGCAGAGCATGTGCTGAGTCGAACCTGATGCCGTCTATGTCGTATTTATCAATAAGGGTTGAAATTGAATCTGAGAGCCATTCCCATATTTCGAAGATCCTGTAGTTCAGGAGTTTTCCATCGTTCCAGGAGCCGTATCTTCCGTCAGTGGAAGCTCTTTCAACAAGGTTGCCCCCTGTGTCGTAAGTCAGAACAGTGTAATCATCAGGGAGTTCATCACTCTTCCTGTTAAGGTGAGGGATGATATCAACAATTATTTTAATTCCGAGAGAGTGGGCTTTGGTCACAAGCTTTTTAAGCTCGTCCTCTCCACCCATCCCGGGTTCAATTTCTGTAAGGCTTACAGGGGAGAAGGGGGAGGGTGATGTGGCTTCAGGCGCCCAGTCCTCCCTGTTGCTTCCGCGTTTCTGCACGCCAAGGAGATATATAGCAGTGACTGAATATCTTGATTTAAGATCCTCAAGGTGATGTGTTATATCAGCGAGGTTCCCGAGCCGGATCACCTGTCCGTGTTCATTGTAAACGAGCCCCGGGTGGCCATTATTGTCCCTCCAGTAGAGTCTTGTGTGCCCGTGTATATCAACAAAGATTTCAAGTATAATTTCGCCACGCAGATCCGGAAGGGCGTTTACTCTGCCGGATGTTCCGTGCTCGTTGACCCATGACATCGACATGTCGCCCCGCAGCACAACGGCGTAGTCGTAATGTCCGTAATCTGTGAAAGTATATGGCGCATGGAAATCGCCGTTTTCATCCTGCTGAAGAGGAATTTCCTCCACGTTTATATTATCTTCAGTGTTGTATTTTCTGTTCCTGCCGGAACTGTATATCCGGAGAAAATAACTTTTCCCCTCTTCGGGTTCAGCAAGCTGAAATGAGAAGTTATACTCATCGCCAACGGAAAGGTTGATAAATTTTGTCGCAAGGGGAGCATCGTACTCCTTGGGTGAAAATATCCGGTCAAGGATCATATTCGCCCGGTTTCTTATTTCGTGAATATCATGTCCCGATGCGGCTGTTAGAATTTTTATTACTTCGCGGAGTGATTCATCATCCCCCCCCTTTTTATAAAGCCTTGCGTAATTCTCAAGATCGTGGAGCCCCGCTATATTAGCATCGTAATCGAAGTTGAGCTCGTCCCCTATGAGTCTTGCATTAAGGTTGAATATAATCTCTTTCTTTTTTTCCGCACTGAGTTTCTCTGCCGTGACAGCAGGGAGTTCCTCCCTGTACCTCTCTTCAATCCTTGACGCGTATTCAATTACGCTGTCAACAAGGAGGTTCAGAAGCTCCGATGATTCAGGGGGGTAAACTGTTGAATGGTTGAAACCTGTTTCAATGGCTCTCTCTTCAACCTCAAGGAGAAACTTGAAAGCATCAAAAAGCCTGGGATCGTGTTTATATTTCCATTCGTTCAGCGTTTCAAAAGTTTTAAGCCCTAAGTAGATTGTCGGGACCTCTGCCCATTCAGGGCCCTGGCCGACGTGCGCAATTACTGTTGTCGCGGGTGATACGTGGTGGAATGTCGGCCTCCCCGGAAGTTCCCTGACAAATACAATCCTCCTGGTTGCGATAAGATTATTTGAACATTCAGCTGCCCCCCTGTGAAAAAGCGCAAGGGCGTTTATGATCTTTATAAAAAGTCTTGTATCACCTGAAAGCTTCTCCCTGAAGGAACCTCTGGCATCTGTAAAACTGTCAAGCATGCTGTTGGTCATTTCGAAGAACCTTTCGCGGAACATTTCTACAGGATCTCCCGCTGCAATTCTTTCAATAACATACTGATCCGGGTAGAAATCGAAAGTTCTCCCCTCCCTGTATGCACGGGATATGGAGGCTTTAACAAGCTTGTCAGTAATAAGGTTTTCGTCAGATATTCTGAATCTGCTTAAACTCGTGAATGTGCTGTTTTCCAAATCGGGATTCCTGTATTTTTATGTATTTATTTAAATAATACTGAAAATATATGAAAAAGCAAACAGAAAAGAACCTAAGGATAAAAGAATTATAATAAAGCAGAGGGATAAGGGTATGGAATAGATATATGGATGAGAGCGCCAAGGACTAATCGGTATTGACAAATTAGTTAATTATATGTATTTATTACTGTATTATAGTTTTGAAAATGCTTGTAATTGGAATTATCTTTAACAAAAAGATTTATGTTTGGTTAGCAGGAGGAGTTTATGACGCAGAATATTATAGTTCTGACTGATTTGCCGGAGGAAGCTAAGAAAGAAGTTGTTGATTTCTATGAATTCATAAAAACAAAATATCCTCATGAAAACATCCGGAAATACCGGAATCTATCAAAAATTATCCCGAGGGTTGTCCCGGCATTCACTCCTCTCACAAGAGAACAGGCAAATGAAAGATAAGGTTTTCATTGATTCAAATGTTATACTCTATTTATTTATGGAAGAATCTGATAAATCCGTTGCAGCAGGAAAAATATTATCTGATGAAAACTGTATAATCAGTTCGCAGGTTGTTGGTGAAGTCTGTAATAATTTGAAGAAAAAGTCCGGATATACAGCTGAAGAACTGAAATATGTGATTTGTGGGTTTTACGATGAATTTTCTATTATCCCTGTCACATCTGAAATATATATAAAAGCGGTGAGTATATTAAAGAGTTACTCAATGTCATTCTGGGATAGCGTAATTGTCGCGGCAGCAATTGAAAGCGGTTGTGGAATTCTGTATTCAGAGGATATGCAACATGGAATTATTATTGAATCAATGAGAATTGTTAATCCTTTTGTTATTATATAACAGGGTGCGTTTTAGTTTATCGAATAGATCATCCCGCATCTCCCTTTTTTTAAAAGTAGCAGCTGTTTCAGGGGATGAGGGGAAACTTTAATGTGACCTGTTTTTTACTCCTGCGAATAGCCATCCACAAATTCGGCAAAACGCTGCGCAACGAGTTTCATCTCATCTATTGCGGGGAGAAACACCACGCGGAAATGATCCGGATTCGGCCAGTTGAATCCCGTACCCTGCACAAGCATTACTTTTTTCTGTTTCAGGAAATCAAGGACGAACCTTGCGTCATCATAAACCGGTATCTTCTTTGTATCAATTTTGGGGAAGAGGTACATCCCCCCCTGAGGCTTAACACAGGATATCCCGGGAATTGAGTTGAACAGTTCGTAGGAGAAGTTTCTCTGCTCACAAAGCCTTCCGCCCGGAGCTGTAAGGTCGTATATACTCTGGTAGCCGCCGATAGCTGTCTGTATGGCGTACTGCGCAGGCATATTCGAGCAGAGCCTCATGGACGCCAGGATCCCGAGCCCTTCGATGAAATCGGCAGCGGAATCTTTCTTTCCGCTTATAACCATCCAGCCGACACGGAAACCGCAGAGCCTGTGAGATTTTGAAAGGCCGTTCATCGTTATAATCAGTGTCTCATCTGTAAGTGATGCGGCAGGGGTATGTTTAATATCATCATACATTACCCTGTCGTATATTTCATCAGCAAAGAGAACAAGCTGGTTCTTTACTGCAATTTCAACAATCTTTTCAACAATCTCTTTAGGGTAAACAGCGCCCGTGGGATTGTTAGGGTTAATCATTACTATAGCCCGTGTTTTCGGGGTGATTTTGCTCTCTATATCTTCGATGTCCGGATACCAGAGGCTCTCCTCATCACAAATGTAGTGTACAGCTTTACCTCCCGCGAGGTTAGCTGCACCTGTCCAGAGCGGGTAGTCGGGCATAGGGACAAGGATCTCATCCCCGTTATTCAGGAGCCCCTGCATACACATTACGATGAGCTCACTTACTCCATTGCCGATAATTATATCATCAATTCCGACACCTCTGATCCCCTTGAGCTGACAGTCCTGCATAATGGATTTGCGGGCTGCAAAAAGGCCCTTTGAATCTCCGTAAGCTTCCGCATGGCGGAGGTTCATTATTACATCCTGTATTATTTCATCAGGCGCGTAGAGCCCGAAGGCGGAGGGGTTCCCTGTGTTCAATTTGATAATTGTATGCCCTTCGCGTTCAAGCCGGGCAGCTTCCTCTACAATAGGGCCTCTAATGTCATAAAAAACATTTTCGAGTTTATCAGATTTTTTTATCTCTTTCACAGGTTCCTCCATGTTTTGAACATTCATTCTATCCTTATCTGACAAAAAAATAAATAAGGCGTTCTGAACATTTTTTGTCAAGCAAGATGCCATATCGTTCAGCTGATTAGTATCAGCTGAACGATTAAGCTGTGACAATCTTTATATTTTATTGCTTTTTCCCGGAAAGAGATAAATTATCTCAAAAAGAAAAAGAGCTATATTTTATTTCTCAAAAAATTTTATATCGTCAATCCACACTTCTCCTGTGTTTTCCGTAATTATTCTCAGGTCAGCATAGGTGGAATTTCCCGTGTTATATGTGTATCTGTGTTTTTCCCATTTTCCATAAACCATTGGCGTATAGGTACGTTTAGACCAGGCCGGGTCAAAGGTGAAAAAGAGAACGCCGGATTTTCCGTTTTTAACGAATGCCATATATTCAAGTATATAGTCTGTATTGCTTTTTAGTCCAGTAATTCTCTGGGCTGTTGTTTTGTATACATGAGGAGCAACGGGAGAGCGGTTTTCGATTATAAGAACTATTGATTTATTATTTTTATAATCCTGTTTCATAACGCTAAACCTTGCATTAGCTTGAGCCTTCCCCCAGAAACCTTTAACACTGTTTTTATGATCAGGCCTGGAGTAAAGTCCCGTGCCCCAGTATTGAAATTTGTTTTCAAAATCACCGTTTTTTAGAAGATTTTTTTCTGAATCGGCCGCTAAATTATTCTTCTCTTTAAGCATTGAAAGCCTTTTTCGGGCCAATTTATATATATAGTTATTCATTTTGTTTGTTTCAAATATTTTAATGGCGTTTAGGTAATCTGATTCAGCCTGCTTATAATCATTTTTTAGTCTGTAGTATTCTCCCCTTGTATAAAAAAGTCTTCCGTAATTGACATCTTTTACAAGCCCCTGGCTTTCAAGAGAGTGCCGGGCTGAATTAAGATTTTTTATGGCCTCGTTAAATTCGCCTTTATTCATAAGTATAAATGCGTAATTTATCATTGCCTCCGACATATTGAGATGATTTTTTTTTAATGAGGATGTGTTTTTATTTTTCATCAGAATGTTGTTATACTTATCAAAATAATCAATAGCTATGGCGTAATATTTTAATGATTCTTTTTCAAGTTTGCGGGCATAGGCATATCTTGCGTATGACGAATAATAATGGGCCAGCGAATATTTTTTTTCGTCACTGAGTTTTTCCGCTATAGAAAAAGCTTTATGGTAGTATTTTATAAAATTTTTTTCGTCATCTTTTTTATTGTATAAAGATCCGATTATTGAATAGGCGGAAAAACTTAAGGCAGTATTACTGTAATTATATTTTTCGAGATGCTTCGTGAGACTGAACATATAATCAAGAGCTGAATCATAATCTTTTTTTGAGTAATAAAGGTAAGCATATTTATAATAGATTATATAGTATGAAATTGTTTTCTCCATGCCGGCTTTAAGGTATAAGGAGTCGGCCTTTTTCATGTAGGCGAGAGCCTCGTTGAATTTTTTTAGTCGTATTCCGGCACAATGGGCAGCTTCAAGATATGCGTTAGCGAAATCAGGGCTTAGCTCAAAGGCTGATTGAAATAGATTGAGGGCCGCCTCCGGGGCTTTGTCCCTTATCTTCAGGCCTGCTGAGTAGAGTTTGTACGCTGCCGGGTCTATTCTTATTTTAGAATCAGCGATTTTTTTGCGGTCTTCCTCTGAAATTTTAATTTTTCTGAGATGTCTGATGTCAATTTTTTCCACTTCTGCGAGAAGGCTTTGAACTATTTTGTCCTGCAGGTCAAAGAGATTATTGACGTTTCCATCGAGCTTTACTGTGCGGTATACAGAACCGGTTTTAACATCAGTGAGCTGGACCAGTATCCTGATCTTGCTTCCAATGACAGTACAAGACCCGTTTAATACAATATTAGCGCTTAACATATGTCCTGTGTCAATATTATCCCTGTTTTTAAGAAGGCCGGTCTGTCCCATTGAAATTTCTTCCAGCGCTGTAGATCTGCTCTCGCCTGATACGACATTGATCCCCTTTATATGGGAAAGGTCCCCTATTACAGTATCTGTGATACTACGGGATATCCAGTCATTAGCCTCTCCACTACGGTTTTTAATGTTATCAACCATTATGGTCATCTGTTCTGCAGAAAAAGCTGAATATGAAAAGAGGATAATCGCGGTTGCGGCAAGAAGCATTTTGCAGTTTTTTTTCATTTTGTCTCCCTCGCTTTGTGGTTCGGAATAAACTGAACTGCCAACCAAAGGTTTTCAGCATTTTTTCAGAAACTTTTTAAAAAATAGAACTGGATATGTCAAATAGTTTGCTCTGAAACTTTTTTTCATCGAGTCTGTAAAAAAACAAAAGAATTAGATCGGATTAAAAATTAAAATCATTTTTTGGCGCATCTTCAGGAATTGTTTTAGTTTAAAAAGAAAAAATTTTACCTCCCGGCCGGTTTTTATTTAAAAAAGTAATTGCAAATCAATAATCGATTATCGTAAAATGTATTATTGAGTAAGTTGCAGTGCAAAAATTTTCATATAAACAGCTTTCAGGGATTAGGATAGGAAAAAACTGTAATGAAAAGAGCGCAGTTTTCCCCCGGATTAGCTGAAATAAATAAAAAAAACCGGAGGTTTGTATGAGTTTTACGGGAGAATATAAAAAGAAACTGAAAACTCCCGCGGAAGCGGCAAAGATGATTAATTCGGGGGATGCCATTGAGTGTGCCCAGTTTAACGGGAGGCCGGTGGCCTTTGAACAGGCTCTGGCAGCGAGACATGAGGAGCTGAGAGATGTGGGGATCTTTTTCAGCGTCAGTCTTCCGCCACTTGCAGAGACATGTAAATATCCAGAGAGTTTTATTTTTCACGACTGGCACTGGAGCAAACTCACAAGGATGATCCAGTGTATACCCGGAACAAAGCCTTTCTATAATCCTGTTGTGTACAGGTACACAACTAACTGGATGAGGGAGCTCCCCAATAATGATTATAACAAAAGGTCCTTTTATTACAATGAACCTGACAGGGCAAGGGATACAAAGCATGTATTTGTAATAAGGACAGGCCCCATGAATGCCCAGGGGTACTTCAACTACGGGCTGCATAACTCTTTTCATAATGCGGCTATTGAAGTTGCTGATCTTGTAATACTTGAGGTGAATAACAATATCCCGGTTGTTTTCGGAGGGGCGGAGGAGTCAGTACATATCTCACGTGTTCATGCAATAGTTGAGGACGAGGCAAATACACCTCTCTTTGAACCGGAACCGGACCAGCCTTCAGAAGTTGAGATGAAGATCGCGGCAAACATCATGCCTTACCTTAAAAACGGCGATTGTGTACAGCTTGGTATCGGCGGTCTCCCGACTGCTATCGGGCAGATGGTTGCTGACTCCGATCTGAAAGACCTGGGCTGTCACACCGAGATGTTTGTTGATACTTACCTCAATATGTACGAAGCAGGGAACCTGACTAACGCGAAGAAGAATATCGACAGACACAGATCTGTATTTACATTCGCAGTGGGAAGCCCGAAGCTCCATGAGTTTATGAAAGAAAACCCGGCAGTTGCATCATACCCTGTTGACTACACCAATGATCCGAAGAAGATTATGGAGCTTGATAACTTCATAAGCATAAACAGTGCAATCGAGGTGGATCTCCTTTCACAGGTTAATGCTGAGAGCAGTGTTGCAGGCGGAGTGCCTAAACAGATCTCCGGTAACGGCGGTATGACTGACTTTGTTTACTTCTCGCAGCTTTCTAAGGGGGGGAAGAGTTTCATCTGTATTGAGTCCACTCACACAGACAGGAACGGGAACAAACGATCGCGTATAGTTCCGGGATTCGAACCTCATACAGTAGTTACAATCGCGCGTCAGCTTGTTGACTATGTTGTCACAGAGTACGGTGTTGTGCAGATGGGGGGACGTCCTGTGTGGCACAGGGCAGAACATCTTATTGAGATCGCACACCCCGATTTCAGGGATGACCTCATAAAAGAAGCGGACAGGATGGGTATCTGGAGAAGGACCAATAAACAGTAGAAATACAGTTACACAGCCAGAGCAAGGGGTTGCAAAAGCAAGGGG
>Ga0209203_1002923_pt1 | contig 10898 bp, 9 predicted proteins | sample AD_UKC109_MetaG_FD_184423 | JGI IMG/M metagenome (GOLD analysis project Ga0209203, IMG submission 184423) | Active sludge microbial communities of municipal wastewater-treating anaerobic digesters from Hong Kong - AD_UKC109_MetaG (SPAdes)... | ecosystem: Engineered > Bioreactor > Anaerobic >...
TGCCGACAGGTAGATTCGACCCCGGCTCCGGGTACCAAAAGCCTCGAGAAATCGGGGCTTTTTTTATTGAATCCAGTATGCATCGTTTTGAAGAACTTTTTATAGTTCCCTGTCACCCTGAGCTTGTCGAATGGGTGACATACCGACAATATTATTCTGCTTGTCATGGTTCGACAGGCTTGCCTACGGGTTTGGTAGCGTTGTTATGCAGGCGAAGCCTGCAAAAAAATATTTGGACGGTGGCAAAGCCAACCGCCCAACTACTTTGAATTATTGTTTTTTTACAGCCTCGGCTGAACTGGGTGACGTATCAAAAAATATTTTGCAAGTCATGGTTCGACAAATTCAATGTGACAATAAATCTATTTCCTTTGATTCCGTACGATTGGCTACGCTGAGCCTGCTTGCAGACAGGCAAGCAAGCAAGCAAGCTCTCCACTAAACTGATTGGTTGCATCACGTGGAAAATATTTACCAAAAAGATACTTCATTACCATACAAGATGCCTTGTATGGTAGCGGTGGTAGTAGAGTGATGTGTTGAAATTGTACTTATTGACAAGAATTTAAGAAAGATGCAAAATCAATTATAAAATGTGCAATCATTACAGCGGAGATACTTCTGTACGTATAGTAATGATATGAAAATATAAACCCAATTAAAGTGGGAACAACAAGCCCAATTATGCTTTGATTTCCTATGTGTGCAAAACCGAAAAGTAAAGCAGTCAGGGTAATAACCATCCATTTGTTTTTTATCAAAATTTCAATGCGTGGCATCAGGTATCCCCTGTAGATAAACTCTTCAACAATACCTGCAGTGAGGCATCCGAAAACCAGAAGGATTTTATTTTTGCAATAGTAGCTCCCTACCGACTCAAGTACCTCCTGATTTTTTGGGATATTCAAAAAATCAAAAAGGATAGGAGTTACAACAGCTACAATAACTGCTCCCAAAAAAATTGCAACAGCAGAAATCACATAGAAGTACCATTTTTTTCTTGATTCTTTCCACAGTAGTAGCTTTGATTGTTCAACTTTTGTTGCAATTAAGAAAACTAGCGCTAGGTATAACCAAATCTTAAACTCGCTGATCCAAATTGTAGTAATGTTTTCTTCTAGTACTAGCAGGCCAAATATATTTGTGGTAATAAGAACGTCAATAAAGGCAACAGAACATAAACCTATAATTGTATGTTTTATAGTTTTATTCATAATGATATATTTTAGGTTATTCTAAAAACTGATAATAATCCTATGGCTCTGAATTAATGTGAATTATTGATATTAAAAAAATCTCCCTTAATTTTTTATCTCTAAACCAATTATAATAGCAAATTATCATTGATTATCAAATAACCAGATAAATGTACAAAAATTTACCAAAAGAAAAAAAGAGGTTTTTATTGGAGAACTTTTCAGTTGGCATTGTTCAATCTATTGTTTGCAATTAGTAGCGCTCAGTGTGATAATTCACTTTTGACATTTCGGTTGTTGGTTTCCTTACATCAAACTCACGTTATTTAAAAAATGACTTTCGGGTTCCTCTAGTGGCGTTGGCTCCCTTAATATTGCCGCCACCCCAAGTTAGTCCGGATTTACGTTCTCTGTATGGAGAATTATTCATGCTCCAACCTTTAATTTCTGACTTGTCGGCAGACATGGAATCATGCACGGAAGGTTTTTCGGAGTACGATTTTATTATGCTTTTTATCTTTTTGTTGTGATTGTATTTATCAATTGCTGCTGAAATTATAAACGTTGGAACTATCAATGCTAAACCAGAAATAAAAAACAGAGAATTATATTTGAAATTTATAATTGTTCCAATTAAACTAATCAGCAGTAGCAATCCTCCTAGTATTCCTGAAATGTAAAGAATGGTTTTCATGGATTTGGTTTTGGGTTAAATGTTAAGGTAAAAGTTGTGTCTGCCTGGTTAAGCGTTAACTCGTTTTTTTCAATATCCGAGCTATAAAGTACATCCTGCAAGCTTAAGGAATCGGCTAAAACTGCATACGACATCTTTAAATTTCCACCATAAAAATCTATCACACCCGAGCTATAAAGTGAATCGGCTTTCTTGTAAAGAACCAGCGTTTCCTTGCCATGTTGATAGTAATTCATGTAAAGGTAAAGTTTAGGATACTGAACATTTTCCTTTGCGTTTACTTCAAATTGAACTTTTAAAATATTTCCGTCGGGTAACGTTTTATGTGGCGTGTAAATAAAAACCATAAAGCTTGAGCAAACTATAATTAGCCTCAAAAAACTTTTTCCCTTCGCTTTTATCACATAAAGAAGCAGGAAACTCAGAATATTTATAAATATGATAACGGTGGCATACAGTGGAATGTAATGTATGGTAAATGGGAATATAAACGTGGAAAGGCCCAGGCAAGCCAAAACAATCTGCATTATTCCGATTGAATAGAATAATCGGTTACGTTTTTTGGGGAAAAGTTCGTTTTGGTAAATAATGCCGGCAACTGAAATAATTAGCCATGAGAAAAGCATCAATGGCATTACATGCTTCCCGCTGAAGCCAAAATCCAACCAAAGGAATCTTTTTAAACAACCAATAAAAAAGAGCACAAACCCAACTGTAGAAAGGGTTACCAATGATTTTTTAAACTTTAGGTTGCTATCGGAGTAAAAAAGTAAGCTGTAACGGAAAAGCAGAATGGAAATAAGGACAAAAGCAACCAGTCCAACCCAATCGGCTTGTCCCCAATGAAATATCCAGCTACCTAGATAAAACAGAAGACTTGCGTAAATTATAAATGAATTGATAAATCCACTGTAGTTGAATAAAATAGTAAAGTTCTTTTTTGTTTTTCGAATTTCTTTTCTCTCGAAAAGGTATGAGGACTGGTTGAGTGCGCTTTCGAACGAACTTCCACTCTCCATAAATTGTTCTATTCGGCAGCAAACATGGTCGAGCAGTTCCTCTGAAAAAGCAAATGATTTCAGACTTTGCTCCTTGATTTTATTGATAACAACATCAACTTGCGAATCGGTTAGTTTAAGCATGAATTAGTCCTCCATTATCAAGTAGTAGATTAAGGGTGTTAATGAACTCTTTAATTTCAAACACTTTGTTTTCTTTTTCCTTCACACCTTTTTCGGTGAGGATGTAGTATTTCCTAACCCTTTTTCCTATGTTTTCACTTTCTGAAAAAATTAAACCTTCCGATTCCAGCTTGTGCAGGATTGGGTACAGGCTGCCGAATGTGAGTTTAACTCTTCCATCCGATTTCTTCTCAATGGTTTGCATTATTTCGTAACCATACATTTTACTATGTATAGCCAGAAGTTGAAGGACAATAGTCCTTATTGTACCTTTAAATAGCTCTTTTGCAATCATACGGCAAATTTATATTTGTATCAGTTATATTGCAAATATATATATTGTAATCCGATATATGCAAGTTTTTTAAGTTTATTTTTTATTTATTTTAATAAGTTATTAGTAATCAATATTATCCTGAGTTGGTCGAAGAATGACGTTTGGGATTTCACACTTCGACTCTTCGAAAAGCTATGAATGACAGAGTTGCAAACTGGGAATTGAGAATTGAGAACTGAGAACTGCCACTGCCAACTTCTTTTCCAGTTCGTTGATTGTTTTTAAAAGTTCACTGATTTGTTTCGCAGCTGAAAAACTAATTTATTTACTTTACTACCATAAAATCAATACCATAGGATTTGTGTTCTAGCTTTTCTCCAAAAAAAACGATGTAACATCCGAAGCGAAATGGAGGTCTTTATTTATAGAGATATTTCATTTAGCGATGTAGTGAAAATCTGCAATAGTATTTTCTAACTAAAAGATTTTTAAAGATGAAACGTAAAGGAAGAGAAAGTTCAAAGATTGTAAAACGATTTTCGGGAAGAAAAATACTTGTGCTGCTATTCGCAGCAACGCTTTTTCAGAATTCTGAAATAGTTGCCTGCTCGTCATTTAAACTGCAAAAGGGCGATAGTCTTGTTTACGGTCACAACCTTAACGAGGGTGATATGGGAGTTCCCGGGTTGATTTTTATTAATAAGCGTGGGATTTATAAAACCGGTCGCACATGGAGCGAAATTGTAACCAAGAATCGGTTAAACCCCTCAGGTTTCAGCTGGATTTCGCGCTACGGATCGGTAACGTTCAACAATTTTGGCCGCGATTTTCCCGATGGCGGAATGAACGAGCAGGGACTTTTCATCTGGGAGATGAATGAAACCATTGAGTATCCGATGAACGAAAATCTTCCCAAGCTAAACCAGATGAACTGGATGCAGTACATTCTCGACAACTGCTCATCAACTGCCGAAGCCATTGAGTGCGCCTACAAGTTTGAGATCGACGGCTGGGGCTGGCACTACTTTGTTGGCGACAAAAACGGCAATACCGCTGCAATTGCATTTATCAACGGCGAAGTTGTTGTCCATTCAGGGAATAAAATGCCGGTTCCTGGGTTGTTCAACACGCCGTACGACAGGGAGTTGGAGGTGCTAAAATTTTACAAAGGTTTTGGCGGCGACTACGAACCCTCGCTAAACGACCCGAAAGTTCCACGTTTTGTAAAAACTGCCGTTTTAGCAAGGGATTACCAGTCAACCCAAAATATTGCGGAATACGGGTTAAAAATGCTCGAAACGTTAAGAGTAAACGACGATCCTGAGTGGTCAATCCTGTTCGATGTGCGCAAGCAAAAAATCTACTTTAAAACCAGAGTAAACCCGGCGGTGAAAACTTTCGCCATGAACCAAATCGATTTCTCGAACCAAACTCCAACCATGATTGTGAATATGGATATTGAGAAGGGTGGAAATGTTTTTAGCCAGTTTGAACCATTCACAAACGAGAAGATGGAATCTTTCACAAAGAATTTCATTTTCCCGATTTTTCCCGCCGAATTCTTAACAAGAGGCGGAATTACGCTTGATGAGTACCTGCAGCGAACATCAACCCACACCGATTTGGCAAAAGTTGCCGAAAAGCAATTTTTTAGGGGAGTATGGAAGAATAATCCAAAAAATCCTGACGAGGAGATTAGCCTAACCGTAAAGTTTGAGTTGGATGGCGAGTCGGTTCGTGGAACCGTATCGCTTGGGAATAAATTTATTCCCATTGATCATTTGAGCGCAATTGGGAAAAAGATGGATTTCACCTTTAAAACACCAAAGGGAACGCTACTCGAGGTGAAAGCAAACTTTTCCGATGGCAAAATGGTTGCAGAAATTTTGGGAATTGAGGATAACTACGGAACTTTTGAACTGAGCAAGGAGAACTAAAATGAAATTTTGGTTGGAAATTCGAGTATAATGATGAGGGGTGTTTACTAAACTGAAATCAATCACCCTTTTTTGTTGATCATCATATTGAACGTTTCTTTGTATGTGTTGCTTACCGGAATCAGCTTATTCCCTATGCTGATGCGGTTTCGCTCAACGCTGTCGATTTTATTTAGCGCAACTATGTACGATTTGTGAACCCGAACAAAGTTTTCTTTCGGAAGAATTTCCTCAATATTTTTAAAACTTTGCAGAGTCATAATTTTTTCTTTGGTTGTGTTTATTCTCAGGTACTCATTCATTCCCTCGATGTAAAGAATTTCCTTAAAATCGATGCGTTGCATGCGGAACTCGGTTTTCACAAAAAAGTAGTCGCGTTTGTAAACCGTTTCACCTTCCGGAGATTTGCCGCTTTCGGCAAAGGAATCAAAAATTTTATCGAGCGATTTTATAAATCGCTCAAACGAAATCGGTTTCAAAAGGTAATCGGATACATTCAAATCAAAAGCTTCAATGGCGTACCTGTCGTATGCGGTTGTAAGAATAATTTTGGGTTTGTGCTGTAACGATTTCAGGAGTTGCAGCCCGGTGAAACCTTCCATCTCGATATCAAGAAAAATCAGATCAACATGATTTGATTTCAGAAAATTTATGGGCTCAATTGCGTTGTCGAAACTTTTAAGCAGATTGAGGAATGGCACGCGCGAAATGTACTCAACCATTTGCTCTATGGCGGGTTGCTCATCGTCAATTACAATGCAATTAATTTTCATGGAGGCTAAGTATTAGTTTTACCCTGTAAATATTTTTGTCCGATTCTATCGTTAGCTGATGTTTGTGCGGAAACAGAAGTTCAAGCCTTCGCTTAATATTCTCAATTCCAAAACCACCGGGTTCGGTTTTCTCGGTTTCATTCTTCTCCCGAATTCCATTTATGCATTCGAACTGTAAAATCCTGTTTTCAATTTTCAGATTAATATCAATGCTCTTTCCTGCCGTTTTTTTACCGTGCTTGAATGCATTCTCGATAAACGGAATTAGCAGCATAGGCGGAATAAAAAGCACGTTCGAATCGCAAAAATGGTTAAAGTTTACCAGATTCGGATTTCCGAATCGAAGCTTTTGTAGCGACAGGTAATTCTCAATGTAATGAACTTCCTTCTCAATCAGCACTTTCTCCTCTTTTGCTTCGTAAAGCATGTAGCGCATCATATCCGAAAGTTTGATAATTGCGTACGATGTTTTCTCGGAGTTGGTTGTGGCAAAAGAGTTTATGGAATTTAGAATGTTAAACAAAAAGTGCGGATTTACCTGCGAACGCAGCAGCGCCAGCTCAATCTTAATATTTTGCTGCTCCAGTTCTTTCCGCTTTTCCCTGTTCTCAAACCAATCAATTGCAAACCTGAAAATTATTCCATAAAATGCGTAAAGCAAGCTGTGACCAATACTTGAGAAGTAGTAAAGTTTTAGCTGGCTGATATCGTCAACTCCAAGATTGTAGTAAACAAATGCCCACACAAAGCTGTAAGCGTGGACGTAAAGAATGATTATCAGGATAAAAAAGTAAACTCTTTCGCGCTTGAAAAGTCTTACAGCAAAGTAGAAATAGAAAATTGAGAATGTAACAATATCGAGCGGGTAAGTAATAGCAATGGGACTTAGAATTGCCGAAAACGAAGTATCAAGAATTTTATATATATTTCTGATAATGTGGATGATGAATTGAAAAATCCAAAATACAAACGGAGCCCATAGCCTTATCTGCCTAAATTTCATCGATACACTTTTTACAAATATAGCGTAACAATAATACTCAATTAATTCAAGAGTAAAATTTATAAGTGAAACGCATTTATTGATCAGTAAAATAGCAGAAATGTTCAGTGAATTTTGTTTTGGAATAATATCCCTGATTTTTGGAAGGATACTGAATACTTTTGGTTAAATTGAGTTTAGCAATTTTCTTTACCTTTTAAAGATAGATTTCATCAAACTTATATTGATTGTATGATCATAAAAAATTTGGTAATCGCTAAGAGATTTTTGCTAAGCAAGCTGGTTTTCACCCTGCTAAATATTCTTGGGTTGTCAATAGGGATTGCTGCTTCAGCGCTTATTTTCCAGTACATCAGCTACGAGAAAAGTTTTGATGGCTACCATCAAAATTCGCAGAATGTTTACCGGCTAACCTACGGACGAACAACCGAAAACGGCAGCAACGTTGAGTTTGCTTCGGCATGTCCGGTGATTGGCCCGCTGCTTAAGGATAATTTCCCGGAGATTAAGGAGATTGCCCGAATGGCGGTTCGCGAAGCAACTTTCGCCAACGGCGAAAAGAAATTTGTTGAGAAAAAGATTTACTACGCCGAGCAGGATATTTTCAAAATTCTAAACTTCAAAATCATTAACGGTTCCACCGAGAATGCGCTCAATCAGCCAAACAATATTGTAATCTGTAAAAGTATTGCTGAGAAGTATTTTGGCAATGAGGATCCGGTTGGAAAAAGTTTGAGGTTGAACAGGAAAGAGGATTACAAAATTGTTGCAGTTTTTGATGATGTTCCGCCAAACTCGCATCTCAAACCGCAAATTCTGATTTCGTTCCCAAATTTAGCAAAATGGCGTGGCGACGATTACTTGCAATCGTGGGGACATACCGGAGCGTTTACCTACCTAATTCTCGATCCATCGGCAAATCCACGTGAGCTGGAGCAAAAGTTTATTAAGTACACCGAATCGCAGATTGGTGAGCTGCTCACGCACTGGAATTTGGTAATGTACTTCAACCTGCAACCGGTTGAAAGCATTCACCTAAACTCACATCTTTTGCAGGAGCAGGAAGAGAATGGCGACGCTCGATCGGTGAATTTTATGTATATCATCGGGTTGTTTATTCTGGTTATTGCATGGGTAAACTACATAAATCTTACAACTTCACGCTCGATGGAGCGTGCACGCGAGGTTGGCGTTCGCAAAGTGGTTGGCGCTTTTCGCAAAAATCTGGTAAATCAATTTTACCTTGAATCGGCTCTTGTAAATTTTATTAGCCTGTTTTTTGCAGTTTTTATTATTGAATTGCTCTCCTCACCATTTTCTCAGCTAACCGGAATTCCGGTTTCATACAGCATTTGGGAGAAAAGTTGGTTTTACATTTTCCTTGCCGGAACGTACCTTTTTGGAACTTTTGTAACGGGAATGTATCCGGTTTTTGCGCTTTCATCGTTCAAACCAATTCAAATTCTAAAAGGCAGCTTCTCCCTAAACAAGGGAGTTTTCCTGCGAAGAGCCATTGTTGTTCTGCAACTTTCCATTTCGCTGGTTCTGATTGTTGGAACCTACACGGTGTTTAGTCAGCTTGAGTATTTGAAAAATCAGGATTTGGGCTTTTCCATCAATCAAACTTTGGTGATAAATGTTCCCAAGGCGGTTGATTCAACTTACGCTGCAAGTCAGAATACCTTTAAACAGGAAATTGCAAAACTTTCGGGAGTGAAGGGAGTTGCTTTCTCAACTGAGGTTCCGGGACGAAAAATTTGGTGGGATAACGGTGGAATTTTCAAGGTTGGGCTTCAGGTTTCTGATGGGAAAAACTACATGATTCTTGGCGTTGACGACAAGTTTATCGATTTGTACGACATGAAATTCGTGAAGGGAAGAAACTTTTCACAGGATTTTCCATCGGATAAAGAGGCAGTGATTGTGAACGAAACCGGCATGAAATGGCTTGAATTCGAGAATCCCGAGGAAGCGGTTGGTGCACAAATAAATTACTGGGATAATATTTACACAATTATCGGAGTTCTGAAGGATTACCATCACGAATCGCCAAAAGCGGTTCCCGAACCGCAAATTTTCCGTTATCTCCCCGATATTCCAAGAGGTTGCTTCTCTGTGAAAATGCAGGAATCATCGATAACTGATAACTTAATTGCGATTGAAAAAATTTGGAGTAAGCTATTCGAGGGAAATCCATTCGAGTACTTTTTTCTCGATACGTACTACGACGAGCAGTTTAATCCCGATAAAAAATTTGGAAAAGTTTTCGGAATCTTCTCGTCGCTGGCAATTTTTATTACGTGCCTCGGACTGTTTGGACTTTCACTCTACACAGCGCAGTTAAAAACTAAAGAAATTGGTGTTCGTAAAGTTTTTGGGGCAACTTCAACCAACATTGTAATTCACGTTTTTAAGGAATATTTACTGCTTATTTTTATTGCGCTGGTAATTGTAATTCCAATTCTTTTCTGGGGAATTATGCTCTGGCTAAATAATTTCCCGGTTCGCATGTCGATTACAATATGGTTGTTCGTAATTCCGGTTATTGTTGTGCTTGTTATTACAATGATTTCGGTTGCATCGCACACATACAAAGCATCCCGGTTAAATCCGGTTGATTCATTAAAATACGAGTAGTAGAATGTGGAATTTTATACAGATAACTTTCAGGAATTACTGGCGCAATAGGGTTTACACAGTAATTAATATTGTTGGTTTGGCGGTTGGACTTGCCTGCTTCACAGGAATTTTTGCCTACACACAAAACGAGTTGAATTACGATAAGCATCACTTGGATGCTGATAAAATTTATCGTGTTGAGCTGGTTGGAAATATGTCGGGAACGGAGTTTGAAGCGGCCGTAACCGGTGCTCCGGTTGGTGAAATACTTTTCAATGAATTGCCCGAAGTAACGCTTTTTACACATTTTATTTGCATTCCTCGTTCGGTTCTGTTCGATTACAAACAGAAAAAAATTTATCAGGATGGAATTGTTTACGCCGATACTTCATTCTTTAAAATGTTCAACTTTGATGTTGTTGGTGATAAAGATTTGGCTCTCAGGGAGCCATATTCGTTGGTGATGCTTGAGAGCGTTGCCCGCAAATATTTTGGTGATGAGAATCCGGTTGGTAAAATTATTAAGTGGGATAACAAAACCGATTACACGGTTCGGGCAGTGGTGAAGGAACCGCTAAAAAATTCTCACTTGGGTTTTCAGGTTTTGGTTAGCCGTTCCAGTTTGTTCAGCAATCCTCGGTACGAGGCGATTTACAACAATATGTTCGCATTTACCAACTTCAACTACGTAAAGTGCACGAACAAAAATTTGGCTGAGCTGAACCGTAAAATCGACGAAGTTTTCCAGCGTCACGCTGGAGAAAGTCTGGAGGAATCGGGGTCAATATTAAACATAAAGCTAAAACCAATTACCGATATTCATCTCAAATCGAACATCACCCACGAGATTAAGCAGAATGGAAATTTTACAACCGTTTTCATTTTTATTGTTGTGGCAATACTTATCGTAGTGATTTCATCAATAAACTACATAAATCTTTCCATTGCGGGTTCAACCAAGCGAAGGCTGGAGGTGGGAGTGAAGAAGGTTTTTGGCGCAAGCCGCCAATCATTATTCGTTAGCTTTTTGCTCGAATCAATATTTCTGGTGATTCTGAGTTTTTTTCTCGGCGGAATTATTTTAGAAATTTTTTCTCCGCTGTTCGATTCAATTTCAAGCCAACCATTTTCTGAAATAATTGATAGTAACACAAACTGGTTTTTGCTGGCGTTGCTAATTCCGGCAATTGGAATTGCAGCCGGTTGGTATCCGGCATT
>Ga0209203_1002934_pt1 | contig 10872 bp, 21 predicted proteins | sample AD_UKC109_MetaG_FD_184423 | JGI IMG/M metagenome (GOLD analysis project Ga0209203, IMG submission 184423) | Active sludge microbial communities of municipal wastewater-treating anaerobic digesters from Hong Kong - AD_UKC109_MetaG (SPAdes)... | ecosystem: Engineered > Bioreactor > Anaerobic >...
ACACTCCTTTTTGTAAGTGAAACACTCGATACCATTCTGCTGTCATCAACGGGCAACATCCAGGACGCTTTGAAAGTGATGTCGCCGACAGCTCCCCTTGCGGAATGCACCTGGCTTTTGCGTAAAACGCGCACTCCAGGCAGGACTTTGGAAAGTCTTTTATGTCAATAATTACCGTTGCTTTGATTGGTTTTTTTTCATCCATCATTTCACCTTTTCCCTAATTCCCTTATCGCCTCTTGATTGCTTACTTTATTCAGCCTTGCGAACAAATTTATGACATCTAATGGCTTCATACCGCATGTGTGACAACCACACAACCCGCGCTGTGTATCAATCCAGAATGAGGGCGTTTTATCGTCGTGGAATGGACATAAAGCCACATACCAACGCCCAGAGCGGTCTGATGGCTTAGCGTCTGGCAACAGGCTCAGTATGGGGTGACGCGCGCGGATTTCTTGCACTGAGTCCACCTCGCCAGCATTGTCCGCCATTTTCCACGGATCATCACACACCGCATACTGAGCAGGTGCAACGTTCTCGGACACTTCCGGCGTGGGCATGAAATACTCAGGCAATACATCTTCAAGACGCTCCACCTGCAACACCGGAACATCCAACAGCACCTGGTATTCGTACCCGCTGGGGTGAATGCTGGGCGGGATGAGAACATACCCGCGCTCTGCTTTGATATCCAGAATCCGACCATGATAGTTTTTTGCTGGTTGCTCAGTATGCACATACACATGCACACCGCGCCGGGTTTTGACCATGTACGTCCCTCTCGGATACTGAGTCAAAAACTCCGGCAGCCAATAATCAAATGCTTCCTGTACGTCAAAGTCAATTACCACCAATCCATTGCCAACAATCAACCCGATGTTTCGCAAGCTGGAGTAAAACCAGTTCGCGAGCTCAGTATGGGATGGCAAGCGGGTCTGTAATTCTTCCCATGGAACCATCGCTTTTTTGCTCATAAAATGCACTGGTAAAACGGGAAAACCGGCGTCAATCCAACGCCTTGCGGTTTCATAGGCTAAATTCATAGTTTTCCTCGTTGAAGTCGGTTATACCGTTAGTACCCCCCTTAAAAGGGAGGGTACAACGGTACAAGTGGTTAGACCCATTCCAAACGGTTATTAGTCTAAGTTGGTCTAACGGTACAAGTGGCGCTCTAATTGGCATCATAAACCTTTGAGTTGTTAAAAAGACCTGGCGTTTCATAGATGTGGCCATCCTTGACAGCCTGGTCCAGAGCGGTAAGAAAATTAGATTTATTGCCTTTGATCCGATTGTACAATTCCGACTTATTCATCTTGCCCTCAGTAAGCAGCAAGTCTCGGATTTGCGCCATGAGTGCGTTGATCGTGGCTTGTTGTTTCGAAGCTTTGACACCTGATTCTTGGTAAAAGCGCGCAGAGATGAGCTCGTCACTGGAAGGATCCGCGGTGTATGTCCAGCGTGCGGAAAATGGATCTACTGGCTTACGCCGCGCTTTTTCATTCGTGACTTCGATGATGTCCGAGTTGTTTTCCCTGCTTACCCTGAATACTGAGTCCACGCCGCCTTCAATGCTCGAATGGCCACGCAGGGCATTGCCGGCGCGACCATTGTTTACCTTGTTCGAGTGGCTGATCATGGCAAGCGTAGCTTTGAGACCCTCTGCAAGCTTGCGGATGTTATACATAACTGTATCCATCTCAGAACTGTTTTCGTCTTTGACTTTGGCAGCTCTCAGTAGGGTGTCGATGACAATGAGTGGGCGGATCAGACCGGTTGTGGCAATGAAGTTGGTCAGGTCAGTCATGTACTTCCCGCTCACAGCGCGTATGTCCGGGTATGGCATGTAATAAAAGTCCGTTGCGGGTGTCGCTCCATATACTGAGCCAAACGCCCGGATACGTTCCTCGACCACATCCTCGCCGTTATCGATGTCAATCCAAACGACCGGCGTCTGAACCACGTTACGGCCTGTAACCGTTGTGTCTGGTGGCATGGAAGGCAGCCATGGCGTGCCTGTCGCAACTGCCATAGCCATGTCCATAACGATATTGGACTTCAAGCTGCCTGGAAAGCCGTACCACACGGATATTGAGCCTTGTGGTAAGATTTTATCCACTAAATAACCGATTCTAGGCTTTGGAACCAGCGCATCAGCGTATGATTTGATAACATAGGCCATTAGTTGGCTCCTGGTGTTTATGATTTGAGTAGTAGTCGCTCTACTGTTGTTGCAAGTTCCTTCACGCGGTCAGCTGTGACGGTGGATCCGCCTGTTGCTGCAGCCAAACGTTGCAAGAAGTCTCTACCATAAGGGCGATCCTCAGGACCGACATAGATGGTAGAAATTGCATTATGGTACGTTTTAGCAACGGCAAGAGCCTGATGTTCATCCATTGGCTCACCATCTGAAATCAGGATGATTTTCATACCAGGGAGGTCGTAAGGCCGGGCGTATTCTAGGGCGCGTGAGACCAATGTCCCACCCCCGATATACTGAGGAACACCACCCAAACAAGAAAGCGCGGTATCAGAGAAGCTGATCACCAAGATCTTTCCCGGATTGTTTGCTTGCAGAAGACGCAGCTCCTCGCAGGCCACGTCATAACGCGATTTACCACCCCTGCTGTCGCAATCGGACATAGACGCGGATGTATCAACAAGGATCACGATTTCGCAATCCATCATACTGAGGGCAAGTGGGCGCCCACTCATTTGGGAAATGGCACTTATCGAGCCGGGAACAATATCTGTGATCATCACATCACCTCTTTCATGGTTCGTCGATTTATTTCTTCCCAGTCACCACTGATCCTCAGTGCCAGATCTTCGAGTGTGCTTAAATACCTGATGTTTTTCGCTTTTTCTTCAGCTGAGAGGGGATCTCGGGACAGGTCTCGCTTTCTCAATGATTCAATAAAATCGGTAAGTTCTTTTATGTTCATATCCATTCTTCCTTTGGTTGTTTTGCTCCCATTGGCCAACTGGTAACGAGAGTTTTTCCATTTACAACAATGTCTTCCCATGCATAGATCTTGGTGACTTCGATACGTCCTAGGCTCTCAACACCGTCAACCATAACGAGCCCGCAGCGCAAAGGAGCGCGGTAGCCAGGTTGTGGATCAACCAACTTGTGCCAATCACGCAACTCTTTTGTGCGTTCTTGCCGCTCAACCTGAGTTTGAAGTTGAAGGCCTACATCGTACCGTGCACGTTTGTTTGGGTCCGAAAGTGCATCATATGCTTGCTTGACCTTGATAAACATTTCAGCCGCATCTGGTTCATGGTTGTGGTCCGGGTGAGTATGGATCGCCATCCGCCGGAATGCTGACTTGATTTCTTCGGGCGTTGCCGTTGGCTTTATTGCCAGAATTGTGTAAAGCGTTTCCGTTTTTTGTTTTGGTGGAAGGCCTTTCTGGTACTCTTCCGGGTCAAGGCCTTCAAACCATGCACGTAATGTTTTTTCTGGGAATATTGCGGACCATTCCGCGCCGATCAAGCCATACGCGGATACTGAGCCGTCTTCTCTCTCTTTACATGCTCCAATGTAGAGCAGCTGTAAGATTTTGGTTACTTTATGATTTGACTGTACGCCGGATCCGAGGAAAGGAGATCCGCCGGTGCTTGTCCCAGGGCACAGGGGCAAAGGAACCTCTTCACCGGCGTACAGTTTTATCCAGTTGGCTATTTGTTGGCCGTTATTTGCAGAGACAAGCCATACCTTGCGCGACGGATCATAACGCCTCTCAGTAGGGGGCAGACCTTTGATAGCCTGCACCAATTCCGGGATATAAGGTGTACTCACGACCAGGGCGCCGTTTTCTTCATAAATTCGGCATGGTTGTTTTTGGCGGCCAAACATTGTTTATCCTTACTCGTTCATGTACTGGCCTTTGCAGGCCTGATAAAAATCACAGAAATTCGGACTGCAGCGCCACGAACCAGGGTGGAGTGGGAATGACTGTTTCTCAATAGCATCCCAAACTTGTTCAATCACCCGAAACAGGAAGAATAGTTCCGCCGGCTTGTGGCGGTGTTCTAACCTCTGAAATTTTGGTTCTTTGGTTTTAACAAAAATAAGATGGGCGAATTTCCAGTTGACTGGCACTTCCATCTGATTTAGCGCCGCGATATAGAAAAGTGATTGGAGCTGTTCTGAAGCTTTAGAGTCGCTCCATGATGCCTTACTGGTTTTGAAGTCGGCAGGCGTACCGTCCTCGAGTATGACGTCGATGTAGCCGATAATTGGAACGCCCACTTTTGGCACCCGCAATTCAACCTTCTGCTCAATTGCAGGGCGCTCAGTATCAGTGCCGACGTCCAGTTTCAGCGGCTTGATTTTTGTAATTTCATCCAGAACCGCTTTGTTGCTAAGAATCCGCACACCTTCATTGAAGTGCTGTTCAGGCGTATCTGCGCCCCAATAGACGTCCTGTCCTTCGAGCGCAGCTGGCCAACAATCCCCCCAGATACTGAGAATGTCTTTTTCGGGATTGGCGATTTTATCTTCCACACAGTTATGGAACGCGCTGCCGAATACCAGGGGCGGAGAAGTTCTTACTGGTTCCTGGGCAATATATTTCCGTCGCCATGCCTCGGGGCAATCCAGAAACAGGCTGATTGAGGAATAACTCAAATGGTCGATCATTATGCCCCCAGTTTTGCTGCAACTGCATTGACCTCTTCGATTGTTGCTGGGATCTTACCCCCGTTGGCTTCCATGATCTGCTCAGGTTTGTACTTATCCAACAGATCGGTCAAGCTGGGAGGCGTAACAAATTCTGGAATGGCGGCAACTGGAGCACTCACGACCTTCTCAAAATTGCCTTCCGCGTCAACAGTGACAGTATCAAACGCTTCGGGCATTTTTAGGTAAGTTGTTAGTCCGCCGGTAATGTCCGGGCAAACCACATCCGCCGCAAAACCTATTGCGCGCCAGGTGCACATTCGTTCTGGGTACTTTTCCCAATTGCCATAACCGCGTTTTCCCGAACTTGTTGGTGATCCTTCGGTCAAATTGGCACGTTTTGCATCCTCGAGTGTGAACTGGGCGGTATATTCTGTATCTCCGCGCTTCATATAGCACTGTGCGCCGATGTAATTACCTTTTTCGTCTCGCAAATCGGTGACCTTGAATCCATCCAATAATCCTTGACTTTGGATCAATGCCAGTGCGCCCCGAGGGGAAAGAGACGGTTTACCTTCAATCACATGGATAAACTCGAAGCTGGATGTCACACCAAGCCCGAGTTCGTAGCCCTTAAGCATGATCGCTGTAGCCTGCTCTGGGGAGCTCACGCCAAACAATCTGCTGACATGCATAACCGGGGCGATTTCTTTCAGCATATCCCATACTGAGGGGGTAAGTTCTTTGTTCCTGGTTGTAACAATACTTGTACTTTCAGTCATTTTCAATCTCCGTATTTTTGTTAATTACCGCCAGGATCTCATCGTCTTTCAGACCGAGCGCCCAGCGGACGTTATTTTTTATTCCCATGCCAACGCCTGGGATTTTCAACTTGGATTCTTCATCTGTGAGCTCAGCGATTGCCCACGCGGCTGTACCGCAGTAATCCAGGACCTTCCCCACAGTGTCGGGTCCGATACCAGGTAGACCACATAGGACGATTTCCTGACCGCTCATAAATGACGGTTTTCGAATGGGCTTGATCTTCACGGCTTCTCTCGACCTGTTAGCGAGATGTATAAGTGATTGTTCAAAGTCGGTGTCACCGGCGCATTCTATAATCGGAATACCTAACTCCTGAATACTGAGTTTTGCGCCTTGCGCTGCATTCCAGGAAAACTTTCGGTCCATAGTCGTGTAAACATTTCCATCCTGCTTACGTTGGATAGGTCCTGTAATGACCAGATATGGCCAGTAACCTTCATCACGAAACAAGCTCATTTGTGATGCTTGCCAGAAGATACGCTGATCCATGATGCTCCCGATAAAATCATCAGGCGTCTTGCGTTCAATGATCAGGATCTTGTTATCTTCTGTTGCCAGCCAGTAATCTCCGACTTCAAGGGCCTGCACAACAGTTGGTACGCCGCCGAATTTCAGGCTTTTTGCCCATGCAGGTTCTCTGCTATCGATAATTACGCTCAGTATGCCCACTAATTACCTCCTTATCCCGCTGCCTCACGGCATGAGGTTGGTTTGATTATTTGTATTTGGCAAGCGCGTCATCAATCGCGACTTGAACTTCCGGGGATTGGATTGTGTAGTAAGGTGAAATCAGCGGAGATCTTGCGATGTCTTCACCAACTTGCCTTTCCACTTCGGAACGGTCAGATATAGCAGCTGCTGCTTTTGCAATAAACACTTTGACAAACGTGAATGCTGCAGTTTTATTTTCGTTGCTGACTGGAGCGGGTTCGGACTGATCCTGAGAAAATGAAGCTCCACCCGAATAAGCTGCACGACAAGTTGCCTCGTCGGGATAAACTTCCAGGAACTTGTAGGTTGACCAGAATTCTCCGGTTTTCTCACCAGAATCCTTGTCCAGGCGTTCACGGTTGCCAGGTACCTTCGCGACACGAACCCAGCGATTGTTTAATCCACGCAAGCCGTCTACATCCAGCGCCTTGATGGAAGGATTGACGATCTTCGTCCAGTCTGGAGAAAAAGTCAGAATACGCAGATTCTCATCCCAGTTAATGTTTTGCTCCGGAATGGGGATCAAGTGCATTTCAACTTCACACACTCGTTTTTCCTGAGGGTGAACTGAAGGGTCAAATGGTACCGGCTTTTGTTTGTTGCCAGGGAAAAATAGAAAATGCGGGTCAATGCGGATCTGTCCATACAGCTCAAAATCACGCGGTTTAGCATTGTCTGCGACTTCCCAGGGGTCAAAATTTGTGTTTTCCATAGTTATTTCTACCTTTCGTAAATTGATTGAGTTAGTTGTTTGTAAAAATAGGTTATTCTTTTATCCCTACACCCTCCTTGATGTCGACCGGCTCTAAATATTCAGGGAAAACCCACTTGTACTTTGAACCGACCCTACACCACCTTCCCTCACCGCATTCAATTGAGGGTCTGAATGGTTTACCCGTGGTCGCCATGACCAGTACAGACGCTCTTCCCATCCACAAGTTAAACCGCAGCGGCTGTACTTCAATACAACCCCCCGCGCGGTCTGGTCGTGGCAAAAGCCAAACTCCGCCTGTTTCAACAATCGCCTCTGCCAGCTTGTTGCGTTCCTCAAGTGTCATCATTGTGAATTTCTCCGTTCGTCCATCTTTTCCCAAATGCCTGCCCAAACTGCTGCCACCAGGAGCGGTGACGAGATCAAAACCCAAAACAACAATCCGTCAAAAAACATGTCATCCTCCTAAAACGGGATTTCAACTTCAACTTCAAAATCGACTTTGCAATCCCAGCATAGGTGGGTTTCGACATTGCGCGCCTCATCGGCGTGGCGCAGGAATTCGGTATGAACTCCGTGGCAGAATGGGCATTCAACCTCTTTGACTTCGGTTGGTGCCCAGTTACTGACTTCAACGCCATAGATATTGCTCATTTTTCTCCTTTATTCGTAAATCCTGCTCAGTGCCTTCAAAGTCTCGCTTGCCTTGTGCAGCTTCACGATCACCCGGCAAAGCAGCCGGTATACTTCCGACGCGTCTAATCTCACATTTGCCATTGTTTCGATTTCCCGTATCACCTCCCGGTTCTGCGCCTGCAAATCCTCTATCAGCTGGAAGGACTTATACCCACCTGCTTTTGCCCTGATTCGCTCAGTAACCATGTCAGCTTTGCGCCTTTTTCCTGACACAATCAGGACAGTTCTTCAGCTTTGACGGTCTTTTTTGCTATGCTTGAAGCATGAGAATTGAGTTCAGCCAAAGTCTTTGGGTGTCGCGCGAAATACTCCTTGCGGATCAGCCATGCCACCTCGTTCCCGATCGAGCGCATGTCCTCACTCGCCAGCTCCTTCACCATCGGTTCGATGTCGGGGTCAAAAGTTTGAATAAGATATCTGTTCGCCATTGTTCCTCAATCCTGTTGTTTGGCAGTTATTTACTTCCTAATGACAGTAGTATAAGCGATTACATTGTGTATGTCAAGAGGTAGCGTGATGTTTCCCGAAGTCAGTATTCCAGCAGGTAATATATTACTGTCGTTGTATGCCCTGACAATGCTCCGGAATGGCGTCAACGTAATAACTTTGAGTAGGCTCTTAGGGCACAGCGATCTGACAGTCCTGCGACGTTACCTTGCCCAAACGGACGATGATCTCCGGGAAGCTCACGCCAAAGCCTCGCCGGTCGACAATTGGTTGTGAACTGCCTATTTCTGACTCCAATCCGGCAAAGTCATCGAGGGAGAGAATGTGTTTGCGTGCGATACTGAGTAATGAGTCGGTCTGATAACTAATCGCCAGAAAATGCCAGATTTTGGGCGTACAGAGCAATAACACAAAAGCGCCTACTGGTTAGGTAAGCGCTTGAGGTGGAGCTGGTGGTATTCGAAACCACGTTCGGTGGAGGCATTGCCAGCACCCGATCCCTGTCAGCCCCGTATTACGATAATAGACGTTCCATATCTATTTACTTTTATCACTTCATTGACAATAACACTTTTTCATATGAGTTTTGTCAGAAAGTTGCATAAACTCGAATGACTTATGCTAATCCGGCACGTCATGCCTGCTTATCCGGATTGTACTTATCCTTGACGTACCACCCCTGCCCTTTGTAATGCACGTTTGCAACCTGATACACTTTCTGCAGAGCCGGCTGTTTGCACTGCGGGCACACCTGCAGCGTGTCATCGGTGTAATGCTGAAACATCTCGGTCTGCTTCAGGCAATTGTCGCAATGGTAAACGTAGACGGGCACTATTGCACCTTCCTGTAAGCGGTCGCAATCTTCCCTTCAGGCGTCCTAACCTTGCGCGATGTAACTTCTCCTGCCGCTAACTTCGCTTTCAAGACGGCGGCGGCCTTGCTCCAACTCACGCCGGTGTAGTCTGCAACGGTCTGCGCGGTCACTTCATCCGGCTCGATGTTGGGCAGGCTAAGCTCTTTTGCCAGTTCTTCCAGTAGTTCGTATTCGGTCACAGTATTACCACCTTTCGCCCGTCAGGTTGCCCACGATAGCGTGCCTTGCTTAGATCGAGCTTGCCGTCATTCAGCAGAACGCCACCGATGTCGGATCGCCTTGTGTTGCCAGCCACGCGGTTTGCGAAGGTCGTTTTCAGTTGCCAGGCGGGGCATTGAATCAGCCTGGTGTTCTCGAATTTCAAGCCGGAATCATCAAGCGCATGGAAGTGACCTCTGAAAATATAGTTAGGCAGCGGGATCCCCGATTGTGCGTAGTCAATCATAATTTCGCTTGCCAAGTTTGCCGCGCCGGAAGTCCAGGGGCGCGTGCCGATCCGCCCGTGATGCGCAAGGTCTACCAGTACGCCGTCCAGGTTGATCGTCATCTGCTGTTCGATGTAATCCGCGCCTAATTGCCGGTAAATGTCGGCCTCAATCGCGTGATCCGTGCCAGCGTGAACAGCCGTGCCAAGAATGCCGATAAACTTGTCGGCAATGTCGCGGTAAGGCTGAAGCAGTTCCTTTGCCATAACCACCTGGTCGCCAACTTCCTGAACCAGTTGCGTTGAGCCGTGATGGTTGTAATCAATCACATCCCCCAAATGCGCCACGATGATGCGGTGCTTCTTGCTCTTGCTCTTGACGTAATCGAAGAAGTCAATCCAGTTCGCGTAAAGCCACTTCTGGAGCCTGTTGGCTTCCATAACCTGCGCTTCATTCTCACTGCGGTTATGGACCACAAACTTGAGCGGCGATACAGCGGTGCTGCTGCCAATGTGAGTGTCAGACAGAACAACCAGCAGAGTTCCGCTCATGCCGTTGCCAATGTCGAGTAAACCTTGAACGAGTCCTTTTCCGTCCAGAACTTGCCCAAGCTGGTTTCCACGTACCCCTGCACCATCCACGTGCCAACCTCATCAATATCGCCTGCAACGGTCGTGTACTGGATTTTGCCGTCCGTGCCGTCTGTATAGAACGCGGCTGTTTTCTGTGTCTTTACTCCGCTCGGGTCTTGGAAGTAGATATACTTGACGCTGGCTGTACTTACGTCAATCGCCGCGCCAGCCGTGTCTTTTATTGTCAGCCTGAATATAGTGCCAACATCGCCATTGTGAACATAGATCGTGGTCATGCGCTCAACTCCTCGTAAACTTCCATTGTAATTACTTGCGGCATCTCAACTGTGAAGGCGGCATTTGTAATCAACCCAACACTGAACTCCATGACCTCCGTGTACTGGATGTCTGCGCCTTCCGGTAACGCCGGAAAGTAATCATCAGGCCAGTAGTCGGCTGGAAAATACTTGCTCGTTAGAATGTACATAAGGTTAGACCGTCAATGTGACTGCGCTGCGGTTGCCGTTAGCGTCAACAGTTGCCACGATCACGTCGCTGGTATCGTCCACGCCCCTGAACGTAACTGAGGTTGTACCGCCGCCGGTTGCCTTGCCTGCCAGTGCCGCCGCCATGACTTTCAGCAGTTGCCGCATGGTATATGAGCCAACCACAACCTCGTCCAGAACAGCATCGGCAACCGCCGCAGCCGTTACGCCAGCCAGTTCAAACCAGCGGGTAGTGTAATCAGGCGTGGAAGTGTCGCCAGCTAAGCCGTCCACGTACACGGTCAGCACATCGCCGTTCCTTACTGTAATCCAGCCGGATTGCCCTGAGATTGCGGTCAGTCCTGAAGCCGCCGTCATTGTGGTTTGTGGCAGGATGCGGTATGCCGAACCAGCCCCGTTTATCTGCCGCGTGACGTACATAACATAGTCGCCGTTGCCAGCCACCGCGTCTATGCTCACATCGACCATGATGAGCTT
>Ga0209203_1002954_pt1 | contig 10819 bp, 10 predicted proteins | sample AD_UKC109_MetaG_FD_184423 | JGI IMG/M metagenome (GOLD analysis project Ga0209203, IMG submission 184423) | Active sludge microbial communities of municipal wastewater-treating anaerobic digesters from Hong Kong - AD_UKC109_MetaG (SPAdes)... | ecosystem: Engineered > Bioreactor > Anaerobic >...
AATCGAATGGGAACCCGGGGCGACAACCCCGGGTTTTCCATTGCTACCGAACATTGACAGACAGCACTGCAGTTCTAATATTACCGCCTCGGCGCAGTGCCTCGTTAGCTCAGTTGGTAGAGCGGGTGGCTGTTAACCACTAGGTCGAAGGTTCGAGTCCTCCACGAGGCGCCAATTCTCTATCAGGTCGAACCCCGCGTTTGCGGTTAACGATCTGATGCAAAAAGTAGGAATCCGAGTGGAAGTTGAACCTGGCTTCCTTCGGATCCAGAATGACGGAACTGAAGAGCATGTGAGCAACGCTTCGCCTCTGTTCTTCAGTTCCTTTTTGTATTAGCTGACTCATGTTCAGGAGATGAATCTTAACATCCTCTTCGGAGAGCTTCCGTTTATTGATCTGCACAAGCCTATCTGAATAGATCTTCCGATTCTTCTCAATTCCGCTAAGGGTCTCAGTGTGCTTATCGATCTCTTCCTGGGTAACGCGAAATGCTGATGAGTCTTTATCGAGTTTCCCGAGGGACTTCATCAGAGCCCGTCTCTCGCCCTCAAATGCCCTCTTGAGGTTAGTAAGTCTTTTCATCTGTCCGATAAGCTCAGGGGCTTCTTCAGTGATCCTCTGGTTGAGCATATGGGTAAACTCAGTAACTTTCTCCGGTGATGCCATGATCCTGGTCAGCATATCATATGCAACACCATCTAGCTCATCGGCGTTCACTCTGTTTCTTTTTGGCTTATTGCTGCCTTCAAGGAAGTACGGACATTCGTTGTTCATGCAAGTGTAGTAGTGATACCTGCGTCCCTTGGTTCTGCTGGTGCCACTCCTGTGCGACATGTTCCCATCACAGAATTTACATTTCACAATTCTTGTTAAGAGGTTGAAATGTTGGCCGGCAGTCCTGTTTACCGGGTTTCCCTTTGTAGCCATTGCTCTTGCTCTTGCTTCCTGGACAGCGTTGAAAAGATCGACATCAATTATCGCTGGCCAGACACCTTGGGCCTGTTTCTTTATCTCTTCACCAGTATCAGGGTCTATATCCGTATAGTTCCTAAGGGCAATGTATGTGATGTTTGTCAGCATAGTTCTCACAACTGCAGGTGTTATCGGACCTCCACCCTTCCATTTCCCGGTAGCTCTTTTTTTCCAACGTTTATTCCTGAACCCATGACTTGTAAGGAGCTCAGCAACTTTCTTATCTGATCCAAGGACAAGGTACTGCTCGAATGCCATCTTTACTATGGGCACTTCCTTGTCGTTCACAACAAGTCTGCCAGCGATGGTAGGGTCCGGATTCATATCGTACCCTAGAATGGGTCTGTGGCCGTTGTAGAGGCCATCTTTGCCTCTCGCCCGGGTACTGCTTCTATTCCTCTCGGTCTTGATGTCCAGCTCAAGCTTTGACAGGGCCATGAGTACCACAAGCAGCATGCTTCCAAGTGGAGTGGAAGTATCAAGGCTCATTCGGGTAATGATGAGCTCAACATTGTTTTCCTTCAGATCCTCCCAGAAAGAGATGAAGCCTGGAACATCACGTCCAAGGCGATCAAGAGCTGTGCAGATAACTACATCCACTTTCCCGACAGCAATGTCCATATCAAGTTCATCGAACTGCTTGGAAACAAATGACTTGCTGCCTGATACCCCTATAAGTTTATAGACCTTGTACTCTTTGTAAACAACAGACTGGTCGAAGTTCTTAGCCTCTATGTACTTCCTTATCTCGGCGATCTGAAGGACGATAGTGTTCTTCTCATGTTCGGCCGCTTTAGGATCGCTGACCCTTACCACAATCGCACAATTTTTTACCCTTGGCACTTCTCACCCCCAGCTTTGATTTGCTCCATAAACTACAACAGCGCTTTTCTGAAAGACAGTCAAGAGATCTCAAGGCTGAGAAACTTCCCCTCAGAAAAAGACACTCCACATTAAGGAGAACCACACTGCATTGAGGTAGTTTCTACAAAATAGCCTCATCTAGGCATGATAATGAACAGTTTGCCTTCTCGCGTTTGGAAAGTTCTCGAATTTCGAGTACGCTTCCAGAAAGGAGGCCTGAATGGCGGTTGAAGGCAGAATGATGAAATCCATGGAGTCTCTTTCCTGCGGGGATTCTGCCGCTACAAGCCTATATCCTTCTGCTTTCAGCTACCGCAACCAAACGCAGTCAGCAGGACAGTTCGCGCTTAGACAGCTACTACAAGATCTCAGCGAACCCCAGAGCATCAAGAGAAAAGAGAGGAGCAAGGGAAGTGACCCTGAAGAGGGGGTGCGCTGGTGAAGAAAGCGCTTACTCCACAAGACCTTCCAGGGGTAGAGATCCCAGCTAAAGCCCAGCGCATAATCGTCGAACTGCTTCTTCAAGCCGTTTCAACAAGCGAGTCCATCAGCCCATCCCCAAACGGAAAAGCTCAGTCAGAGGAATGAAAGCGATGATGTCGGAAAACATGTCTGAGACGGAAAGGGACGCCATGGTTCTGGAAAGCAAATGCCAAGTTGCAGAAAACGGAATAGTAGATAGCGCAACTGAAGCAGACCCCTACATCAAGAATACTCCCCTAAAAGAAGAATTGAACCAACTCTTTGCAGACAGCTTCGTAGAAATCAGCGATTACGGGCGCGCCAGAACCCTGGAAGAACTCTGGAGGGGAAAGTGGCGATGGCGTGATGAAAAGCGTTTGTGGATGAGATGGAATGGGAAGCATTGGGAGGAGACATCAATCACTCAGGCTGTTGTTGCAGCTACGCAAGACCTGCTGAAGGAATACAATTCTCGGGTTATCATGATTACCAGGGATGAAGACCTTGCTGAGCTTGCAGAGCTTCGGAAACAGGCCTCAACCCTTAGTCGGGTCAGAAGTGCATTGCAATATCTTGCTGGTTTTCCAGGATTCTTTACTAGACCTCAGGAATGGGACGCAGATCCATGGCTTCTAAACCTCAACAACGGCGTTCTTGCTCTCCATAGCTGCAAAGACATGTCACATTTGGAACTAGACCTTCTGCAACATGATCCTAAATACCTTTGCACAAAGATTGCAAATGTTGATTATGACCCCAAGGCTGTTGGTAACTCCTGGAGAAAGCATCTTACCCTCTGTCAGCCGAACGAAGATATCCAACGTGAGCTTCAACGAGAGATGGGCATGGCCCTCTACGGGAGTTCATTTGATGAACTTCTTCCCATCTGGTATGGTCAAGGAGCAAATGGGAAATCCACTACTACGCGTGTGATTCAAGAGATTCTGGGTCGATATGCCGGGCAGGCAGCACCTAACTTGCTGGTAAAGAGGAAGCACGACGCACATCCCACTGAAATAGCTGACCTGCTGGGGTACAGGGTTGTTTTCTCTTCTGAAGTTGACTCCACTGCAAAGCTTGATGAGGCCAAGGTAAAGCTCCTCACGGGGGGTGATCGCCAAAAGGCTCGGTTGATGAGAAAGGACTTCTTCGATTTTAAGCAAACGTGGCTTACTGTTCTGCTCTGCAATCACCGGCCAGAAATCATTGGTACCGATGATGGTATCTGGAGACGGATCAGGATAATACCATGGGAATCAACAGTTCCGAAAGACAAGCAAAGGCCACAGGATAATGTGATCGATGAGTTGCTCGACGATTCACCAGCAATTCTTCTTTGGATGCTGGAGGGTCTGGTTGACTACCTCAGGAATCCGTACTGGATCTCAAATACAGTCCAAGAAGCAACCCAGGAATACCGAGCAGAGCAGGACAGGATTATGGGATTTCTAGATGACATGTGCTCTGTAAAGGCTGGCAACCGGGTTACGAAGAAGGAGCTGTACAACGCATACGATAACTGGTGCGATGATCAGGATGAGGATCCACTCTCGAAGAAGATGTTCGGCAAGATACTCTCGAAACGTCCTGGGATTACCTCAGGCAAGGGAACTGCTGGCGTTCATATATGGAAGGGTATCAAACTGAAATGACAACATTAACTGCAAGTCAGATTATGCTTTACACAGGAAGAGTGACCAAAAGTGACCCTTTTTCCGCATAAGAACCAAGCTACGGAAACAGGATTTGGTTTCATACTCATCCAGAATCAAGAATCGAGAAAATGAAGTAGAATCGGAAGTAGAGTCTGATTGTGGCAAGAAGAAAGAAAACGGTAAAGTACTCCAATCGGCTTCCAATCCTCCCCTATGCCCTAGCAATCAAATCCTACGCCTATGCGAAAAAATCATTCAGCTATGCGATGGAGCAGCTAGGCTACTTCTATCTTGAAGTACCCAGGAAAGATGTGGAGAGCCACAACATCTACTGGGAGATCCTTGAAGGCATGTATCAAGGATACCGAAGAGAAGCAAGAAAACTCTCCCCCAAGTACGAGTTCACAAAGGGCCAGATCAAGGCTCTTGGGCTGGATCCCTTCTACACCTGGATTATGGAGGATGAAAACCCAGCAGCATCAAATGCCTCAGCCTTCGTTCAGGACATTGTTGATGAGATGAGGCAGTTCCGTCTCAGGCAGGTTGTAAGCGTCCTCCTGAGACTCGGGGAATCTCCTGAGGCCATACATGAGGAACTGCAGAAGCTGGGAATTACGAACTGGATGGTAGATCACATAACCTTCTACAACAGGTTCTTCTGGAACACAGCTCCTATGAGATATGAAGACTGGTTGACCTACCTGTACTTCGCTAACCCCTACCCTTCAGAGAGAACAGATCAGGACGGTGTGAAATGGAGGGCGAACCCGCACTTTGCCTACCTGAAGAGCATGACCACAATGGAGAGCGCAGAATCGCTCAGATACAAGTGCGGACTGCCACCCAATGCAAGTCTGTCAGAGATGGAGGAAGACCTGCAGCTCAAGCTAGGGCAGATGATCAGGGAGACTATGCGAACTGGCGACCACAAGAACACCGCCAAGCTCCTCTCCCCCTTCATCAAGATGACTGCCGCAAGGAACAGCGGAGACTCAAACAGCGATGTTGATGAGGAACTCAGAGAGACGATGTCCCGCATTCAAATCATCGCCACACCTTACCAGGCCAAAAAGTATGGGGTTAACATGGCCGACCTTGGATATCAACGACCCCTTAACCCAGATGAGATTCATGGAGAGATCTCAGATCCAAGGCTTCCGAGGAGAGAACCTAAACCTAAGGATGAAAAGGGAGGAAACTCCTCTGAGAAGACAGAGGAAAAGTAAACACCTGTTTTTCGGGGCGATAAGCCCCATTGTGAGCAAGAGGGAGAAAACAGGCCCTGTGACCCTATGATTGAGGAGAACGAGCTTTGAGTGCCTTCTCACGCTTCCTAAGACGGTATTCCTGACTGAAGAAAGCACAACCACAGGACTTGGTCTTCCCATGGAGAAGGTCATCAACCCTGGGATGGCAAATCCTCCCGCATTCGCACTGGCATTTCACCCTGCTTCTCCCCTTGGAATCAACCCAGGGATGCCCCAGAACATGAAGCTTCCCCTGAACCATCCCAGGCTCAATAACAGTGGGACATCCACAGCTTCTGGAGAGGCCCGAACGGAGGTTGCTAACGAATACCCTCTTCTCTCTGCCGCAACTGCATCTGCAGAGAACCTTACCGTGCCGCTTGTGAGGATTCTTTTCTAGGACGGTCCACTTGCCGAAGGTGGCTCCGGGCTTGATGGTAAACTCGTCAACCATACTCTGAGAGCATTTGCTAAGACTCATCCACACCCCCAACAACGGTAAGCTTACTGGGAAGAGAACTAGTCAGCAAGCTTTCCCCTTGCATACGACAGGTCATCAATGTAAGTTTTTGCACTATGCCGGCCTGATGAGGAATTGAAAACGCAAGAATGGCGCGGTGAAAGAGGGAGGCAAATGGACGCTGATTTTCCCGAGACAAAAACTAAAGTTGAGGCAGGATCAGTAAATCCGCTCCTGGCTTCTGACAAAGGGAAAGATGAAAAGAAGTGGGTACATGGATTTAACTGCGTATACCATGATGAAAAAGAAAAGGGTAAGTACAGAGTGGGAATATTGACTACTACTGGCTGGAAGCATTACGGATCCTTCAAGAGTCTTGGTACGGCATCATATGTTGCTAATATTGCCATTCTTGTTGAGGAATCCGATTTCACCTACGACTTGAACAAGGTAGAGCACAAAGACTCCCAGGAAATAAAGCAGTGGCGCAGTATCAGTGTGAATAAGACAAAGGAGAACCTGGCGAGGGAAAGGCTCCCTCAGTATAAGAGTGCGAGAAAGAGACGGATAGAAGAAGAAAGAAAGAGAGAGATAGAGTACCGGGAGCAGAAAAGAGCTCTGAAGATAAAAGAGGATTTGGAGCAACGGATTGAGCAGCAGAAGAAAAAAGAGGAAAGAAAAGAAACTGAAAGAAAAAGAGAGGAGGAGAAACTCCAACAACTACAAGCTGAAAAGGATAGGCTCTCAAAACTGTCAGTAAAAGAACTACTTAACCTCTCTGAACAGCAACACCTATCAGGTAGAGAGCACCGAGCAATCCGGAAGGAACTGGATAAACGAAGAGAGAAGTATACAAACCAAGATTTCGTTAAACGCCGGAGATGAAAATGGACAAGAATCCTGAAGAGTTCATGTATGAGTGCCCTAACTGCTCTGAGTGCTTCATCATGAGCTATGCAGAGGTCTTTGATGGCAACATGTATACCTGTCAACACTGTGGTGAAGAGATCAGATTCTCTGTTTCAGGAGTTGGAGAGGTCGCCGGAAACAATCTCAATCAGCTAACTATGGAATGTCCCCAGTGCGGAGGCAGTTTTACTTTGAACCTAAATCCACAATCCGATGGAAACTATTCTGTTTGCGACGAATGTGGAGCAGAGATTGAGTTCACAGACGAAATCCTCCAGCAGCTGCGGGATGACATACATGGTATCGAAAAACGTAATGTCATCGATGAAGTAGATTAACCCTATGTGCTTACGCTGATTCAGCTTTCTTGCTTTTTACTCTCGTATACTTTTTGCACGATCTGCCAATTCTCTCCAAGTACCTTACGTCTTTCCCTGCAAATCAGCAGTTCCTTCAGTGACATACTGGATAAGTTCTTGAGGTCTTCCTCCTCATTCTTAATCTTCTCTTCCTCCTCCTGTTTTTTTAGATCAGCATGCTTCATTCGAGCAATACTCTCTAGTTTTTCGTTTTCAGGATCTCGCCTCCAAGCTTGGAGCTCCTTCGAGTCAATATCTCGGACCTTGTTCAAATCGTAATCAACTAACGCGTTTTCTGTGGAAAGAATCGCCACATTAGCAACATATGCAGCAGTCCCGAGATTACAAAACTCACCGAAGTGCTTCCATCCAACCTCAGTACAAAGTGCTACTCTGTATTCACTCCCGCATTTGCTGGTTCTATATACACAGTTCATGCCTGGAACTAGTTTTCTCGAACTACGGGGATTGCCAGGTTTGCTTTCATTCGACAGCAGTGGACTGTACTGTCCTTTCTTTACCTTAATCTTCACAGGATTCTCCTCTCAATCCCGACCAAGAAACACCAACCGCTTCAAGAAAACCACAATATATGTGCTCCCCTATGAAGCCCAAATCCCATCAATACTTTGCTTCATCTAGTTTCGGGGTGTAGTGTCTCGTAAGCTGGATGGAAGCTTTACGAATGGCCTCATCCCTTTTGTAGGCATATCCGATTTCCAATTTGAAGGCGAATAAAGGGCCAGATTGGTAACAACCCGGAGTTCTGCAAATTGGTCAGGATTGGCTCGACTCTTGCCAACAGCGTACAGAAAGGAGCGGTTGTGTACAGCCTAACTCAGAGCTGAGCGATTCCTCAGGGACTAGATATCGATTTCATCACCCGTAAGTTCAGCGAGAGCTTCGCAAACAGCATTCCAGTAGTTACCCCTTCTGCATGAGAACGCTATGTCGATTGCCTGCTTGATCGTATCCAGGGAATAGCGTCTTGAGAAAAGGCGTAGCTGTGGTTCTCGAAGGTAACCACTCCCACTACTCTGACTCCTGAAGTAATACCTTGCCTTATTGAATACCTCATCTGAGGGGTCACCAGATTTTGAGCGTATCTTGTTGTGGCAAATACCGCAGAAATACTTGAACCTTGCTTCGATCTTATCGATGCTGAATCTCTCAGCAGCGATTTCCATGGCGTCAATTACCTCGTCTCTGCCTAGGGCCTCAGCAAACTTAGCAAGTGACTTTCTTGCACTATACTTGAGAGTGTACTGGTTATCGCAAAGGTGTTTCCAGTGCTCATGCAGTTCTTCTACTAAGTCCCCATTTGGAAGGGGGGCAGATTGCTTGTCCATCCTGTCAAACCTTTCTCCATCTACTAATCAAGGCATTGAGTGTCATGTGTACTGTGCTGTGCGAAGATAGAAGTCTCTTCACCACAAACCTAGAACATTATAAGCCAACGTCCGATTGCTTGCTATGGCCATAGAATAGCCATCTCATCTGGTGCTAGCACTGGCTATTGAGCCACCATTTCACTATTGATGATGAATACGATTTTGAGAAAGATTATTGCTTTACTGGAGGGACTATGCCCAACAAGAATAAGAAGAAATCATCAAGTGCAGCCAACCTAGGCTTCGAAGCCACCCTCTGGCAGGCAGCAGATGCCCTTAGAAGTAACATGGATGCCGCGGAATACAAACATGTGGTCCTTGGTCTGATCTTCCTGAAGTACATCTCTGACGCTTTCGAGGAGAAGCATTCCCAGCTTGAGGCAGAAAAGGAACAGGGAGCAGACCCAGAGGATCCAGACGAGTACAGGGCAGACAGAATCTTCTGGGTGCCAAAGGAAGCCCGTTGGACTAACCTTAAGGCTCAGGCAAAGCTCCCCGGTATCGGCCAGGCTGTTGATGATGCCATGACTGCCATCGAGAGGGATAACACTACACTCAAGGGAGTTCTTCCGAAGCAGTATGCCCGACCGGCTCTGGACAAGCAACGTTTGGGACAACTTATTGATCTTGTCTCCAACATTGGTCTTGGTGACGCTGAGAGCCGTTCGAAGGATATCCTTGGCCGGGTGTACGAATACTTCCTCTCCCAGTTCGCAAGTGCTGAAGGTAAGAAGGGCGGTCAATTCTATACTCCTCGGTGTGTAGTTCGGACACTAGTGGAGATGCTGGCTCCCTATGAGGGAAGAGTATACGATCCTTGTTGCGGTTCAGGCGGAATGTTCGTCCAGTCAGAGGAGTTCATTGAAGCCCATGGTGGGCACATTGGACAGATAAGCATCTACGGGCAGGAATCCAATCACACCACATGGAGACTGGCGAAGATGAATCTGGCAATCCGTGGAGTGGATGCCCAGATAGGTCTTGGGGACACCTTTCACAAGGACACCCATCCAGACCTGAAGGCTGATTATGTACTGGCCAATCCTCCCTTCAACGATAAGAACTGGCGGGGTGACCAGCTCAGGGAAGATGTCCGCTGGAAGTACGGAACACCACCGGAAAGAAACGCGAACTTTGCCTGGGTACAGCATTTCATACATCACCTTTCCCCTACTGGTATCGCCGGGTTCGTTCTAGCCAACGGATCCATGTCCTCGAACCAGTCTGGAGAGGGAGAGATTCGGCAAAACATCATCGAAGCAGACCTTGTTGACTGCATGGTTGCTCTTCCAGGACAGCTTTTTTACTCGACCCAGATACCTGTATGTCTCTGGTTCCTTGCCAGGGACAGGAGGAATGGAAGGTTCCGGGACAGACGAGGAGAGATCCTCTTCATTGATGCCCGTAAGATGGGAACCATGATAGACCGTGTTCATCGGGAACTTACCGATGAAGACCTTGAGAAGATAGCGGGAACTTACCATGCATGGCGAGGTGATGCTGACTCTGGTGAATATGAGGATGTACCTGGATTCTGCAAGAGCGCATCCCTGGAAGAAGTGGAAAAGCATCGGTTCGTTCTTACGCCGGGAAGATATGTCGGAGCTGAAGAGCAGGAAGAAGACGACGAACCATTCGAGGAGAAGATGGAGAGACTCACAGCCCAGCTCAGGGAGCAGATGGAAGAAGGAAGAAGACTGGATGCTGCCATAGAGGAGAATTTGAAGGGGCTTGGGTATGGGGAGTAATTGGAGGGAAGCAACCATTGAAGAAGTCTCCCACAAAGTCGCGATGGGACCATTTGGATCATCAATCAAGGTAGAAACCTTTGTCCCTGAGGGTATACCCGTGATAAGTGGTCAACACCTATGGGGAATGAAACTCAATGATCAACCAGGATTCAATTTCATCACTGAGGAGCATGCCCAGCGCTTGAAGAATGCGAATGTTCAAAGAGGAGATGTGATCTTCACCCATGCTGGGAGTATTGGTCAGGCAGCTTACATTCCAAACTCGTCAGCTTACGAAAGGTATATCATCTCGCAGAGGCAGTTCTATATGCGCTGTGATACCGATGTAGTAATACCTGAATATGTTGTAGCCTTCTTCAAAACACCTGAAGGCCAGCACAAGCTTCTCGCAAATGCTGTTCAAACAGGAGTACCATCTATTGCTCAGCCCGTTTCCTATCTTAGAACAATTGTGATACCAGTTCCTCCATTATCTGAGCAAAAAGCAATCGCCCACATCCTCGGAACCCTGGACGACAAGATCGAACTCAACCGCAAGAAGAGCGAAACCCTTGAAGCCATGGCCCGTGCCCTCTTCAAGTCCTGGTTCGTGGATTTCGACCCGGTGATTGCCAAGATGGAAGGTCGCTGGAAACAGGGAGAATCCCTACCAGGAATGCCTGCTGACCTCTGGGAGCTGTTCCCTGACAAGCTTGTGGATTCAGAGCTTGGGGAGATTCCGGAGGGGTGGGAAGTAGCCCCCTTACAT
>Ga0209203_1002956_pt1 | contig 10816 bp, 8 predicted proteins | sample AD_UKC109_MetaG_FD_184423 | JGI IMG/M metagenome (GOLD analysis project Ga0209203, IMG submission 184423) | Active sludge microbial communities of municipal wastewater-treating anaerobic digesters from Hong Kong - AD_UKC109_MetaG (SPAdes)... | ecosystem: Engineered > Bioreactor > Anaerobic >...
TGGGAGCTCTCTACCCCGAAGATCACGATTATCTTTATTTCGTGGCCCGGGGCGATGGATCCCATGTATTTTCCAAAACCTATCAGGAGCACTTGAGAGCCAAACAAAAGGCCTCTCCCTGAAAACACCAAAAATTTTTTGCTTTCCCCCTCTTGCCATATTCTGGGAGAAGATCCGGATATTCCGGGAAAAAGCTGTGCTATACTTAAGTTTGAACTGTGAAAAACTTACTGTTTCTCCGAAGAATAAGAACATTTTTCGGAAACTCCGTTTTTTGCGGAATTTCTTGTGTAGAAGGATGGAAGCATGGAAGAAAAGAACACGCAAATCCGAAGAAAACGAAGAAATACCTCTCCTCCGGAAAAAAAGAAATCCCGGGATTTTTCGTGGCTTCTGCCTTCCCGGAAGCTACGCAAGATTGTAGTCCTCGGCATTCTGCTGATGGATATCTATCTTCTTTCCTGTATTTTCCCGGATCTTTCAGGAAATTTGGGGCGTAAGGTCCATGGTCTCCTTTATCGTGCCTATGGTTTCCCCATGGTATTGCCCCTTTTCCATGTGGCGTATCAATGCCTGGCAAATCTTTGGGGATGGCATGTGGAAAATTTTCGCTATCAGGTTCTCGGTACCGCTAGCCTTTTCTTTTCATGCCAGCTTTTTTTCGGCCTTACCGAGCTTTCCCATGTGGTCTCCTGGCAACCTCCTTTCTGGCCAGGCACATTTTCTCAGGAAATAACCCTGGGGCTTCTCCGGGGGGTAGGGCTTTTCGGGACCTTTCTTCTCGCCATGGGAGGAATTCTTTTCTCTCTTCTCTGCTATGGACTCAGCTTTTCCGATCGTTTCCACAGCCTCTACGCATTTGTAGCCGCCCTTTTTCAGGGATTGCGAAAACTCTTCTTCCGCTCAAAAAAAAATCCTGAAAAAAACTCTTCTTCGGAGCAGGATGCGGCTGATGCTTCTTCCGAATCTTCCGGAGCGGTATCGTCCTCCGGAGAACCCTTGGAGGAAGTGCGCATTATACGCCGAAGATCCGGAGATCCCTCGGGGGAGGAAACTCCGGAAAGAGAACTTCCCGGAGAACCGCTTCAGGAATCTCCGGTAGCTGCTGTCTCCGAAGAGAGGGTTTCGGAAAACTCCCTTTCCGGAGGACAGGAGGAAACATCGGTCTCCCAGGTTCCGGAGGCTCCTCCTATACGAAAACAGAAGCCTTCCGAAGGTGCTGAAAAGCCTTATATAACTTCGGAAGATTTTTCTCCGGAATCTCCGCCGGACGATCTTGAAATGTTCTGGGAAGATCCCGAGGAGGCTGAAGAAGAGGCGTTTATGCTACCCGTGCAGGTGGAGCCCGGGCGTTTCCCTCCTCCTCTGGAGCTTCTGGGGCCGGATGAGGATGAAGATATCCAGGTGGAAACCGAAGAGCTGCTGGAAAAAGGGAAAAAGATCGTGGAAACCCTTTCCACCTTTGGTATCGAAGCCTCTTTGGTGGAAACCGTGGCGGGTCCCACGGTGATCCAATACCGTATTCAGCTCGCTCCGGGTATCAAGGTGAGCAAGGTAGCGGGATTGAGCAACGATCTGGCGGTTTCCCTGGCGGTCTCCTCTCTTCGTATCGAGGCTCCCATACCGGGAAAACCCTATATTGGCATCGAAATCCCCAATTCTTCTAGGAAAACGGTTTCCCTCCGCTCTCTCATCGAAGATCCGGGATTTCTCAATACTCGGTCGCTTCTTCCTCTTCCCATGGGAGTGAGTATCGATGGAAGAGGAATTGTGGCCCATCTGGAGGAAATGCCCCACCTCTTGGTAGCAGGCACCACCGGAGCGGGGAAGAGCGTGTTCATTTCCAATTGTCTTATTGGGCTTTCCTTTTTGCGGCGCCCCGAGGAGCTTCGGTTCCTCCTCATCGATCCCAAGCGAGTGGAGATGACGCTGTACGAAAAAATGCCTCATCTCCTGGCAAAGCCCGTGGTGGATCCCAAAAAGGCGGTGGAGGCTTTTGCCTGGGCTATTAATGAAATGGAGCGGCGGTATGCTCTCTTTGCGGCAGTCCGGGCCCGGGATCTCAAGGGATACAATAAGAGAAAACCTCTCCAGGAGCGTTTGCCCAGCATCGTTATCGTGGTGGACGAGTTGGCGGATCTCATGATGACCAGCCCCAAGGAGGTAGAAGATCAGATCTGCCGCCTTGCCCAAAAGGCTCGGGCTACGGGAATCCATCTTATTCTGGCTACGCAGCGACCCTCGGTAAATGTTATCACCGGGCTTATCAAGGCCAATATCCCCGCCCGAGTCGCTTTTTCGCTTCCTACCCAGGCGGATTCCCGGACGGTGCTCGATACGGGAGGCGCCGAAAGGCTTCTCGGCAGAGGAGATTGTCTCCATCTTACTTCCCGGCTCCCGAAGCCTTTGCGAATTCAATCGGGATGGATTGACGAGAGCTATATCGTGGGATATATCGAGTATCTTTCAGATCTTTTCGGAGAACCGGAATATGCGGAAATTACCGGCAATTCCGGAGGAAAATCCGGAAGCTCCGGAGATATGCGCATGGACGATCCCCTACTTTCCGAAGCCATAGAGCTTGTTATGGATACGGGAATTGCTTCGGCGAGCAGGCTTCAGAGACAGCTTCGCATCGGGTTTACCCGGGCAGCCCGTTTGGTGGATTACATGGAAGATCTGGGTATCGTGGGGCCCCAGGAGGGGGCTAAGGCAAGAGAAATCCTTCTTTCCAAGGAGGAGGCCGAAGAGTTGATGGAACAGGCGGAAATATAGGCCTTGGATATGACATACAGCTTTGTCTTTCCCCAGGGAAGAGCTTGTTTTTCTTTTTCCGGAAAATTGCCCCGTTTCCGTTCTTTAAACGGGCCGGATGTCCTGCTTCTTTGCGGCGGCCGTTCGCCCTCGGAGGAGTGGCTTCAGCGGATCGCTTCAGAGAAAACCATTTATTGTGCGGATTCCGGAGCGGATATCTGCAAAACCATCGATCTTCTTCCCGATTTTTTTGTGGGAGACGGCGATAGTGTGCACTCCGAAACTCTCGAGTGGCTTCGGGAAAACCGTGTCCCCTGTACCTTTTTGCCCCGGGAAAAGGACGAAACGGATTTTCAGGTAGCCCTGAGCTTGCTGGCCTCCCTGAAAGGGCCCATGCGAAGCCTTATCGTCAGCGGTATATGGGGAGGCCGTTTCGATCATCTCTACAGTGCTCTTTTTACGTCTGTGGGATTTTTGATTCGGAAGAAACTCCCTCTTTTTACTTTTGGAGATTCCCGGGAAATGCTTTTTTTCCTCTGCTCCGAAGAATCTTTAAAACTGGAATTTTCGGGAAGCCTCCCCGGAGTCTTTTCTCTCTTTCCCTTAACCGAAGAATGTCGGGGAGTTACGAGTAGAGGCACCAAGTGGGATCTTGAAAGTGTGACGCTGCGCCAGCGGTATCCCTATGCCATAAGCAACGAGATCCTCCTCGAGGGAGAAGAGTGTGCCGCCCGGGTGGAGCAGGGAATCCTGGGAGTATATGCATGGTGGGGTTAGAAATGGAAGAGAGAGGAAACATAAAAAAACGGGCTGCTTTACACAGCCCGATTAACTTTGCCGGAACGAAGACATTTGGTGCAGATTCTCATTTTTCTGGTTTCGCCACAGCCTACATCGACCTTGACGCTCTGCAGGTTGATGAGCCATCTCCGCCGCGTATGCCGATTCGAGTGGCTTACATTGTTTCCAGTTGCCGGGCCGCGTCCGCAGCATTCACATACCTTCGCCATTTCCCCACCTCCTATCGAACACGAAACGGACGAATTCTATCACAAGCTACTAAATTCTGCAATTGAGAAAAGAGGAATCCTTTGATGACTTTTTCGGAATCCATGAAACAGATCGAAGCCATCTGCCACGCCTTAGAGGAAGAAACCCTTCCCCTGGAAGAAACTCTCAAGCTTTATAAAGAGGGGATGGAAAAACTTCGGGAATGTAAAAATTACCTCGAACAGGTGGAGCAGGAGGTTTTACTAGTGGGGGAAAACCTGGAGCTGGTTCCTTTCGTTGAAGAAACAAGCCAGGAAAAAGAGATCTCCCGGGAGGGAAACCATGACTGATACCATGGAAAAGCAGCGTCGAGCCGCTCTGTTTTTGGAGAATGCCCGGTCCGACTTCGAATCCTATGCCGCGGAGGCTCTTCCCCGTTTTGCCGAGGGAATTCCGGAAAAACTCTATGATGCCATGCGATACTCGCTCTTCGCCGGAGGGAAAAGGCTCCGCCCCGCTCTTTGCATTGCCGGAGGAGAGGCTTTTGGAGGTTCCCGGGAACCCTTGCTGCTTATGGGGCTTGCTCTGGAGATGTTTCATACGGGATCTTTGATTCATGACGATCTTCCCTGCATGGATAATGATACAATACGTAGAGGTAAGCCCACGAATCACATGGTTTTTGGAGAAGGCATGGCACTCCTGGCAGGAGGGGCTCTTTTCGTATGGCCTTTACACCTTCTTTCGAGGGAGCTTCCTACATGGAATCTTTCTTCCGAGCGCGTTCTCGGAAGTGTTTCTCTTTTTGCGGAAGCCATAGGCCCTTATGGAGTCTGCGGAGGGCAGGCCCTGGATCTTGTGGGGGAAAACAAAACGGCAGAGGAGAGCCTGACCTGGGAAATCGCACGGAAAAAGACTGCCGCTCTCATCCGGGTTTCCGTGCAGTGCGGAGCTCTTCTCGGAGGGGCTTCAACGGAAGATCTTGCGAAAATAGGTGCTTATGGAGAGCATCTCGGCCTGGCGTTTCAGATTATAGATGATATTCTTGACGTAATATCGAGTCCCGAAATATTGGGAAAGACCCCGGGAAAGGACGAGCTTTTGGAAAAACAGACCTTTGTTTTTCAGTACGGCCTTGAAGGGGCCAAGGTGAAGGCCCGGGATGAAACGGAACGGGCCCTTCGGGCTTTGGACGGTCTTCCGGAAAAGGGCGTACTTCCGGATATTCCTCGTTTTCTGGAAACCAGAATTGCCTGACCGGACTGCCATATCTGTGGAGGAGGTTCCTATGTCGGTTTTGGAAACCATACATTCCCCGGAGGATGTCAAGCGCCTTGCTCCGGGGATAATCCCCCTGCTTTGCGAGGATGTCCGAAAAACCATTATCCAGACGGTTATGCAAAATGGAGGACACTTGGCATCTTCCCTGGGAACGGTGGAACTTATCGTAGGATTGTTGCGGACCTTCGATTTTCGGGAGGATCGCGTGATCTTCGATGTGGGGCACCAGGCTTATGCTTACAAAATTCTCACGGATAGAAAAGATCTCTTCTCCGGACTTCGGACTTCCGGAGGCATCAGCGGTTATCCCAAACGAAGCGAAAGCCCCTACGACGCTTTCGACGTAGGGCACAGCAGTACCGCTCTCTCTGCGGCTTTGGGATATGCCAAGGCCCGGGATCTTCTGGGGCAGAAGCATCACGTGGTAGCGGTGGTGGGAGACGGTTCTCTTCTCAACGGCATGGCCATGGAGGCCTTGAATCATGCCCGGGATCTGGATACCCGGCTTATCATGATTCTGAACGATAACGAAATGTCCATCAACAAACGGGTGGGAGGCCTTGCGAATCACCTTGCCCATCTGAGCGTCCATCCTTTTTATCGGAAGTTTAAAGAAACCATCAAGGAGCAGTGCCGCAATTTCCCTAAAGGGGAGGGGCTCGAAGACATTTTGGGGCGTTTCAAGTCTCACGTAAAAACCTTTCTGCAACCGACAAACCTTTTCGAAGAGCTGGACCTCAGCTATTGGGGGCCCTTCGAGGGGCATGACGTGGAAGAGCTGGAAGGAATATTCCATCTGGCCATGCAATACGACAAACCTCTCCTGCTGCATGTGATCACGAAAAAAGGAAAGGGCTACGTTCCTGCGGAGGACAATCCTGCCAAGTACCATGGAGTGGGAAAACCCAAAAAGCCGGGGGCGGTTTCTTCCATGAGAAGCTGGAGTGCTGCGGCCACAGCGGCACTTGTGGAAATGGCGGAAAAGGATTCCCGACTGGTCTGTCTTACCGCGGCCATGAAAGAGGGAACCAAGCTCGGAGAATTTGAAAAACGCTATCCTCATCGTTTCTTCGATGTCGGTATTGCGGAGGAGCATATGCTTACCTTTGCGGCGGGAATGGCCGCAGGAGGAATGTGTCCCGCGGTATGCATCTACTCCACCTTTCTTCAGCGTGCCATGGATCAGCTCGTACATGACATGGCTATGCAGAAACTTCCGATACTTCTCGGAGTGGATAGGGCGGGGCTCGTAGGAGAGGACGGAGAAACCCACCACGGGCTTCTGGATATGGCCTGGTGCAGGAGTATTCCCAACGTCAGCGTGGTGGCCCCGAGGGACGAGGCGGATTTGAACTTCTTCTTCTCCCAGGGTTTTTCCCAGGGAGGCCCCGTACTGGTGCGCTATCCCCGGGGAAATGCCCCCGTCAGGCTTGCGAGAAAAGAAGGGGAATCCCCTCTCCCCTGGGGAAAGGGAGAGGTGCTCAAGAAGGGGGAGGAGACTGTCTTGATAGGCATAGGAAGCACTCTCCCTCTTGCGCTGGAAGTTCGTCAAGCCTGTGCGGATCAAAAGCTTCCTCTCCCCGGGGTGGTGGATTTGCGTTTCGTGAAACCTCTGGATGAAGAATTGCTCAGATTCCTGGGGGATCGATACCAAAAAGTCGTCGTCCTCGAGGAGGGCAACCTCGCGGGAGGATTGGGGGAACTCCTGGGATCTTTTTTCCACAGAGAGAATCCCCTCTGTGCCGTCGTCTCTCTGGGCGTGCCGGATCGATTCGTTCCCCAGGGAACGCGGCAGGAACAATGGGAAAAATGCGGTCTTACCGTACAGAGGGTGGTGGAATGTATTCGTGGAGAAGAAAAAGAAAGAGCGGCTCGATATTCTGCTGACCTCCAGAAAACTGGTCGAATCAAGGAGCAGGGCGAGGGCGCTCATTCTGGCGGGAAAAGTTTTCGTGGCAGGGCAGCGTGTTGATAAATGCGGCAGTCAGTTCCCCGAGGATGTGGATCTTCGGGTGGTTCAGGAAAAAGAATGGGTGAGCCGAGGAGCGCATAAGCTCCTCCGGGCTTTCGAGGTTTTCCCCCTTTCCGTGGAGGGGCTTTGCTGCATTGACATCGGGGCTTCCACGGGGGGCTTTACTGAAGTGTTGCTCTCCCGGGGAGCTTCTCGGGTCTATGCGGTAGATGTGGGATATGGACAGTTTCACTGGAAGCTTCGTCAGGATTCCCGGGTGGTGGTGATGGAACGCACCAATGCACGCTATCTCGAACCTTCCCATTTCGAAATTCCCCCAGAATTTTGCTGTATGGATGCTTCCTTTATCTCCTTCACCTGTATTCTTCCTCGCATAGAGGAGATCCTCGCTCCTTCCGGAGAAGCGGTGCTCTTGATAAAGCCTCAGTTCGAGGCGGGAAGAGAACGCCTTGGCAAAGGGGGAGTGGTTTCGGATCCCCGGACACATCGGGAGATTCTCCAGGAGGCGGGAGCTTTTGTGGAAAGCCATTCCTCTTTTTCCGTGTGCGGCCTGGATTACTCTCCTATCCGGGGACCCAAGGGGAACATTGAGTTTTTGCTCTATCTTTGTAAACACTCCGAAAGAAGCTGTTTATCCCCCGAAAAAATTGCTGCGGTAACTGAAGAGGCTCATACAAGAGCGTAGCCGGGAAATCGTCTTTTTTAAAGGAGAATGCGAATCGTGAAACAGCGCATCGGTCTTTTGGTAAACACCCAAAAAAAAGAAGCCGTAGAATTGGCGCAGCGTCTTCTCGTATGGGGAAAGGAACGGGAAATTCTTTTTCTGGCCCCTCCTTTCGAGGCTTCCATTCTGGGAATTTCCGGAGTTCCCGACAAGGAATGGCGGAGTTCCGTTTCTTTTGCGGTGGTTATAGGAGGAGACGGCACCTTTCTTCGCGCCGCCCGGTATCTTTTCGGATATAATATCCCCCTTTTCGGTATCAATGCGGGGAATCTGGGCTTTCTTGCCGCAGGGGATCCCGTCAAGGCGGAAGAGGATATCGAGCGCATTCTTCGGGGGGAGCATACCGTAGAAAATCGCTGTCTTCTCTCGGGCAAGCTCTGGCGGGGAGATCGCATGGTACATGAACTTTATGCCATGAATGACCTCGTGGTGACCAAGGGAGCCTTCGCACGGCTTATCCATCTCCAAATTTACATCCGTAACCGCTATATCACTACCCTGCCTTCGGACGGCATGATTATCGCCTCTCCCACGGGATCCACTGCTTATGCTCTCTCTGCGGGGGGCCCCGTAGTTCCGCCTCATGTCCCCTGCATGCTCCTCGTCCCCATCTGTGCTCATACTTTGTATGCCCGCCCCCTGGTTTTAGGCGAGACCGACGTGGTTTCCGTGGTACCTCTCGGAGATCATCGGGAACTTATGCTTACCCAGGACGGGCAGTTGGGCTATGAAATCATACCGGGAGACCGCCTCGAGGTTTCTCTTATGAAAGATAAATGCATCAAAACCATTACTCTCCCGGAGCGGGATTATTACGCTTTGCTTCAGGAAAAATTCCAATGGGGGAGAACCTACGAGGATAATGGAGAATAAAAACAACCGAGTGCTTCGGGAACTCTATATTCGCCACGTCGGAGGCATACAGGAAGCTCGCCTTATTTTTCGGGGCAATTTCACTGTCCTTTCCGGAGAGAGCGGAGCCGGGAAGAGTAGTGCTGTCCGTGCCCTGGAATTGCTTTGCGGCAAACGAGGTTCCTCCGACATGATTCTCAAAGGTGAAGAGGACTTGGAAGTGGAGGCCCTTCTGGAAAATCCTCCGGCTCATTTCTGGGAGAGAGAGTCCTTTCGGGATTTCGCCCCTTTCTTTTCCGATGAAGAGTGCCTCATCCTTGCCCGGCGCATCAAAAAAAACGGGCGTAGTCGGGGCATGTTCCACTCTCGTACAATCCCACTGGGGACGCTTTCCGAAATTGCGGGATCCTTTCTTTCCATTCAGAGCCAGCACGCTCAACTGGATTTGTTGCGAAGAGATCGGCAGATGCACTTTCTCGACCTTTACGGAGGGGCTTCCTTGCTGAAATTTCGCAGTTCCCTGGAGGATTCCATCCGGGAGAGCATCGCCTTTGAGAAGACCCTTCGAAATCTTTCGGAGAAGCGAGAAGCTTTTTCCAAGCACCTTCAAAAATACGAAGATCTCGTAGCGAAAGCGGAAGAGGTGGGATTTGCTTCCGAAAGCGAGGCGGAGTGGAACCGGGAGCTGGATCTTCTTGCTCAGGAAGAGGCTTTGGCTCGGCATATACACGCTCTTTACGAGGGATTTTCCGGAGAGGAGGATTTCTCTTCCTCCAACTTGCTTTCTCTTCTGGAGAAGGGGGCCGAAGAAATGCCCTCCCAGGTGGAAGAAATCATGGGAAAGGAACGCTCCGAACGCTACCGTTTCTTGCTGGATAGTTCCCTGGAGTCTCTCCAGGCCCTTCAAACCCTTTTGGGAGGGCTTCTCCTGGAGCTGGACGAGGAGAACCTTTCTCGCCGGATGGAGATTCTGGATGCCAAGCTTACCTTTCTTCGGAAGCTCAAAGATTTTCTCGGCAACCTTTCGGGGAGCGAGCTTTTCGAAGCTTTTCGGGAAATGCGGGAGAAGCTGCGCTGGTATTACGAAAGCCGTCGGGAGATACAGCTTCTCCTGGAAAAGCGCAAAGAAGTTCACGGAAAAACCAAACAGATGGCCCGGGAACTCCGTCGGGAGCGCCAGGAAGCGGCGAAGGACCTTCGGCAGGTGGTGGAGAAGGTTTTGGAAGAACTTGGCATGGGGGACACCCTTTTTTCGGTGCTCTTCGAGCAGCGGGGTACCATCCGAAAAACCGGCGCGGAAGATGTGATTTTTGCCATAGCCCGGGGAGAACGGAGCTTTTCTCCGTTGGAGGAAATCGCTTCGGGAGGAGAACTCAGCAGAATCCTCCTGGCTCTGCACGTGGCGTGTCCCGAGGGAATGCTGCCTCCGGTCCTGATTTTCGATGAGGTGGAGGCCGGGCTGGGGGGCGAAAGCGCCCTTCTCGCGGGAAGGTTACTTCAAAAGATTTCCCGTTCCTTCCAGGTGATTCTCATCACCCACGAGGCTTCCATCGCCGCCATGGGGGATCAGCACATTCTCGTTCGCCGGGAGGGAGATAGCACGATATTTCAAGATCTTTCTCCGGAGGGAAGGGTGTCGGAGCTGGCCCGGATGCTCTCGGGAGATGCGAACAATCCCAAAGCTCTGGAGCATGCTCGAGCACTGCTTTGTGAAGATGCGACAAATCTCTCTTCGTTATCCCCGGAAGCGTTCTCTCTCTCCTCGAAGGCTTGAAAAAGAGGCGCCTCCGAGGAGAAATCCGCATCATTTTCCAGAACCCCCTTGACGGGAACCGCAAAGATGCATATAATTGCTCTCGCTGGCCGGGCTGGCGGAAGTGGTAGACGCACGGGACTTAAAATCCCGAGGACTTGAGTCCGTGCGGGTTCGAGTCCCGCGCCCGGCACCAGGAAGAGATCGCGGGGTGGAGCAGTCAGGAAGCTCGTCGGGCTCATAACCCGAAGGTCGCAGGTTCAAATCCTGCCCCCGCAACCAATTTTTGGCGGTGTAGCTCAGCTGGCAAGAGCATGCGGTTCATACCCGTAGGGTCAGTGGTTCAAATCCACTCACCGCCACCATGTTAGAGATTCTTAAACGGAAAAATTGTTTTGAATATAGAATAGCCAAGGCACACATCGTGAAAGAGCGGGTGTGCCTTCGTTCGTTTTGGGAGGGCTCTCTCTTGGGATATTCTGAAAAATGG
>Ga0209203_1002957_pt1 | contig 10815 bp, 9 predicted proteins | sample AD_UKC109_MetaG_FD_184423 | JGI IMG/M metagenome (GOLD analysis project Ga0209203, IMG submission 184423) | Active sludge microbial communities of municipal wastewater-treating anaerobic digesters from Hong Kong - AD_UKC109_MetaG (SPAdes)... | ecosystem: Engineered > Bioreactor > Anaerobic >...
GTCAACCGTGTCCGTTTGTGAATCACCATGGGATCTCCTCCTCTCTCTACCTTCTGACAGGAAATCCCGAAAATGTAAATAACGCTAGGTTAGCTCACACATAATTACGTCAATCTTTTCTAACCACATGTATATCGATAAAGCCTAAGTGTGGCAATTGGTTAATAATGATCAATCGATCAGTGTTGTATGCCACAAACGTGTGGCGCATCACTTCTGTGTCATGCAACAGTATTATATTCTTTACCTTAAAGAATACTTCCGCCTTTCTCTGCTCAACTGTTTTTCAATATTAGCAAAAAATTAATATTTGTTTTCTTGGTACTTTAGGTATGCGTTTTGCTTAAAAATACATTATAAATGACCAACGGTCAGATAATAAATTGAAAATCAATCGAGAGATAATAATATAACTACGATATTATTAAGAAGACTTTCTGAAACAACCATCAATAAGTGACCAAGGGTTACAAAAAAGATTGCGGGGGATAAAACTACACTCGTAAAATTCTTGAAAATACTTTTTGACGCTATTTAAAAGAAAAATGGGTATGTAAGTTGATCTTTTGGGGAAGCTGGCATTGTAGATTCAGAGGACCCTATAGGTATAAAACTTAACAAAGGATAGAAAGGAAGCGGATTATGATTATTGATGCACATATGCACCTTAGTGGAGCTGGTTGGGTAAAGGGTAAGTACTTACGTTTTGTATGGCAGATGTACATTACCGAGTATAACCGGGTTCATAAGACAAAGAAGACCATTGATGACTTTAAAGCTATGTTGACGGCTATGAAGCCGTCAGTGGTTGACCCTGAGGGCGATGGTGTCATTGAATTGATGGACAAAGCAGGGGTAGACAAGGCCGTTATTTTCCCCGTGGATTGGGAGGCAATAACCGGACCGCCAAAAGTTCCCTATAGAGATCAGAATAAGGCCCATGCCGATGCGGCGAAGAAGCATAAGGGTCGGTTCGTACCGATATGTGCCCTGAATCCCACGCGGGGGAATGCTATGGACCTTGCCAGAGAGGCCATTGAAGATTGGGGAATGAAGGGGTTCTACTTCATGCCGGCTACGGGATTTCGCCCGGATGATCCGGTTTGTTACCCCATCTATGAAAAATGTATTGAATGGGGAGTCCCCATGATTATCCATTGCGGAAAGGAAATAGCCCACTGGGACTATAATCATCCGACACAAAGGATCGCCAATGTAGCCCTGATGTACCCCGAGCTCAAGGTGGTGTTAGGACACGCCGGTACAAGGATATACAGAAATGAAGCCATAGAGGCTTGCATCATACCGAATCTCTACATGGACTTTTCAGAGTACCAGGGCTTCTGGCGCCTGCAGCCTGAATATTTTTATCAGTGGCTGCGGGATGCGATAGATGCCTGTGGTCCTGAGAAGGTACTGTTCGGCAGTGGTTTCCCCAATCCGAATGTACTGACTCCCGAAGCTGAGTGGGTGCAGGCAATCAAAGAGCCGAAGACAGATATCAAGTTCACGCAAGAGGAGTTGGACTGGGTACTGGGAAAATCTGCAGAGGCAATCTTCGATTTCGAATAACAGGGTGAAAGCGTTCACCGAGCGTGAGACGGACATCGAGTTCACCAAAGAGGAGATAGATATGATCCTTGGAGGGGCAGCTCAGAAGGTAGTGGGACTGTAGCGTATAGACAAAGCATGGGGGATCGATTCCCCATGTCATCGCCATATACAAGAAACAGAGGTGAATGAATGAACGACATAATTGACGTACTGACGAGTAGGAAAAGCATCAGGAGGTACAAACCGGATCCGGTGCCTGAAGAGATGATCGACAAGATCCTTGAGGCGGCCCGGTGGGCGCCGACCGGAGAGAACTACCAGCCCTGGCGGTTTATCGTTATCAGAGACCAGGAGATGAAGGACAAGATCGGGGCCCTGTCAAAGGTGGGAAGCGGGTCTCGGATGACGGCATGGTACTGCCTTGGTCACATGCAGAAACGGTTTGAGAAGATCGAAGATCCCGTGAAGAGAGCAGAAGTGTTACGGTTCATGTACTCGGGCGAGGTTTCTGAATTCTGCAGGCAGGCGCCGGTCATCATAGCCGTAATCGGTGACCTGCGCGTTGGGTCGGTGGACGTTCCGTACGATCTTTCGGCGGCTGCGGAGAACATACTCCTGGAGGCACACTCGCTGGGTCTTGGGGCCTGCTGGGTTCACGGCCCCGTGGCGACCACGAGAGATGCCAAGAAGTTTAAAGAGCTGCTGGATATCCCCACCGGCATGGGAGACTACAAGGTTATAGCCTACATAGCTATCGGATGGCCTGCCGAGGCACGCAAACACCCCAGACCGAAACTGCCGCTGGAAGAGATGGTGTACTGGGAGAAATTCGGTCAGAAGGAGAGGCCTTAAATATGGACAAGACAGAATATTTCAACAATTTGGTGGTAAGGCTGGAAGAGCTCTTCTTTCATGAGTTGTCTGATTGTGCTGCCTGGAAGACGGAGATGATAGGCGTCGATTTTATTCAATCGGCGAACATAACGGGGAGTACTCCCGAGGAGATCATAGAGAGCTGCATCCGAGAGATTACCAAAGCGGGGCTTGCCAGTGAGATTACCTATTCTATCAGTGGAAAAGGTATCCTGCTCAGGATGAACGTGAAAGATTGTATTCATATTCCGAAGGAGACCACGATCAAGGCGCATGGCGTTGAACCCTACAACTGTCCCATCGCCAATATGATCCGGGATCAGTTAATCGAGAAGTTGCAGTATGAGACAACCTATGTTGCCAGCATGGATACAGATGAGGCGGCAAAGGAATGTGCTCTGCAGGTGGCAATATACGAGACGTCAGACAAAATCGGAGAAGTTACCGATTGGTCCAATGAATAAACAAATATCAAAAAAAACGTAATTAAAAACGGAGGAAATCAAAGATGCTGGAAAAAGTCTACATTCCTTATAAAGGTTACTGGAGTTCTCCCTTCTGCCGCTGGCAGGGCAAGCTTGCCGGTGAAGATGCCGTCCATTGCGGTGCGGCAACAGCTAAGAAATTCTTCGAGCTGAGGGGCTATACCGCAGATATGTTCGATAGCTTGGTATTAGGAACAACGGTACCTCAGAAACAGTGGTTTTTCGCTCCGCCCTACTTTGCAACGATGATGGGCAACCCAAGGATCAGCGGACCCCTCATCGCGCAGGCCTGTGCCACATCTGCCGTGTCCTTGAACTACGGTGCCAATACCGTAGAAGCGGGAACCCACGCAAAGGTATTGGTCGCTACCACAGACCGTTGCTCCAACAGCCCCAGTCTCCTGTGGAACAATCCCAGGGGGATGGGTGGTCAACCCGTATATGAGAGCTGGATGGTAGACGGATTCAATACGGACCCGGTAGCCCAGGTCTCGGCTGCGCAGACTGCGGAAAACGTAGGACAGGAACATGGCGTGACCAAGGAAGAGTCGGATGCCATGGCGGTGAGCCGTTACCAGAAGTATACGGATTCACTCAAAAATGACAGAGAATTTCAAAAACGCTACATGATCGGAGTTGATGTAAAAATTTCGAGAAAAGAGACCATCGTGGTGGATGAGGATGAAGGGGTCATACCCTGCACGGAAGAGGGTATGGCAAAACTGAAACCGGTTATTCCCGGAGGCATACTCTCTTTTGGTGCCCAGACACACGCCGCTGACGGTAATGCCGGCATGATCGTAACCACTAAGGAAGGAGCGGATGAGATGTCGGCTGATAAAAACGTGACTATCCAGGTCCTTTCATATGGGTACGCAAGGGCAAAGCAGGCATTCATGGCCGCCGCCGTAACTCCATGCGCAGAGATGGCCCTGAAGAATGCCAATATTACCGTGGCTGACCTGGGAGCGGTCAAGACCCACAACCCCTTTACGGTGAATGATGTCGTAATGGGAAAACTTATGGGGATCGATGAGAAAATATTCAACAACTACGGAAGTTCCCTCATTTTCGGACATCCGCAGGGTCCCACCGGTATGCGCCAGATTATAGAAATGATCGAGGAACTGGTCATGAAGGGTGGAGGATACGGTCTCTTTGCCGGTTGTGCCGCGGGTGATACGGCTGCCGGTTTGGTCATCAAGGTAAATTGATTGAATTCCGGTCTCGACCGGGGAGATACGGTTAGTCGAAAAGTCTGCCGTAGTCCTTGGATTTCGGGGCCTACCGTACAAAAGAATCTGAGACATATAAGGAGCGTTTTATGGAAAGGAATGAACTATACCCTACGGCTTTCAACCCTTTTCTCATTCAGCAGCCCGATCGCCCGTTACCTGAGGAAATGGCAGTTGTCGGTGCGGGAAATATCGGACCGGACATCGCCTACTACCTGAAAGCAGGTTTACCGGACAAGAAACTCTATCTTGTTGATATCGTTGAAGGCGCCCTGAAGGCCGCGGAGAAACGTTTTCAGGGGTATACCCAGAAATCTGTAGAGAAAAGGAAGCTTACAGAAGCACAGGGAGAAGCGATTCTCAATAACATAGTATACACATCGGACTATGGTCAGCTCAAGAACTGTGGGTTGGTTATTGAAGCGGCGACAGAGAATATATCGCTCAAACAGAAGATATTTGCGGATCTGGAAGCTGCTGTCAGCGATGACGCAGTTCTGACCTCAAACACGAGTTCCATCCCGGCAGACAGGATATTCCTGAATATGAAACATCCGGAGCGAGCGACCGTTACGCATTTTTTTGCTCCTGCGTGGCGCAGTCTCGCTGTTGAGGTCATCAATTGGAAGGGTGTAAGCCGAGATGTCTTGGACTGGATTTTCTGGTTTTTTGCTCAAACCGGGAAGATGCCGGTTATCACGGATAACGTCATATCCTTCATGCTGAACAGGATCTTCGAAAACTGGGCCAATGAGGCGGTCCATGCACTGGACAAAGGTACTGCGGCGCAGATAGACAAGGTAGCCGAAGAGTTTGTCTTTGGCGGTCCCCTCTTTGTCCTGAGTATCGGTGGAGGAAACCCGCTCGTCTATGAAGCGAATACCCGGAAAATGGAAGAAGGAGACTGCTATAAACCTGCAGAAATTCTACGTTCCGTCGCAAAGTGGGCCTCCCCGAAACCTGGTTCAAAGGTTGATGTCCCCGATGACGTGAGAAAGGCCATCAGGGGCAGATTCCTGGGTCTTCTCTTTTCTCAGGCCTTTGACATAGCCGATCGGGGGATCGGGCTCAAGGAAGACTTGAACCTTGGCGCCCAGATTGCTCTAGGATTTCGAGAAGGTCCCTACGACCTTATGAAGAGATTGGGCGAGGAAGAGGTCACCCGTATCTGCGAACAGTATGACAAGGAACGTCCCGGTTTCCCCCGTGCCAAACAACCCTTCTCCGCCTATCAGGATTTCAGAAGACACATCGTGGTAGATGATAAAGATGGCGTACGAATTCTCACCATCAGGCGGCCTCAGGCCATGAATGCCATTAATGATGAAATAAACAAGGAAATTCTGACGGTTCTGCAAGAGGGTGTCGATGACCCGTCGGTCAAGGGATTTATCCTTACCGGTTATGGGAAGAAAGCTTTTTCTGCCGGTGCCGATATCGGTAGTTTCCCGGAAACACTCGGCAACAGGGAAGCGGCAGCCGAAAAACCGAGAGTTGACTCCACGGTCCTGTATTTCATGGATCAGATGGAAAAACCCATAGTAGCCGCCATAAACGGTATGGCTATGGGCGGGGGACTGGAAATAGCGCTGAGGTGTCATTCGATGGTGGCCGTCAGCAATGCCTTCTTACAGTTTCCGGAGATCACTCTCGGGATATCTCCCGGTGTGGGCGGCTGTGTTGTACCGTATCGGAAATGGCCGGCAGGCGCGGCACTGTTCCATGAGATGATCTGTCTGGCAAAAAGGATCACAGCTCAGCAGGCGGCTGAAGTCGGCATGGTTTCCAAGGTTGTGGATGATTACGGCCAGATGATTGCTGCGGCGATGGCCGAAGTGGATAGATTGCAGGGAAAGACAGCCAGAACGCCTGATGGCAGTGTTGAGATACCGGAAATCGTTATTCCCGAGAATCCCATGGCTGGGAAACTGGCCCTGAGCCGGGAAGCGATAGGAGTGATAGCAAAGATAATCAAGGGCGCGGCGGCAGCGGAAACCTTTGCCGAGGCACTCGAGATCGGTTATCAGGGTGCCGGTGAGATTGCCTGCACTGACGCAGCCAGAGAGGGTGTTTCCGCCTTCTTACAGAAGAGAAAGCCGGAATTTAAGAAGTAAAGGATGGTAAATTCTATAGGGAGACAGACTGATCTTAATGGTCGTTCTGTCTCCCAACAATGATTGAAGGACAGATAAGCAATCCAGAGATTCAAGCCAGATCCAAATCCTGTCAAGTAATTAAAAAAAGAAAGAAAGGAGTAGCGGTTATGGGGAAAAGGTTGCACGATTGGAGGATTGGTAATCAATGGTTTTTCAAGAAGTCTATTCTAATCACGGTTTTTCTGCTTGTTTCTATCACACTGATCGGAGGGCCCGCAACGGTTCAGAGCGCTGAAAAAACCTATGTATTAAAGGCTGTCAGCGCTTTTTCACAGAATGATGTTGCACTCAAAGGCGTTCCAAAATTGATAGAAATGGTGGAGAAGGAGTCTCAAGGCAGACTCAAGATAAAGTGGTTGGGGGGTCCAGAGGTAACAAAGGCTTTTGACCAGCCTGAAGCCCTTCGAACAGGTCTCATCGACATGATCCTCTATATCCCTACCAGTTATTTCAAGGGCATCCTGCCGGTTGCCGACTGTAAGGGTCTCTCTCAACTGACATCACCGCAAGAAAGGAAAACGGGAGCCTTTGCACTCTGGGAAGAGGTATTCCGGAAATTCTGTAATGCGGAACACCTTGGTTTCTGGGTTACTGATTTTGAGTTCGAATTCTTTACCGTAGATAAAATTGCCTCCCTAAGCGATTTCAAAGGCAAAACCCTCCGTGTCATGCCTCTGTATGCGCCGTTTACTAAAGCCTTGGGTGCCAGTCCGGTTGTAATGCCTCCTCCGGAGATCTACACGGCCCTCCAGCGTAAGGTGGTTGACGGCTTCATGTGGCTGGAGATGGGAATCACGCCCCTTGGCTGGCACGAACTCATAAAGTATCGATTAAGCCCAAAAGTCTTTCGCGGTGAGTCCACGGTTGCTGTAAACCTGGATAAGTTCAACTCCCTTCCGAAAGATCTGCAGGATATCCTGAAAAAGTGCATGGCAACGATGGAAATCGAGAGCGATGCGATACTTAAGGAAGTGTTGAATAAGGAAGAAAAGCTGTTTGATAAGATGGGCATACAGGTTGTCACGCTTCCCCCGGAAGAAGCCAAAACGTTAGTCGCTCTTTCGCAAGATGTCACGTGGGCTGAGATTATTAAGAAGTCACCTGTTTACGGACCCAAATTCAGAGAATTGACTCGGAAAGAAGCCTATAAGGAGTAACCGATGAACGAGACATGCAAGATGGAGCGCCTGTTTGACAGAATCATTGATATTATGGCCTTTATCTCGGGGGTTATATCGATTCTCGTGATGATCCTTATCTGTTACCTAGTGGTAATGCGGTACATCTTTTCCAACCCTCCAGGATGGGTTCTAGAACTCTGTGAATATCTACTTGTGTACATCTGTTTCTTGGGTGCACCTTGGCTCTTAAAGAGGGATGGTCATGTTAAGGTCGATATTGTCTTTCGGGCGTTTCCATCTGCATGGAAGCGGGTGATGCGATTAGCAACGGATATCATTGGCAGCATGGCTTGTTTTTTACTTGCAGGATTAAGTGGCTGGGTTACCTGGGCCAATTTTCAGAAGGGTTTTATGACAATGCAGACCCTTACCATGCCACGGTGGGTTTTATTTGTGGTCATTCCTGTGGGGTTTTTGTTTCTGGCTATTCAGTTTATTTTTAAGGTTCGGGCTTTGATACTCGAACCGGAAGCTATTCCAGATTAGTACATATACAGATGGTTACCATTAATATGATGTAAAGGAGAGATGGTACAGTGGAATGGATTTTTCCTCTCATAATGATTTTAGGTGGGTTGCTGGTTCTTCTCGCAACGGGTTTGCCGGTGGCATTCTGCTTCTTAGTGATTAATCTCATCGGAGGTTACATTCTATGGGGAGGGATCGATGGGCTCTTTAATCTAACCTATAGCATATTCAGTTCGGTAGCCACATTTCCTCTTCTGCCGGTTCTGTTATTTGTTCTCATGGGAAGCGCGCTTTTCTGTTCCGGCGTTGCCGTCATGGCCGTGGAGGTGGTGGACAAGTGGCTTGGACGATTGCCCGGACGGTTGTGTCTTGTGTCGATAGGAGCGGGCACCCTCTTTTCAAGTCTGAGCGGATCGGCTATGGGGACCACTGCTATATTGGGGACAACCCTGCTGCCGGAGATGCAGAAACGCGGATACCATCATTCCATTGCCATCGGTTCCTGCATGAGCGGCGGGCTTGCCATGATCATACCGCCGAGTGCCCTGGCCGTTGTCCTTGCCTCCTGCGCACAGGTTTCGGTAGGGGCGATCCTCATTGGCGGTGTGGTCCCTGGCCTCCTGTTGGCATCGTTATATAGTGCCTATATTGTCGGGCGGTGTGTGATCAATCCCAAGCTGGCACCCAGCTATGCGGTTGAGTCAACTCCCTTTAAAGAAAAGATGATCTTTACCTTGAAACGCCTCTTACCTGTGTCTGTGCTCATCTTTGTGGTGGTCGGCCTGATTTTTCTTGGGATTGCCACCCCCACTGAATCAGCGGCATTGGGGGCGTTTTGCTCTTTCTTTCTCGCTGCAATCTTACGGAAGCTTACCTGGTCCGTTACCAAAGAGATTGTACGGGAGACGCTCAATGTTGTCCTGATGATGTTCTTGATACTGTCAGGATCAATGGCTTACAGTCAGCTTCTGGCCTACAGCGGTGCTACGGCCGGCCTTGTGCAGGCCATATCTGTCATGGATGTTCCCCCCATGGTGATATTGTTGTGCACGCAACTGGTGATACTTATTCTGGGAACCTTTATGGAACCCGTATCTATCATGATGATCTCCATTCCCATTTTTCTTCCTGTCATTACGGCCTTGGGCTTTAATACGATATGGTTTTGTCTGATCACATTGCTCAATTTGGGGATTGCGATGAAAACACCGCCCTTCGGATTTCTTCTCTTTGTCATGCAGGGCCTCACACCTCCAAATATTAAGATCACGGATATTTACAAAGCCACCTTACCTTTTATTATCATTGATATTATAGGTATTATGCTGATCGTAATATTCCCGATCATAGCCCTGTGGATACCGAATATGATGGCGATGAGATGATCTGTCATGGAGGTGATGTAGGTTATGACCGAGAGTTTTGGTGACTCAATAAAATAATCCATTGGTTTACGAGTTTGGGTGAGTGGTGCGAGCAGATTAGTCAAACGCGATAGGGTAATTTTGCGACGAAAACACATTGTCGAAGGGAACGGAGACTACCGTTATTCCTTTCTAACTGTTTATTATGTTTTAACTGTTGTGATTCAATTGTTTCGAACTATTAAAAAATAAGAGAGGTTGAACAATGATTATCGGTAATGTTTTGAAACAAAGGGCGATGATTACACCGGAACGTGAGGCCTTGATATCAAACGGAAGGATCTATACCTTCAATCAACTCAATGAGCGGACCAATCGAATGGCCAATGCCCTTTTGAATCTCGGGGTAAAACCGGGTGACAGGATAGGGCTTCTCATGGAGAACAGTAGTGAGTTTGTGGAGATCTACTTTGCGGTCGCAAAAATCGGAGCCGTTCTGGTTCCTCTGAATATACGTCTCGCCCCCCCCGAACAGGATTATATCTTGCAGGATTGCTCTGTTGACCTGTTCATCTTTAGCCATACCTTTGAGGACAAAGCGCGACAAATGGAATCGATACATGCCATGCGATGCCGTATTGCCACGGGCCCAAGCGAGGTCATGAATGTCCTGGATTACGAAGAACTGATACGTGAAGCATCGGATCAAGAACCGGATGTTCCCGTGGATGAGAATGATCTCCATGTAATAATGTATTCTTCAGGAACAACGGGACATCCTAAAGGGGTTATGCTTACCCACCGAAATATATTTATGGGCGGATTAAATCTCATGATCGGGCTTCATTATTATTATCCCGATCGCTGTTTACTCTTGGTACCCCTTTTCCATTCAGGTTCACTTACCCCTCTGATCGGTCATATTGTAAAGGGAATATCCACGGTGTTCATGAATTCGTTTGACGCCGTAGGCGCCTTGCAGCTCATAGAGAAATATCAGATCAAAATCATGCAGGGAGTCACGGCCATTATGCAGATGATGCTCCAAGTGCCTGAGCTGGAATCCTATGACCTTAAGGCCTGGGAAATCGCCATTCTTCCGGGATCTCCGTTGCCTCCCGAAGTCATTCAGGAAGCGAAAGACCGGATAGGTGTTCTATGCCAGAACCTTTGGGGATTAACGGAAATCAGCGGACCGGGATCTTTAATGAATGTGGAAGACATTATGAGAAAGCCGGGGTCGGCGGGGAAACCCTATTTTATGGTGGATCTCAGAATCGTGGATGGCCAGGGCAAGGATGCACCCCGGGGCGAGGTAGGAGAGATCGTACTCAGGGGACCGCACATGATGCAGGGATACTGGAACCTGCCTGAGGCGACTCAAGAGGCGATAAAGGACGGATGGCTCTATTCGGGTGATATGGGAAAACTTGATGAAGAAGGCTATCTCTATGTGGTGGACCGCATCAAAGACATGATCCTTTCCGGAGGAGAAAATA
>Ga0209203_1002962_pt1 | contig 10803 bp, 5 predicted proteins | sample AD_UKC109_MetaG_FD_184423 | JGI IMG/M metagenome (GOLD analysis project Ga0209203, IMG submission 184423) | Active sludge microbial communities of municipal wastewater-treating anaerobic digesters from Hong Kong - AD_UKC109_MetaG (SPAdes)... | ecosystem: Engineered > Bioreactor > Anaerobic >...
GCTTCTTCGCCAAAGCTCCGTCAATCGCGGCGCGCAGCAATTCCCTATGGGATGGCTTTGCCTTTGCGCCCAACCACTTACTGTAGCTGTGATTGCCCATACGTGGGTTTTCAATCACGGACAAATGATGCTCCATGCAGACCAGGTCGCTGAGCCGCTCCACAGCCTTTCCGGAGCCAAGAAAATCACGAAATTTACCGTGACAGTCCAGCGTGGTGGAGTTGAAAATGATGTGGTTGTGGATATGCTGTTTATCGCAATGGGTCGCCACGATGAAAGCGTGTTTTCCCTTGAGAAAACGCATGGCCAGTTCGTAACCCAGCCGGTTGGCATCCTCCGGTGAAACCACACCGGGTTTGAAGGACTGCCGTATCTGGTAGGCGATCACGTCGCTTTTGTGCGTCCTGCCTGTGATGGTGTGATACTGTCGCTTGGCCAAGAGAAACTCCGCGTCAACGGTTTTCACATCGCAGGCGTAAGCGGAGATCAATTCGCCATCCTTTGTTTTTTCTGGATTCTTAGCGTAATCCGTTCTGTCTGTCAGGCATTGGGCGACGGTTTTCCCACGATTCATGTGCATGGAAATGATGCGCGTGGTGGCCATGATGGAAACCTCCTCATGAAAAAAACGCGGCCTGCGCCAGACAGACCGCATGATGATTATTGGATCGAAGCCAGCTTGGTGAGAATGGCGTTTGCTGCCTGCCAGAGCCGATCCTGATTTTGCAGCACATCCTCCAAATCCGCGTCATACACGCGCCCAGTTTCGTTGGCGCATCTGGTGAGCTGATTGAGGTTATTGCTGGAACGGCGGAGCAGCGAAATCATTTCCTTCAATTCCGGCAGTTCCAGCCTTACCACATACCCGTCGATGGCGATTTTGCGCAGATAAGCGCTCAAATTTATGGTACCTACCTGCTCCATTTTGCGATAGATCAGCTCGCGCTCAGACTGCGTGACCCAAAACATCAGCGGAGTGTCCCGAACGCGCTTCATCGCTCTGGCTCCTTCCGTTTGGTGGACTTGGCCTGTGTCTGTAATCTGGGCTTAACCTGCCTATGCGCTTTTCCCATCGATGTATATAGAGAGGGCTTCTCCTGTCTGGGAGATTGCTCAGCAAAGTATTTCCGCCGCAGTTCATGGATAAATCCGTCGAAAACGGCAGGATGGCTATCCACCACAAACCGCCCACGCCTGTCATCATCAGGTCTGCCGGTTCCCGCAATCTCAAACTGCTTTGCCCATTCCTTGTTATCATTAGAGAAACGTCCATCCCAGGCTTTTTGCTGTACGGAGTTGGCCACAACGTAACAGGTGCGTTCCAGACCGTAAGCCTCGATTACATCGCGGACAGCGGCTTTATCAAGATGCATTCCATCGAAATGACCGCGAATGGCGGCTTCGATCGCTTCCTTGCAGGCAATATTGGCTTTCATGGATGATCGATAGATTTCCAGTTCGTTGTGTTCACGAGCGTATTCAGCATTGCGTTTATATAAAGGGGTCATATTCATGATAAAAATCCTCCTGTACTACTGATATGATTCATTGTGCTATTACCGCTTAAGAATCAAGGGCGAAAGAGGGATATACCGTTGATAAATATAGCAGAGCATAATGGAAGCATCACCGCACCTCCTCATGGCAATGCTGTTTCCTATCGTCATCCGGTACTGAATCTTCCCGCGCCTTTTCCATCCGCGCCTGTATGGACAGCTTTCCAACCGACTCGGACAATTCTGCATCCCCTTCCTCGCAAATCGGCTCCACGGACGGCCCTGCCTCCATGTTCAGCGCCGCGTCCAACTCGGCAAGCCGTGCGCTTTTCTCCTGTAACTCTGCCTCCTGCGGAAACGGTTTTTCGATTTCAAACTTGGCGGCATCCCGCTGGTGATACAGATCATCCAGCGCAACGCGGGCTTGTTCCAGTCTGCGCGGTATCTGCTCCAGTACGTTGTCAATACGTAAGATATTACCACGCAGGTCGGTTCCCAACGAAACCTTGTGGCTCATTTGCCCCTTGAGCGTCAGCACATAATCCTTGCCGAAGTTTTCAACCGTCAGCGTCATCGTAAAGCCTCGGTAATGCCCCAGCGGAATGCTTTCCCTATCTTTAACAGTTTTGCATGCGTTGAGAATCGCCGTACCCGCCGCTTCCTTTTCTGAAAGCGAGCGTCCCAGTACCTCCATCCCCGCAAAATCGCCCTGCTTTGGAGTGCTCTTTTCCACAAACGCAATATCTGCCTGAAAACCGGCGATGTACCCCTGACTGCGTTCGATCTGTTCCGGGAAATACTTGAGCAGGCGATCCTCCATCCGATACTTCTGGCTCTGGTGATTTGCCTTAAGCAGCTTCAGCCGCGCCACATCTACATCCAAATCCATCTTTTCCTTAATCATCGGGTTGCCGGCGCAAAGCGCCTTGATTTCGGCGTAGGAGAGCGCGGTTTCGTCCACATCCTCGCAAGAGCGCACGGGGCTTTTGCTCGTCATGATCTGCGAAATGAATTTCTGTTTATTTTCAACGGTTTGCCAAAGGTACGAATCGAAAGTGGATTCGGTAACATAGCGGAAAATGTGTACCTGCGGATTTTGATTGCCCTGCCGAACAATGCGCCCCTTGCGCTGTTCCAGATCGCCAGGCCGCCACGGACAATCCAAATCATGAAGCGCCACGAGCCTGTCCTGCACGTTGGTTCCAGCGCCCATTTTACTGGTGCTGCCCATCAGCACGCGTACTTGCCCGCTTCTGACTTTAGCAAACAGCTCTTTCTTCCGAATCTCTGTGTTCGCCTCGTGGATGAACGCGATTTCAGCTTCGGGAATGCCTTTGGCGATCAGTTTTTGACGGATGTCATCGTAGATGGTGAAGCTCCCGTCGCCCTTTGGCGTGGAAAGGTCGCAGAATACAAGCTGAGTGAGTCTGTCGGCTTCACCGTCCCGCCAGATCCGCGCGATATTCTCCACGCACTGATTCACCTTACTGCCCGGATCGTCCGGCAGCATGGGATTGATGATTCGCTGGTCAAGCCCCAGCTTGCGGCCATCCGACGTAATCTTGAGCATATTATCCACGCTGGCATCCACCGAACCTGAATGAACCGCTGCCGCCCGTTCGGACAGCTCCTGAACCATGCCCATCTGCATTTCGGTCGGCGGGGCGACGACGTTGTGATACACCGCTTCCGGCGTGGGCAGCTGGAGCTGATCCGCCGTCTTGATATCCGCCACCTCCTTGAACAGAGTCATCAGCTCCGGTAAGTTGAAAAACTTGGCGAAGCGCGTCCGGGCGCGATAGCCTGTTCCTTCCGGTGCCAGCTCGATAGCCGTACTGGTTTCACCAAAGGTGCTGGCCCAGCAATCGAAATGGGACAACCCCTTCTCCCGCAGGGTATCGTGCTGGAGATATCGCATCATGGTGAACAGCTCCGTCATGCTGTTGGACACCGGCGTGCCCGTGGCAAACACCACGCCCCGGCTGCCCGTGATTTCATCCAGATAGCGGCATTTCATCAGCATATCGGAGGATTTCTGCGCGTCGGTGGCGGAAAGCCCCGCCACATTTCGCATTTTGGTATACAGAAACAGGTTCTTGAAGCCGTGTGCCTCATCCACATACAGCCTGTCCACGCCCAGCTGCTCGAAGGTCACCACATCGTCCTTGCGCTCGGTATCGGTCAGTTTCTTGAGCTTCGCTTCCAGCTGCTTTTTGGTGCGTTCCATTTGCTTAATGGTGAACCGCTCGGCGCGGGCGCTTTTCATCTCCGAGATACCATCCTCAATCTCGTTGATCTCATCCTGTAGAAGCCGCTCCTGCCGTTCCCGTGACACGGGGATCTTCTCAAACTGCGAGTGCCCCATGATGATCGCGTCGTAATCGCCCGTGGCGATTCGGGCGCAGAATTTCTTGCGGTTTTTTGTCTCAAAATCCTTCTTCGTCGCAACCAGGATATTGGCAGAGGGGTAGAGCCGCAGAAACTCACCGGCCCATTGCTCAGTCAGGTGATTGGGCACGGCGAACAGCGCTTTCTGGCAAAGCCCCAGCCGCTTGGATTCCATCACGGCGGCAACCATCTCGAAGGTTTTCCCCGCGCCCACCTCATGCGCAAGCAGGGTGTTCCCGCCGTACAAAATATGCGCAATCGCGTCGCTCTGGTGCGGACGCAGGCTGATCTCCGGGTTCATACCGCTGAATGTGATATGCTCGCCGCTGTATTCCCGGGGACGGGTGGAGTTGAACAGTATGTTGTAGTGGTTGACCAGGGCCTCGCGCCGGTCGGCATCCCGCCAGACCCAGTCCCGGAAAGCATCTTTAATCGCCTGCTGCTTTTGCTGAGCAAGCGTCGTTTCGTTTTTGTTGAGGACACGCTTTTCCTTGCCCTCGGCATCCTGAACCGTGTCATAGATGCGCACATCGCGCAGGTTCAACGTATCCTCCAGAATACGGTACGCGCTGGCACGCTGTGTGCCGTAGGTTGTGTATGCAGACACATCGTTGTAGGGAATGTTGCTCTTACTGGAGATGTTCCATTCCGCCGTAGCCGAAGCAAAGTTCACCCGGATGGCATTACGTGAGTAGAAAGGCGGCTCGAAGGTTTCTTCCATGAAGGATTGGATGTAGCTTTTATCAATCCACGTCGCGCCGAGGCGCACGTCGATTTCGGAGGCTTCCAGCGGGTGTGGCATGGCCTGTTCCAGAGCCGTTATGTTCTGTGTGAATAGGTCGGAGGTTTCAGCGGCACGGCGGGTAACAGCCAGTTTCTCACGGATGTTGCCCGATAGGTATTCATCTGCCGCCACATATTGCGGATTGCCATTTGCATCCAGTGGTTCGGGCAGACGGAAGATCACGCCCCGTAGGTCGGCGGCAATCTCCTCCTCTGTTTTCCCGGAAAGCTGCGTCATATAGGGCATATCCACCTGCGCCCGTTCCGAAATGGATACGGCAAGCGCTTCGGCGGCGGTATCCACATGCTCCACGGCGCGCGCGGGGCGGATAGTACGCCGAGTGAACATATCGGCTTTGCGATCGAGTTCTCCGTTTTCATCCAGAATTTCCAGGGAACAGAGCAGGTAATAGGCGCTGTCGTCCGAAAAGGCGTTGGCGTTGCCGCGGCTGTTGATGAGCCCGTACTTTGCGGTGAAGTCATCATAACGGGCGTTCAGCTCCACCTGTGTTTGCCGGATGATTGCATCGGGCGTACCGTCCATCTGTTGATTGATCAAGCGCTGTACGCAATCCCGAAGCACGACCAGCCCCTTCACCCGCTGGGTGGCGGTCGTGCCCAGATCAGACTTCACCATGCGGCTGTTTTCCCGATAATATACTTCATCATTTACGATAGTGTAGGAGTAATTGCGTACGTTTGGATCAGCAGGAATGAAAGCAGGCTCTCCCTCATCCAAGTCCAGCTGTTCTGCTTTGGTGATCTGTCCGCCAATATGCTCCATGGCGGCGGCAAGCTGCCCGGAAAGCTCCACGTCCATAGGCAGGCATGCTGTTTCCCGATGATTCCCATACATACTGTCATCCCATGCCATAGTGCCCAGCACCATTTCGGGATGCTCTGCAAAGTAGCTGTTGACAGGAATACCGCCCTCCGTCACGGCCAGATGTACCCAATCCGGTTCAATGTCGATAGCCCGATCCCGCTTTTGGAGAAACAAAATATCCGTGGTAACTTCCGTTCCCGCGTTGGCCTTGAAAGCGCTGTTGGGCAGACGAACCGCGCCCAGAAGCTCCGCACGCTGTGCGAGGTATTTCCGCACTTCAGGGCTTTGTTTGTCCATCGTGCCCTTGGAGGTAATGAATGCGATCACGCCGCCGGGCCGCACCTGGTCGATAGCTTTGGCAAAGAAATAATCGTGGATGTTGAAATTCAGCTTGTCATAGGGATTATCCGGCACTTTGTAATTGCCGAAGGGAACGTTGCCGATGGCAAGGTCGTAGAAATCCCGGCGGTCGGTGGCTTCAAAGCCCGCCACGGTGATATTGGCCTGGGGATAGAGCTGCCGGGCGATCCTGCCTGTGATGCTATCCAACTCCACGCCGTAAAGGTTGCTACCCCTCATGCTTTCCGGAAGCAGGCCGAAGAAATTACCGACGCCGCAGGCCGGTTCCAGAATGTTACCCGTGGTAAAGCCCATGCGTTCGACGGCATCGTAGATAGCACGAATCACGGTCGGGCTGGTATAGTGTGCGTTGAGGGTAGAGGAACGCGCTGAGGCATACTCAGATTCGGAAAGCAAGCCTTTCAACTCGTTGTATTCTTTTGTCCAGCTTTGGTTTTCCGGATCAAACGCCTGCGGGATTCCGCCCCAACCTACATAGTGGGACAGGATTTCCTGCTCTTCCGGGGCAGCGGAACGACTTTCTGCCTCAATGGTCTGCAATGTGCGGATGGCAGCCATATTGGCTGCATACTTCGCCTTGGCACCGCCCTCGCCCAGATGCTCATCGGTGATACGGAAATTCTCAGCAGCAGGCTGGATGGCGGGAACAGAAGACTGTTCCGGCTGGGGATAACGCGCAAGAAGCCTCGCCATGCTCTCGCGGCTTTCGGCACGCAAAATGGGATAGATTTGCTCCGGCTCACGCAGCCGAATCGTAGACAATCCAATCTCTTCAATAACGAAGGGGTTGCCATCTTCCAGATAGAGTGTATCGCCAACGGCAAAGGGAAAGACTGACGGCTCAGCCGCTTCGGATCGGTCAGGTAATGCTTCATTTTCTGTTTCCCGCTGTATTGCTTCGGTATCCGCTTCCACCTGCCGGATAAACGGGTTTTGTGCCAGTTTGTCGAGATCAGCTAACGCACCATCCACAATGCCGCGCTCTGTAAGCTCCTCCCGTACCGCTTGCTTATCAATGGCGAAAAATTCGCTCATTTCATCATCTGAATCCGGTTGCGGTTCGCTGGCAACGGGCGTTGCTTCATCCGCTTGCCGCCCAGCTTCGTCCAAATCTACCTGAGTCAGGTATCGCCCATGCACAATCAAATCGTCGATGCGTTTGGCGACTGCCGTCCACGACAGGGATACATCCTCACAACTATCTTTCCGGAAACGCATTCCCTTGCTGCCGTAGTCCATCCAGCTGCCCGTTGCACCGGACAAAGCGTGGCTGCACCCGCCAATGCCGTACAGATCTTTCAGGAAAGCCGCCTTTTCCTGCTGCGTGTGGCTTTCCTGAAAATAGGCGTAGGCTTTCAGATTGCCGCCCGAATATCCATAGCGCTCGGTTAATACCCGGTCGATTTCATCCTGGGTGATAAAATTCACTTCTTGAGGGAGTTCGGGAAGAACTGATTCGTAATCGCGCCGGGGAAGTTCCAACTCCTCCATGCGCTGCAGGAGATTCTGCGGGTTATGGAAATGGAAGCGCAGCAGGGAACGATCCTGTTTATAAGCTTCCATAAAGGTGCGGACTTCCTCCGTAAGTGTCTTACGGCTTTCCGCACTTTCCAGCAACGCTGTGATCTCCCCGGTACCGTCCGGGAAACCGTTGTTATAATGTTCTCCGACGGTTGTCAGATAGTCCGCGCCTTTTTCATCCAGATCTTGCCGCAAGTACCACAGCGCCTGCGCCAGCTCTTTGCGTTCAAGGGACGGAGCCAGCGCCAGTTCCTCGTAAATGGCATATTGCCCCTGTTCCAGCAATTCGCCAATGCGCTCTGCTGCCGTATCCCATGGAATAACCTGTGCCGAAACCGTATACCGGGCAGAGGTGCCCCGCGTCAGGTGGATGCCATCCTCGGCATACCATGCGCAAATCTTTCCACGATCGGTTTCAAACCCTTTGCCGCCTACAAAGACCTGCGGCAGCATCGCGGCGATTTCCGCTGTAGACTTGCCTTTCTGGTACTCCGTCAGGATGTGAAAACGGCCAGCACTCTCGTTCGTGCCGCCAATCAATACCCGGTCGGTTTCCTCCTGGGAGAAGCGCGGAGCAGCAAAAACAAGAGCGGAGGGCGTTTGGCTCTCCGCTCGGTCAATTTGTGCGATTTGGGCTTCCTCGGTGGGGAAGAACGATAGCTGTACATCCAGTGGCGGCGCATCCGCCATGAGTTCATCTAGCTGTAAATCAGCTCCGTTAGGATGATCTCCTCCGCTTGCGCTTTCAAGCTGTTCATCAGGCCGACCCACTTCATCGGATCGGCGGCTTTCAGGCTCTCCGTCACTCCCGCGGTTTTCATCATCTCGGGCATCATCTGCTCCAGACGGCTGTTGGCCGCGTCCTCGATCTCCAGCAGGTGCGGATACAGCTTCCCGGTTACGATCAGGGAATTGAACAACATTGGACGGTTCTCCTGCAGGAATGTCCGGCGCATCCTGCCGTACCGGCTGATCGGGCGCTCCGTTTGGCCGATCGTCAGGTTGGGCGTCAGGTAGTCCCCGTTTTGCTGATAGGTGATTTCGCTCATGGGTGATGCTCCTTTCATGATTGCGGGCGCTGATTTCAAGGGTGCGCAGGACTTCCTCGCTCATTTCGCTGACGGCACTGCCGAGCACCGCGACGGCTTCCGGTGTGTTCCAGTCGAAGATGGGCAGAAAATCCTCATGCTGGAAACGCTGGTCAGGGTTTAATCCGCAGCGGCTGAGCAGCGCGTATTCGAGGCTCACGGAGGCGGCTTTGCGAAAGGCCGCGCCTATGTTGAATTCATCATAGCCGTCTAAATAACTATCGTCAACGATGCCGAGGATCTCCTGCTGATGATCGCTCCAGTAGGTATGGCAAAGCAAGCTGGCGATCGCACGAATCTGTCGTGTCAGCCCTTTGCGGGCGGGAACATCATAGCCGTTTTCCAGCGCGGTTTCGGCGGCCTGTATGTTTTCCTCCGTGATCGACCACGGTGCAAATTCAACTGAATTCTCTCTTTTGCCCGTATCGGCTACGTCAAACACATAGCGCAGCTTGGGCTGATTGCCGGTGTTATCCACCAGCGCGATGCCCTTGGAGCCGCGGCGGACATAGCGCCGCATCTGCGAATTCCAGAGGTCGTACTCCGCGCAGGCGGTCGCGTCCGGGCGCTGGGCGTAGATCATGAGCTGTTCATGATAGGGATACTTGTACAGTCGGGCGGCGGTTTTGAGGAAATCCGTCCATTCGTGATGGCTGTGGGTGATTCGTCCTGCAGTATCATCCGCCAGTTGAAGATAGGTTGCTACGGCTGCCTGCGGCATTTTATCACCGTCCTTTCAGAATATCAGGTTCTAAGTCCAATGCGTCAAAATCCTCATCCGTCATTTGCTGGAGCTTGTGCATGACGGAAACCGTCATCTGCCGCAATTCGGGTTCATCGTCCGATACGAAGGTCAGCATGTTGCTAAGCTCTGCCAGCAAGCCCAGGCGGGTACCGGTGCTGTAAATGACCATGAGGTTGGTTTCGGCCAGCGTGAAGGTGGGTGTTTCCATTAGGCTATCGCTCCTCTACACTTTTTACGGGCGCTTTCTTTTGAAGGTTGGCCTGATTGCGTAAAGCCTCACGCCCTCCCACAAGCCGTTCCTGGATGGTTTTCTGGCCTTTTGGCTCAGGTTCACTTGGCAGGTTGTTGATAATCCCGTCCAGCTGGTTGTCGTTCTGCTCAATACTGTCTTCCAGAGAACGAAGCGGGTTTTTACCGGAACAGAAGCCGGGTAATTCCACAAAACCGATGGAATCCACATAATGCGCAGAGAATGCGCCGTTTTGCCGGATGACAATCACATCCGAAACAGACAGGCTGTGCCCGTAAAAATCAGAAGGACGGTCTATATTGAATTGCCGATACAGAGCATCCAGCTGTTGAGGCAATGTGTTTCCTTCCGGCAGCGTGCCTGTGTAAACAATCTGGTAATTGGTTCTGTCGATGGCATCCTTCGCCCGTTCATAGGATTCAAAGCGCAAACCATGCAGCGCGTCACCACCCTTGAGCTGATAGATGGCATAGGCGTTATCACTTTCCATTTGATTTCCCTCCAAACTCCAGTTTGAAATTGACATACTGCCCACCGGTATCGTCCATCACCACGGTTGCGTCATAGGTCTTGCCTGTCTTGGGTGAGAACAAGCCTTTCATCGGCACACGCCCATCCTTCAGGAGCGCCGCCGCAATACTTGCGGTCAGTTCCTTTTTCTTCGCAGCAAAGAAACGATTGTCGCGCCATAATGCAAAGCGACAGTCACGATTGCTGCAAATGAAGCCTTTCGGCCCTTCCAGCACCGCGCTGCCGCATCGCGGACACACGCCGATGGATTTTCGGGTATCGGCGAACAGCACACCCCCTTCCGGGACGGGATGGCTATCCTGCGTTAGGGCGCGCACCATCTCCGCAATATCCCGCATAAAATCGTTGGTCACGATCTCACCATGTTCCATGCGCTTGAGCTTTTGCTCCCATTCCGCGGTCAGCTGCGGAGACTGCAATTCTTCGGGAAGAATGGTAATCAGGGAAACACCCTTCTGCGTGGGCAGCAGGACGCAGCCTTTTTTGTTGCGCTTACGCTCGATCAGGTCGACCTTGACCAGCTTTTCGATCATCCCTGCGCGGGTGGCGGGCGTGCCCAAACCCTTTCTTTCGGCATCGTCAGGCATGTCCTCAGCACCTGCCGTTTCCATGGCGGAAAGCAGCGTCGCTTCGGTGTATGATTTGGGCGGCGAGGTTCGGCCCTCTTTCACGGACGCGCTTACAGGCAGGAATGTCAGCTTATCGTTCAGCGCAGGAAGTGCCTGCAAAGCAACGCCGTCCGAAGCATCCGCAGGGGTGTCTTTCAGCGTAGCCAGATAGGCTTTGTGAATAGCTTTCCAGCCTAGGTTCGTCAC
>Ga0209203_1002964_pt1 | contig 10796 bp, 10 predicted proteins | sample AD_UKC109_MetaG_FD_184423 | JGI IMG/M metagenome (GOLD analysis project Ga0209203, IMG submission 184423) | Active sludge microbial communities of municipal wastewater-treating anaerobic digesters from Hong Kong - AD_UKC109_MetaG (SPAdes)... | ecosystem: Engineered > Bioreactor > Anaerobic >...
ATCAAGGATGTGTGCCCCGGATTCAATGTATTCAGCATCTGAAAATCCGCTGCCTGCACCAGCGTTATGCTGTACTGCAACCTTGTGACCATGCATGGTCAGGGAAGCCACACCTGCCGGTGTCATACTGACCCTGTTCTCATTGTTCTTGATCTCCGCCGGTATTCCTACTATCATATGAAATCCTCCATAAAGTAATTAGAGTATATCCCTATGACATTATATACCTTGTAATTAATATGGTAAATATTTTATGCATCCGATGCATAATTTCTTACGATGTATAGCCAGCAGCTATTATAGTTTTTTACAAAAATGAATTCCTGTTATTGCCTGGACAACAAAGTTGTTGTATAATTCTAGGCACGGCATCGGGGTGTGGCTCAGCTTGGTAGAGCGCTTGGTTCGGGACTAAGAGGCCGCTGGTTCAAATCCAGTCACTCCGACCACAAAGAACGTGTTTCACGTTCTTTTTTCTATACTGACTTCTTTGTCCGTTAACCTTAGCACAGGCTCCCGCAATAACCAGCATCGGAAAATAATCACCTGTCAGGAAAATATTCTCCTCTGAGGTGAATATTCTCATTTGAGGTAATTATTCCATTGGCTCAAAAAAGAGGCTGTCGCAACGGACAGCCTCTTTGGTTTCTTTTAAGTATAAAGATTTACAGGATCATTATTGCAGTCTGCGCATCGGTTATCTGAATCCATGTATTGCCGGGGTTAAGGATGATTTCCTTTCCTTCGCTGTCATAATACTTGGTTGGGCCGAAACGTTCTGTCTTTTCCCAGGTTATTTCAATGCTCTTTCCGCCGGTGATGTAATATCCTGTGCCGGAATCAACCATATCGACTTCAATGCGGCCTGCTGCATCGCCGCTTATTTTCCTGGTAGTTACCTTCTGGATTATAATATTGGTTACACCAAAAGGTGCTCCGTCATTTTTATCCACATGGGCCTGTCCGTCCCTGTTCCTGAAATACAATTGCCTTGTCTCATCATAAATGTATGCACATCTGTTCAGGTCTGAATACGTAATACTTACCATATTGGCCTGCATTGAAGAATCCGGGACCACCATTTCCTCATGATACTCCATAACCGCTCCGGTTGTGTCTGCTGCCAGGTCATAGGATTTGGACTCAAGAAAATCTGACACCTTCTCCCCTGTAGTAAATGTATCCTGCCAGTTCTTCGGGTCATCGGTCAGGTCTTCAAATATGGACCCTGCATTATACATTGCATCCAAAGTTTCAAACTCTGATGAGTTCCTTATTTCACCAAGCACCTGCGGACTTCCTCCGACATGAACCAGGAAACCATCATATGGCATCACGACATCAAGCATGTAATCCCTTGCGCTTCTTACAGGGCCAATCAAATCAACCTCAACATTCCAGAACAATGCAAGATACCTTGTAACTCCACCTTCAACAGGAATCTCATACACTATCTGTGCCTTTGAAAGACCTCCCTGTGGAAAAGGCTTCTCGCCCTGGTTATCAATGCTTACAGCCCACGGTCTGACATCCGGATCAGGGAATGCATAGCCTTCATCCGGTTCTTCGCTTGGAGAAGGACTTTCAGTTGGATCGGTTGTAACAGACGGACTTTCACTTGGCTGCGATGTCCCTGTTGGTTCAGTTGATGGTGACACCGTAGCCGTAGGATCGGGAGTTTCACTCTCCGTTGCTTCCTTGCCCTTGCATGCCGTTATCCCAAGGACCATGGCAATAACCAATAATAAAACCAATATCTTCTTCATTTGTTCCTCCTTGGTGTCAACCCTGTCAATTGACGGGTCCGTCGGTTAGTTTTTCTTCAAAGATATCCCATATCCTCTCAAGCTCCTCTTCATCATCGATGCTTTCGAGCCTGTCGTATTCGATATCTTCCCTGAATCTGAATATATATGAGTTCTCATCGTTTTCATCAGTGCTCTGTAAAAGCACGTAACGAACTTCCTCGTACTCAACCATTTCAATCACATTCATATCAATCATTCTGCCGTTTTCATCTTCGAGGGTTATAATCCCTTCATTGTTATCCATCAATGACCTCCTGTCATTTTATATCCAGATAGGACTGCAGTATATGACAAGCTGCAGCCCTGTCAACAGCTCCTTTGTCCTTTGAGGCTTTTCTGCCCTGTTCTTTCAGTGTTATCATTGCCGAGGCAGTCGTCAGGCGTTCATCCCAGTATACTATATCAATATCCAGGACTTCCCTGATGGCATCGGCAAACTTCCTGGTTACTTCCGCCCTTGAGCCGTAGGAACCATCCATGTTCCGGGGCATCCCAAGTACAATCCGCCCGATGTTGTATTGTTTTACCAATTCCACTATATGGGCAACGGGCAGTGACATGTCATCTTTCCATACGAATGTATCGAGGCCTGACGCCAGCATTCCCATGGGATCGCTCTTCGCAAGACCAATTCTTCTGTCACCAAAATCAATTCCCAGTATTACCATAAAACCTCAAAATATCTTCAATGCAAAAACCGGGCATACAGAACAGCAATATCCGCAGACAACGCACTTTCCGCTGTCAATCACAGGTCTGCCCTCTCCAGGGGACAAGGCACCTTGTCTGCATCGTTCTATACAAGCCCCGCAATTTTCACACCAAAATTCTATATGCAATTCCCTCTTTTGTAAAGAAACACTATTTCTCGTCTTCTCTTCGGGCTCCCTGCCCTCGAAGACAGCAATGTTCATGTCAACCTCAGCGGTGCTGCTCATCCCTATTGCAACTGAGTGAATATATTCCTTACCCATGACATAACCCATAGAAGAATCATAGTCATCAATAAGACTTCCGCCTCCCAGGGGCTTCATTGTAAATATTCCCTTGCCGCATATATAAGCCCTTTCCACTGCTTTTTCCATATCCCTGCCCGTACCGTCATTGATCCCCACTCCCCGTAAATTGAATATGGGATGTACGACATCAATTTCATCCATTTCTGCTGCAGCTTCAACAACACACACGTTGTGAGTGGAAACACCGACGGCTCTGATCAAACCCCTTTGTTTCATCTCAAGGTAAAACTCAAGGGCTTCCCTGTGCCCTCTGAGGGTCATCCTGCTTTCCTGTTCATGAAGCATGAAGATATCAATGTAATCCCTGTCAAGGGCCTTCCTGGCCTCTTCAAAGGCTTCCATGGCAGTCTTTCTGTCATATGCATATGATTTTGATGATATGACGGGATTGACTCCCGATTTCTTAACAGCAAGTCTTATGTATTCATATGTTTTGTATAGTTGTGCGGTATCAACGAAATCAATGCCCTGCCCGAAGGCATATGCCAGAACATCGCTTCCTTTTTCCGGACTTAGATTGCATTGGAGGGGACCAACCGTCAGGGATCCTATGCAGATGGGCGGTACCATGATGTCTGTACGCCCCAGATTTCTTTTATCCTTGATTCTGAAGATAGTAGTTTACCAATTCCTCGATTATTTCATCCCGTTCCAATCTTCTGATCGCATTACGGGCACCATTATAGCTGGTTATATATGTCGGATCTCCTGACAAAAGGTATCCGGCCAGCTGATTCATGGGATTGTATCCCTTTTCAGTCAGAGCATTGCACACCAGCATAATAATATCCCGTGCTTTATTCGGACTATCCAGGTTAAAGTCAAACTTCTGGGTTTCAGTGGACATCATATCCCTCCTTCTGTCACTGCATATATATTATTATACCCCTGTACTGCTGTGCAAGGAGGAAAAGACAAATTCATCACCCAATTGCTCTAAAATGACCTCATATATGCCCCCGGCTTCACATTCCTCGCACTTGAAAAGAGTCTTCATGTAGTTTCCGGTATGCCCTTCCCAGTATCCCGGCAAAACATCAGACACCTGTTCTGCAATGACCATATGGTGTTTTCCTATTTCTTTTTTGGCAAAGTTCATGAATCCTGCAGCTGACAACCCTGCAATTATTTCACTTCGATGTTTCTTTACATCACCGGATACTTTTCCATCCATACCATATGCAAGTGTTCCCTTTCTTGCTGAGAACTTGAAGACATGAATCTTCATGAATCCGATTGATTCTACGAATGAAGCAGTTTTTTGGAATTCCTCATCACTTTCACCCGGAAATCCCACAATTACATCCGTTGTTATTGCAGCGTCCGGAAAGTATTCCCTTATTAACTCAACCGCACTTGCAAATTCCTCGGTCGTGTACCTTCTCTTCATTCTTTCAAGGGTTTCATCACATCCGGACTGCAGTGATAAATGGAAATGATGACACAATGTTCCAAGCACTGACGCCTTTCTAACAAAGTACCGGGTTATTGAACCCGGTTCCAGGGACCCCAGTCTGACCCTGGAAAGGCCTTTGATGCCATCAATGTCCTCAAGAAGGTCAATTAGCCTGTAGTCCTTCAGGTCCTCACCGTATGAATCCAGATGTATACCTGTGATTACTACTTCCGAAGCACCCTTCTCAACATAGTTTTCAATCTCCCTGAGAACATCCGCACCCTTCCTGCTCCTTGACATTCCCCTTGCAAAGGGAATGGCACAATATGAACAGAAATTATTACATCCGTCCTGTACCTTTATGAAAACACGGGTTCTTTCATCCTGGGTTGAATTAAAGTCCTGTATGTATTCATCCTGTTTGAATATATCCTCTGATTCAGAGTACCTGCTTCCGGAATATTCCTCTACGAGGCTGACGACCATGCTTTTCTCAACATTGCCTGTTACAATGTCAGCCTCGGTCATCCTCAGTACTTCTTCGCTTTCCAGCTGACCAAGGCACCCTGTGACAACAACAAGTGCATCAGGATTCAGTTTCCTTGCCCTGGCAACCATCTGCCTTGATTTCCTTGCTGCAGTTCCTGTAACCGTACATGTATTCACGACATATATGTCAGCCTTTTCAGAAGCTTCGGCAAATGAATAACCTCTTTGTAAAAAAGAGGTCTTCATTACATCCGTATCGTATTGGTTTACCTTGCAGCCAAGGGTGATGAAGGCAACGGTGGTCATCGCTCCGCAGCCTTCAGTGTATTCATCAGAAGCATTGCCCTTGTCATGGGACCGACTCCCTTGGGAACAGGGGTTATTGCTGATGCAACCTCTTTGACTCCCTCATAATCAACATCTCCGACCACCTTGTTTCCTTCAAGTCTGTTCATGCCAACATCAATTACAACAGCGCCCGGTTTGACCATGCCTGCCGTTATCATATTTGCTCGTCCTACTGCCGCGACAAGTATGTCAGCCCTTCGGGTGACTTCACCAAGGTTCTTTGTGCGTGAATGGCATATTGTAACCGTTCCGTGCTCTCTGAGAAGAAGTACGGCAGCCGGTTTTCCGACTATATTGCTTCTGCCCACGACCACACAATCCTTGCCTTTTATTTCCACTCCTGAAAGTTTTATCAGTTCCATGACACCCGCAGGCGTACACGGAAGCATGCTCTCCGCACCGGTCAGAAGTCTTCCCATATTGATGGGGTTGAACCCGTCTGCATCCTTTTCAGGATCAATCCGTTCGAGTATCTTGATTTCATTGATATGGTCAGGCAATGGTAGCTGTACAAGTATTCCATGGATCCTTTCATCCTTGTTAAGTTCATCAACAAGTGCGAGTAATTCATCTTCACTTATTGTCTTGTCCCTCAGATACTCATATGAGGTAATACCCACCTCTGCGCAATCCTTTTTCTTCATCCTGACATATATCTGTGATGCCGGGTTGTCACCGACGAGTACCACCGCAAGACCGGGATTTACACCCTTCTTCTTCAGGGCCTCTACCCTTGCCTTCATATTTTCCTTCATTTTTTCCGCCAGGTCCCTGCCGTTCAATACTACTGCGCTCATATTATGTCCTCCGCATGTTTATTTATATTATTCTAAATCAAAATGACCTTGAGTGGAATCACTCGAACTCATTCATCTTCATTTCATTCCATTCTTCCATGGTTATCATCAGTGCCCTTGGCTTGCTGCCGTCGAAGGGCCCTACGATTCCCCTTTCCTCCATCTGGTCCACTATCCTTGCGGCCCTTGCATAACCGACCTTGAGTTTCCTCTGGATATATGATACCGATGCCTGTCCTGCTTCCATTACTACTTCAATCGCCCTTGGCAGAAGATCATCCGCCTCTCCGGCATCTCCACCCCCGCCGTTTTCAGTGACCTCGATGCGATCTATTATATCCTCATCATAGCTTGCATCCTCGGACTGCTCCTTTATGAACTTGGTTACCTTTGCTATTTCATGGTCTGCAACATAGGCTCCCTGAACCCTTACCGGTTTTGTAAGACCCACAGGATGGAACAGCATGTCACCCATACCCAGAAGCTTCTCGGCACCGGCCATATCGATGATGGTCCTTGAGTCCACCTGCGATACAACGGAAAATGCAACCCTGGATGGAATATTGGCTTTTATGAGACCCGTGATGACATTTACGGAAGGTCTCTGTGTCGCTATTACAAGATGCATGCCTGCTGCCCTGGCAAGCTGTGCCAGCCTGCATATGGATTCCTCCACTTCACCCGGGGCTGCTGCCATCAGGTCAGCAAGTTCATCTATTATGATGACAATCTGCGGCATTTTCTCTCCGCCTTCAATTGCCTCCATCTTATTGTTATAGCTTTCGATGTCCCTGACACCTTCCTTGCTGAACTTGTCATATCTGCCGGTCATCTCAGTAACGGCCCAGTTGAGTGCTCCGGCGGCCTTCTTCACATTGTTTACGACAGGTATAAGAAGATGAGGTATTCCATTGTAGTTACCCAGTTCAACCTTCTTGGGGTCAATCATAAGCATTTTTACATCCTCAGGGGATGACTTGTATAAGATTGAGGTGATTATGCAGTTGATGCAGACGCTCTTTCCTGAACCGGTTGCCCCGGCTATCAGCATGTGCGGCATTTTTCTTATATCAGCAACCATCACCCTTCCGCCGATATCTTTTCCAATGGCAATTGCAACAGGGCTTTTATGATTGACAAAATCCTTGGAACCCAGGATTTCCTTCAGGGAAACCACAGACTTTTCCTTGTTGGGTACTTCTATCCCTACAACCGCTTTACCGGGAACCGGAGCTTCTATCCTTACATCCCTTGCAGCAAGATTAAGGGCTATGTCATCAGCAAGGTTTGTAATCCTGCTGACCTTGACGCCGCTTTTTGGCTGCAGTTCATATCGTGTTACAGTCGGACCCTTGGAATAACTGACTACGGTGGCATCAACACCGAAGCTTCCAAGGGTTTCCTCCAGAAGTTCGGAAATCTGGTCACAGTTGTCACCCTGACCGTCATCATACGAGTGACTGTCAAGCAGACTGAGCGGCGGAAAGATGTACCCGCGGGAACTGACCCTTGGAGATGCTTCCTTTATCGCTTTGTCGGTTTCGGCAGATGCCTTGATTGTCTCTGCTTTCTCAACCGCCTTCACAGCCTTTGTCCGCCTTGGTTTTCTTTCCTCTTTTTCTTCGGGAGTCTCATTGTTATCACCCAGAAGATCAAGCTCTGTCTTATCGCCTCTGTCATCTACAGTAAAATCAATTTTTTTCTTCCTGGCAGGAGTGAGTCTTTGCTGAACATACTGAACTTCCTCTTCCTCCGGTTCATTCACTTTTCTGCTTCTTGTTTTTTTTGCTCCCGGCTGTTCATCAATGGGCTTGAAGCTGTCAAGCATCCATCTGAACAACCACTTTATACCATCCCTGACATGGATGAAAAACTCCCTGAAGCTTCCGTTGGTTATAAGTATCACGAAAATCAATGCTATGGCAATCAAAATAACATATGTGCCGTTTATACCGAATATTGCAATCAGTGGATTGGTGACAATTCCGCCCAGAACTCCACCCGTGGCCATACCATCCGCTCCATCTGTATAAAAAGCTATCAATTTTCTGAAAAAGGATTTCTCAGCATAATAAGTAACATCCTTCGCCATATGCGTGAGCTGGAAGAAGCATGAAATCAGCAGCAGAGACAGAAGTATCAGGACCGACCTTCTCTCCCAGTTTATTTCATAGGAAGTGAATATCAGAAAAATTCCAAGGAGTACAATAAGGAAAGGAAACAGCCTGTAGGTCCATCCAAGGAGTCCGGACAGTACATTTGAAGTTATTTTACCGAACACACCCGTCGAAGCTTCAAAGAATATTGCAAAAAAAACAAGTACACCGAACATGATGACCAGTATTCCCACGACCTCCTTGAACAGCGAAGGCCTTTTCTTGCCCTTTTTGACAGGTTTTTTCTTTTGTGCCATCGGCATACCTCCGTATGAGATTTATATATCATTTCATTACATATAATATAACATATTCAATTACCTTCCACAATTTACAGCTTTTGTTCGCATTGTGACCAATCACTGGGTTTTTATACTGAAATCCCTCTGTTGCAGCCTTTTGTTCCCTTGTTGCATTGACTGCCAATGCTGTCTATGGTAGATTATCAAATGAAACTTAAAAAGGGGGCGGCCTTTGCATGTGGTTGCAGTCAATTGTAGGAATATCGGTTGTTTTTCTGGCTTTGATAGCACTTTCATTGTTCATATACTTCTTTGGTAAGGTTATGGTGAACGGAAATGGTAAAAAATCCAGGGCAAGTGAAGCCATCAGGAATGTAAGTAATATTCAGGTTGCTGCCGACACTGATGACGATGAAATCATCGCAGTCATAACTGCTGCAATACAGGCAGGATTAAGGAAAGCCGGAATAACTCCTGAGTGTAAGATCGTTGTAAAGTCATTCAAACGGGTTGAATCTGATTCCCCTGTCTGGAATGCTACCGGCAGAAATGAAGTACTGAACTGAAAAGGAACGGATAAATGGATTTTATTAACGCAATCGGAAAATTGTTGAACGAATCAGGATTCATGAACATGAGCTGGCAGCAGCTTCTCATGATCATCATCTCCTGTTTCCTGCTCTATCTTGGAATAGTCAGGAAATATGAACCTCTGCTTCTGATACCCATCGCCTTTGGAATGCTTCTTACAAATCTGCCGGGCGCACAGATGTATCATCCTGAACTATGGGTTGATCCGGGCAATCCGGCCTTCAAACCTGATTATCTTCTTATATTGCAAAAGGGCGGAATCCTTGACCTGTTCTATATAGGAATAAAGACAGGCATATTCCCTCCCCTCATTTTCATGGGTGTTGGTGCAATGAATGACTTTGGTCCATTGATTGCCAATCCCAAGACATTCCTTCTTGGTGCAGCTGCACAGTTTGGAATTTTCTTTACGTTCATAGGAGCACAGTTCCTTGGTTTCACTGCTTTGGAAGCGGGAGCAATAGGAATCATCGGCGGGGCTGACGGACCGACGGCTATTTTCACAGCAACCAAACTTGCACCGCATCTTCTAGGCGCTATAGCTGTAGCCGCTTACTCATACATGGCCCTCGTGCCTGTAATACAGCCTCCTATAATGAAGCTTCTTACAACAAAGAAAGAACGCGAGGCAGTAATGGAACAGCTGAGGCCTGTTTCGAAGAAGGAAAAAATCATTTTCCCGATAGCTGTCACAATACTTGTTGTTCTTCTGATTCCTGCAGCATCACCGCTGGTTGGTATGCTCATGCTTGGAAACCTGGCCCGTGAAAGCGGAGTCATAGACCGTCTTTCAAAGACAATACAGAATGAACTCATTAATATCGTCACCATTCTTCTTGGTATAGGAGTCGGTGCAACTGCAACGGCTGAGAACTTCCTTGCTGTTGAGACACTTATGATCATAGGGCTTGGACTGGTAGCATTTGCAGTGGGAACAGTCTTTGGAGTCCTTTTCGGAAAATTCCTTTACTGGATTACAAAAGGCAAGGTCAATCCTCTCATCGGGTCAGCCGGGGTTTCCGCTGTTCCAATGGCAGCCAGGGTGTCACAGAAGGTGGGGCAGGAGGCCAATCCGTCCAATTACCTTCTCATGCATGCAATGGGTCCCAATGTTGCAGGAGTCATAGGCTCTGCGGTGGCAGCTGGAATAATGATAAGTCTGCTGACATGATTTTTATAAAAACAGGGCTCAGGGCCCTGTTTTTTTATGGTTTTTTTCCTGGTAAGCCATTACAATTGATATATCATGGTTTCATCGGAGGTAATATCATGGCATTCAGGATAGGCATTATAGTTGACTCATTCAGGCTTCCTGTCAGGGAAGGTATTAAAAAAGCAGCCCAACTCGGAGCAGATGGTATACAGGTTTATGCAACCCAGGGTGAAATGATGCCTGATGCCCTATCCCCGATGACAAGGAAACAGCTTCTTTCATATATCAGATCCCACGGACTTGTTGTATCAGCACTTTGCGGTGATCCGGGAGGCGGTGGATTCTCACACCCTGAACAGAATCCTGATAGAATCCTTCTCTCAAAGAAAATCATCGACCTGGCCGTTGACCTTGACACCAATGCAGTTACCACCCATGTTGGTGTCATACCGGCTGACAAGAACCATGACAGATATAAAATTATCCATGAAGCCTGCTGCGAACTGGGTTATTATGCAGATAAATCAGGTGTTTCATTTGCCATTGAGACAGGCCCCGAACCTTCCTCTGTTCTAAAAAGCTTCATAGAGGATCTCCCGGGTAATGGGATACGGGTCAACTTCGATCCTGCGAATCTTGTTATGGTAATCGGAGAAAAGGCAGAGGATGCCGTCAGAAATCTGGGTCCTTATATAATACACACCCATGCAAAAGACGGCAGAATGCTCAGAAAGGTTGATCCCGAGGGTCTTTATGTAACTCATACCGAGAGCTGGGAAGGTGCTTTCATAGAGACT
>Ga0209203_1002965_pt1 | contig 10794 bp, 14 predicted proteins | sample AD_UKC109_MetaG_FD_184423 | JGI IMG/M metagenome (GOLD analysis project Ga0209203, IMG submission 184423) | Active sludge microbial communities of municipal wastewater-treating anaerobic digesters from Hong Kong - AD_UKC109_MetaG (SPAdes)... | ecosystem: Engineered > Bioreactor > Anaerobic >...
ATAATTGAATACGAATAACCACCCACACGAAAACGGAAGGAAGGACGGTTAACAATGGTTAATTACGCCGACAGATTTACACACGAACAACTGGACGAACTTTATGATTTTTCGTTCGTTAAGTGTTCGGACGAACCGTTAAATTTTGATAGTCCATTACCAGCAACGCCCCCGGAACTATCCGAAGACGTACGCAACATATTAACGGCGCTTTTTGACGAACACCGCAAGAAATACCCGGACGAATATTTAACGACCATAGAAGCAACGTTAAAAGCTGGAAACGATGCACCCGCTGACCTGGACCAAATAATGGAAGAACTCGAAGACCTTTATTTAACATTCTGGCATGATGTAGTATTTGAAATTTTCAAAGACAGAATAGAAGTTAAGGACGACGGGACGTTATGGACTAAGGAAGGGGGCATAACCAACCCCCCGCAACATAGTGTTGTTTTGTTTGATAAAAACACATATTTAACCATTGTTACCGATGCGAAGCACTCACGAAAAACACGGTCATTGTCCGAGCCGTTACCCAGACAGCTTCAATATTCTATCGACAAACAAGGCAATATTAAGTTAATTAAAACGCCTGGGAAAATTAAAGAAGCAATTAAGGCGCTGGGAAACATCGAAGGCGTTAACGTCGAATTGCTGGATCTAATCGGAACCGCTATCGAAACCACGTTAAAAAATGGTTATCGTGGCTGGTTATCCATACCGCGTGCGGGAATAGAAGACGCAATAGGAACACAGATTTACAAGCCGTTAAACGGTGAAATCAACTATATATTGCACGGGACTATACCTGAGAACGTAGAAGACAAAGAAAAGTATATATCAAACATCGAGAAGCACTACGGTTTTTGGATAGACTTGCTGGGACTTTACAAAGCGGGAACCGTACAAACTACGGACGGCCCCGCGATGCTGTTTAATTTCCGGAGATACAACGAAACCGACGACGCAATAGAGTGCGAAAGTCCATATTTACAGTATGTTTACGAAGATATATACAACAACCCTATAACGGGGCCTTTACGCAACAACAAACCCGAATATGTTATCCCGGAAGTTTCACACAATACGAAACCTTCGATTATATCGGAGCGCAATAAAACAGCTATCGAAGCATATTACCACATCAACCGACGCATTAAGGACCGCGGAATTATACCCGATGCACGATGCAAAAAGCACCTTAAAGCCAAAGACAACAAAATTATTACTTTGTTTATCACCTATAAAGATATAATCGCGGGTTGTCCTTCTTTAATGCGGAAGCTGGGACCGAAGGTTAACGAAGACGGAACGACGACACCGCCCGCGGCAAAATATAAGCGCCAGGAATTAGAACGCGCCATTATACAGAAGACAAAATCGAAGACGACAAAAGCCAAATATCCAAAAATCGAAGCCGTTATACGCGACCACTCCGATTTATTCAAGCGCTACGTTGACTTAAAAATTGAGTGCGACGACATATCGTTAAAGGCATTAAACACCACGGGAATACATATAGAACATTACGGCATAAGTGCGGAATACAACCAGGCGCCAGCACTTCACGCACCGAATATTTTTTAAGGGAACTGAAGTTTTTTTTAAGGGAACTGAAGTTTTTTTTAAGGGAACTGAAGTTTTTTTTAAGGGAACTGAAGTACTTTTTTACCCCTAAAAACACCATTTAAGCCAATAACGGCGGGCGTTTCAAGGTTTTTAACCCGTTTCCACTAATTATAGTAATTCTAATAACTATAATCCAGGCGGGCCCCCTTGCTTGACAGCGGGGCCACCGCCCTATATATCAAGTGGTAAGGCGGGGAAGCGGGAAACCCGAAGACCAGCCGACAACGTAAACGCCATTTACGCATCAAAAAGGACGGGAGCCACCACGCTACCCGTCCACGAACAACCACCACGCGGAAGGAACCACGCGGAAAGTTATTTATACAATACACCAGGAAAGGACGGAACACAATGGAAAGACCACCACACACGAACAACTAACCATTAACACCGGGGCGCGCCCTGGATCCGAACCGAAACGAACAACCAATAAACCGAAAGGAATATAACCACATGAATATTACATACAACCTGGACCCCGTATCATTTACCAGCAAGCCGAACGGCGCCGAAGTGGGAGCCATACGCCAGCGCAGCGCATCGCACACGGTAACGACTACACCGGAAGAACTGTTAACCAGCATCGAGAACGGCCACACCTTCACGCCTGCGAAGATGCACGGAACGACGGGGAACACCTGGGACAGCCAACAAATTATCGTTGCGGACATAGACAACAACAACGACGCGTACTATATGCCAGCTAACGACGCCCTGGACATATCATTAAACAACCACCATATAAACCCGTACTGTATTTATACGACCTTTTCGCATACTGAGAAACACCCTAAATATAGAATGGTGGTTATCCTGGAAGAACCGTTAACGGATCCGAAGGAAGCCGAAGACCTCACCCGAAGATACACGGCAATATTTAACGAAGTGCTGGAAAATTGCGCCGACACTTCAATAAAAGACAATGCACGCATCATATACGGAACGAAGCCGGGGCGCATCGTGTACAACTCCGGAGCCGTTACACCGTTAACCACACTTCGCAAGCTACCCGAAGCGCGCGAGAATACCCCCGAAACAGCGCCGAACGTCGCAACCCTTAACCAGTACGCGGAAAATGCACGAAGCGCAAATAACGGCAATTCTGGACGTTTTGACCTTATACCGCTATTAGACTACATCGACGCGGACGACTACGACACATGGTTAAAAGTGGGTATGGCATTAAAGGCGGAAGGGTACACCGTGGACGCCTGGGACACATGGAGCCGAACCAGTACGAAATATAAACCCGCCGAATGTTTCCATAAGTGGGACAGCTTCGACACACGCGCCGACGGCGTAACGGGCGCATATATAACCATGTTAGCGAAGCAGGGCGGATATATACCGCCGAAGGACAGACCGGAGAACAAGCCGACGCCCTGGAACGATGCACCAGCTCCGGAAGACTACACCAGCCACCAGGCCGAAGGGGACCCCGGCGCGCTGGATCCGATAACCGGAACGCCTGAGAACGCACCGAAAGTGGAACCCGTGCCGGAACCGACACCGGACGCCGTACTGGACGAATTTTTAGCGGAAATACAAAGCGAACGTTTTAAGCCTATTAAAACGGGACTGGACAGCCTGGACCGTGCGCTTGACGATGGACTGGAACGTAAAACCCTTGTTACACTCGCGAGCGCGCCCGGCGTAGGTAAAACAGCCTTTTCACAATACCTTTTTGAGAACATGGCAAGGGCGGGACATTCTGTTATTTATGTAAATCTGGAAATGGACAGAAGCCAACTATTAAGCCGAAGCATAGCGCGCATCGCATACGAACATAAACACCCGCCCGTTAAATCGTCTTCGCGCAGCTGGGAAGAACCCGCACGGCAAGCCATAGAAAGCGACATAACCGCGTTAACGGTCCGTCGCGGTTATAAGTGGACAGACCAGCAACGCAACACGATATTAAAGGCCCTGGAAGAATACCGCGAGAACATCGCGCCACGTTTCCATTATGTAACCACCAACCCGGAGAACTCCGGAGCCATTACGCGTGATTTATCCGCCATAATGAACAAACTGGAAAGGTTAACGGCGGAAATCGAAGCGCAAGGACTACCCGCGCCCTTGGTATGTATAGACTACTTGCAATTTGTAAAAGACGATTTATACACCCTGGATCCGACGGGAAAGGGGAAGAAGCCGGACACGGCGGAAGCTATCGCGGAAATACTGGGAACGTTTAAGGCGTACGCCATGAAGCATAGCACCGTTGTATTATTGATAATGGCAAACAACCGCGCATCGAATAAGGAAGGACGCGCCACAATGGACAGCGGGCGCGATACATCAAATATCGAATACTCCGGAGATATTATGTTATCGCTAACATATACAGCCATTGAGGATAAATGGCAATACAAAACCGGAAAGATGGACAGCAAAGGGAACGACAAATACGACGCCATAGACAACGACTACATAAATTTTGTTTACGATGTAGCGACGGAACACGACAACACGCCCGACATAGCAAAGCATCTTTGTATTAAAGTGGTTAAAGGCCGTGGCATAAGTCCCAGGAAGTCCGCACGGTTTATATACGAAGGTAAATACGCGTCATTCAAGGAAGACCCGGAGCCGACGCAATACGGGCATAAATACAACTAATTACAACCGCATAAACCGAACATAATAAAAGGTCCCGTGTATCACATCAACTACACGGGGCCTTTTACTTGCCATGTACACGCGCGACGTTAAAATCACGCGCACATCAAGAAACAATTGAATTATATACGCCTTATACATACCATACACAACATACATATAGCACACGTTTAATAAATAGTGTATAATATACACGATATATAAAATGTATTTGAAAGGGGGACAAAATGGAACTATCGACAAAGGCCCGAACACTTCGGAACGAAAGCGCGAAGACGTGGAGAAAGAACAACCCGGAGAACGTGCAAGCCACCAGGCGCCGTTACTGGGAGAAGAAAGCACGCGAGCATTACGGCCCGAAGTATAAAGCGCCTGAGAATGACAACGAACTAAGCGCCCAGGCCGTCGAGATCCGACGCGCCTATTACGCGACATATAGGAAGAACAACCCCGACATAATCGCAAGGTCAATATCAAACTACTGGGAAAGGAAGACAAAAGAAACATGACAGACAACGTACAAAGAATTATTGAAAGACTGGACGAAGCGGAAGAAAAGAAGCGCGCACGCCGTAAGATGTTACGCGAAAGCCTGAACACTTGCCACCGCTTAGAAGAGGAATACGACGAAGCATTAAGGACGGAAACGGACCCGGACAAATACAACGATTTAATGTTGAAGTCCGAAGAAAATAAGAACCGTTACACGGCCTTGCTACGCCAGCGCAACCAAAAGGAAGCGCCCGCACTCTCGCGCCAGGAATACGAAGCAATCCGCAAGGACTTAAAAGACGAATTGACGGCAATACAAGCACAGCACGCCCCCGCTATTATTGACGCGTTAAAGAAGCTATTACCCCTTGTTAACGCATACGCCGAAGACATGGACGAACTGGAACGCATCGGAAACGGCGCGCAACGATTAACGGGCGTTATAGGTTTTTCCGCAACTATGGATCCGTCGGCAATTAAGGACTACGCGCCCGAAGAACTCGCGGACGTATTTACCGTGTTTATGAATGGTTACTGGTTAAACCAGGGCGTATATAGGACATATAAGGGGGACTAATCACAATGGCGCGTAAGCTGGACTTAGACAAAATAAACAAGGAACGCGAACAACTGGAATATGCACGCGGACAGTATTACATACTGGACAAACAAGCCGAATACAAAAGGACACGCCCCCTTGATTATTTGTTTGATAAGATGATGCACCCCGACCAGGATATATACTTACCGCATGACTAAGGGGGGCCGGGTATTATGAGGAACCGACCCGATCAGGACGGGAAAGCCAAAGCGACATTTAAGAAGTTAAAGAAGACCATATACGCCAGTCAAACTAATTGCGCACTATGCGGGCGCCCCGTGGACTTTTCGTTAACGTTTCCGAACCCGTGGAGCGCCACAATAGACCACATAATACCAATAGCGAAGGGCGGAAACCCCGCAAGTTTGGAAAACTTACAATTAGCGCATCTTCAATGTAACCGCATGAAAGGTACGAAGCTAAGGAAACCCGACGCGAAACCCCAGCGCGTGAGTAATAGGGACTTGCCGTTATCGTGCGACTGGACAACGATTTTTAATAATGAATAATCGTTGTTTATGATGCTTCGAACATAGGGGGGGAAGGGTCCCAGGTATGCCCCTAAAGTCTGTACCGCTATCAGTACCACAGAACATAATGCACGCCACCCCCGCTCCGGATCCATACGAAAGAAGGTTAACCAAAAGGAAGGAAGGTTAAGACATGGCAAAAAAGAAGACCACCACAAAAACGGACGACGATTTATTACTAAGCATCAAAGCGAACATAATAAACGACATGGAAGCGCTGGGACTTAACCCCGCGTCGTACGGGATAGCCGTGGACCTTGCCAGCACCACACTATACGAACGTGAGAAAGCCTACGAAGCATACAAGGGAAACGGAAGCCGACAGACTACGGAAGACGGAAAAACGAACCCGTACGCGGTCCGTTTACAAGCCTGGAACTCGCAGGCGCGCGCGTGTTTAACAATGCTGCGATTAACACCGCCATACATCAAGGCGGACGGATCCGAAACAACGGACGAACCGGAGAACCTGGACGACATACTAACCACATAATATGCAAGTGGTTATATAGGCATCTTCTACCGTGGCGGGAAACCGTCGCGGTTTTAATTATCTTCTATGCGGGGGCGTGATTATGACATACGACAGACTACGGGCGGAACTGGACACCATACGCGAGAACCGGAGAACCACCGCCGACACGTTACGCAAAATTAAGACCCTGGACGCGCGCAAGTTTGAAAAGCTGGAGAAGGTAACGGACACCACGCAAGAACGCACGCAACGCGTACGAAGCACGGACGACGACATAATAAACGCCATAGATGCACACGCACGGAAGCGCGACGCACTATTAAGGCGCCTGGACACCCTACCACCGGAGAACGAAACCGTTATAAATGAATTGTGGAAGCTGGACGGCATCGCGGGAGAAGTGGCGCGCTGTTATTATATGGACGGCGCCGACGTCAAGTTAATTTGTAAGTGGCTGGAATACTCCACACGGCAAGTTTACCGCATGATAAACGACAGCACCGAAAAGCTATTCTATTGTCTATCCCAGGCGGACGCGTGAACGTACAAATTGACGCGTAATGGTTTTGCAAGCAACGCGCGTGAACGCACACATATACACCAGGGGCGGACCCCTGGAACCCCGGTTATTTTCATTTCAAAAATTTTGTATACGGTATAATCGCAAATATACCGCATAGACTGTATAATTATTCATTTTTACTCGCTTCGGATCCATACCGAAGGACACGCAAAACCGAAAACGCCCATTATTATTGACTTTCAAGACTTCGCACATTTCGACATAACTATAATTTTGGTGATATATAGACGGTTTACACGCCGTTTATAGTCCGTTTTATGATACATACCACACCACGACAGCGATAAAACGCGCACCGTACAACATGGATATTACACACGCGCGGTAAATATAACGCGTACATATTGACACCATAGAACAATAAAAGCATAATAAACATAACACCACGAAAGGGGAATAACCATTATGAACAACCACACCACAAACGAAACCATTACAACGAACGCCGGAACCGTAACCCTGGAATACGCGGACAGCTTCGCAAAAGACCAGTTTATTAAACACATTATGAGCAATTACGGGGACCCGAAAGCGAACCAGCTTTTATACTTGTATGCGGTCCGTTCGCTTGAACTGGTTATTGATTATGGCCTGGAACAACACAACGCATCAAAGAGCCAGTTATCGTATTTTCTTTTTGACGTTATCCCGGACGTAGAACACGCCGAAATTGTCGCGTATTCGAACGACATACTAACCAATAACGCAAGGCTGGAAAAATACGACTACTGGGACACGAAGGGGGCGGAAGTATGAAGCGCGGAAGACCAGTTAAGGACATACCGAAGACGACCACCACGCCGAAGAACGGCGTTTACTACACCGTAACGGAAGCCGTGGAACTACTGGGACTACATCGACACACAATACAAGCGCGTTTGCGCGACGGATCCATACGGGGAAAGCTAACCGGTAACACCTGGAAGATTTACAAAGATGCAATATATACGGAAGGGGGAGCGAAAAGACTATGAAAACACTTTGTATTTTTGACCATAAAGGGGGCGTAGGTAAGACCACAACCGCCGGAGCCATAGCGCAAGGCATCAAGGCCACCAGGAAACGCGCGAAAGTGCTTTTAATCGACGCCGACCCGCAAGGAAGCGCAAGTAATACCGTTTACGGCGTGAACGCGTCAAAATGGACCCTTTACGATGTATTACGCGACAGATGCACACCAGCGGACGCAATACTGGAAACGGAAGCGGGCGCAATATTGCCATACTCTCGCGAACTTGCATTACTGGACGCGGAACTTGCGAAGACGGCGGGAAAAGACTTTTACATTAAAAAGAAGGTTATCGAACCATTAAGCGGACAGTTTACGCATATTATCATCGACACCGCGCCGGGACTGATAACGACAACCATACAAGCATTAACAGCATCGGACGCCGTGTTAATTCCTATTTATTCAAACGCGGAAGGCGTGGAAGCCTTACAAATGAGTTATGACACAATAGCGACCGTTAAGGAATATAACAACCCGTCGTTAAATGTTGCGGGAGCTGTTATTACTCAATACGACGGACGCGCAAATGTAACCAGGCAATACGAAGAACTTATAAAGGAAGTGGCGGACGGTTTACGGGTCCCGCTTTTAAAAACGCGGATCCGTCGCGCCGTTGCTATCGACGAATCTCACGCACTCCGGGCCGACCTTTTTACATACGCGCCACGCGCTAAGGTTACGGCGGACTATGAAGCATTATTAAAAGAATTGAAGTTATAAGCACCAGAAAAGGAAGTTACACACAATGGCAAGGAAAACAGACTTTACAAAGAAGGACAAAGAAGGAATTGACGTTACGCGCACAATAGCCACATCAAAGACGCGCAATACATCAAATACAGCGGACACATCGGACACAAAAAAGGAATACCGTTTTAATGCTAAGTTTACGCCGGAAGAATGGAAGTTTTTACAAGAAAAGAAATGGTTATCACGATGCACGATAACGCAATTATTACAAGACTATGTACGCGAAGACATGAAGAAGCACCCGGAAATTGTCGCGAGCATCGACGAACTGAACGGGTAACGATGTATAATTGAATACGAATAACCACCACCACGAAAACGGAAGGAAGGACGGTTAACAATGGACCACATGAAAGACTGTAAAACCTGGTTTACTCCGGAGCAAATAGACCAACTACACAATTATTATATGATGTTGGTTAAGGACGCGAAGGAACGCGACCCGATAACCTGGGAAAGCTATATAACAACGCCCGAACCGTTCCCGCTATCCTATGAAACAGAAGAATTATTATCGTTGAAGTTTGAAGAATACCGGAAGTTATACCCGGAGCAATACGAACCGGAGAACGTCGAAGACATAGCCGAATTTTACGGGGAACTTCAATTACGTTTCGATGATTTTATCCTGGAAGTTATCGGGGAACTTTTCGAAGACGAAATAAAGAAAAGCGCGGATCCTGAGAAGACCGCCCGCGCGCTTGCTATCTATGGAGAAAACACCGCATCGTTACTTATAACACACCCGAAGTTACGGGGCGCGTTATTGCCACAAAAGAACGACACGGCCTATATAATCAACATAGACAAACAATTACAAGTTACCTGGGACGAAGACGGAAACCCGCATTTTAACACCGTTGACGAAGAAGAAGTATACAACGGACTATTGCAACGCGAGAAAATCCCCGCGAAGTGTGCGGACGTGGAATTACTGGAAGCACTCGCGGGAGCCGTGGCAAGTGCTTACATATACAATGCGGGGGACAGAATAACTGTTAACTTACCTTCTTTTATTAATGCACTCAATAAACGCGACGGAAGCGAAAGCGAACACCGCACCGATATAAAAAAGAAGTTACGCGAACTGGAAAACATCGGGGGCGTTTTAGTCCAGGAAAAGAAAATACAGCGCGCGTTTGTATTGCTTGAAGTAAATAACCACGATAATACTATTACGTTTGAAAGTCCGTATTTATACTCGATTATGGATATGTTGCGGAAGGATCCCGCGAAAGTATCCCCCATTATGAGAAACAACAGACCGTTGTATAAAATCACGGGCGTTTCGTTCCTGGTCCGTGCTTCAATAGCAAGCGCGAAGAATAAGACCACCGCACAAATAGTAAAAAACCTTATAGCGGGACTACACCAGCACGGACGCCGTACCGTTCAACAGAACGACCCGCAAAAAGTGCATGATAACCCGAAGCTGGTTAAATGGTCCATATCATACAACGATTTAATAAAGTTTACCCCGTTATTAAAGGAAGCTATCGACAGCACACCGAGCCGAAAAACTCGCATCTTACAACGCGCCATACTTGGCGCTAAGTACGACCAAGTGGACGACAAAACAAAGAAGGTTATAAAAACTTCTTTAGTGGAAAAATATTTAAGGACATACACCACCGCGTTTGACTACTGGAAGGACTTACAAATTAAAATTGACCCTATAACCACCTCACACCTGGACAACAAAATCACGTTCACGCATCGCGGTTATAACGGAGATAAAAACAACCCGTTAAGACTTCCGGAGATAAACGGACACGAACGCCCCGCCACTTTCGAATAATTGGCGGAAGTGGGTTTTTTGTTGGCGGAAGTGGGTTTTTTGTTGGCGGAAGTGGGCGAAACCGTGGCGGAAGTGGGCGAAACTTTTTTGAAGGCAAAACCCCGAAACGCCCGCCAATAGGGCATTTATGCCACCAATGGAACAATAATTATTTTTCCCCTAAATATATGAATATACATGAATATATTTGTAGCGGGCCCCCTTGCTTGACAGCGGGGCCACCGCCCTATATATCAAGTGGTAAGGCGGGGAAGCGGGAAACCCGAAGACCAGCCGACAACGTAAACGCCATTTACGCA
>Ga0209203_1002988_pt1 | contig 10740 bp, 16 predicted proteins | sample AD_UKC109_MetaG_FD_184423 | JGI IMG/M metagenome (GOLD analysis project Ga0209203, IMG submission 184423) | Active sludge microbial communities of municipal wastewater-treating anaerobic digesters from Hong Kong - AD_UKC109_MetaG (SPAdes)... | ecosystem: Engineered > Bioreactor > Anaerobic >...
TGCGTGCGGTGCTGGAACTTCTCTGACAGTCTCGGCACAGACCCGGCGCACCCCGAACTCTGCCCCCGGTGCACGGGAATCGTGCGCGACCCGGGCTGACAACAACTCTGATACATGGGTACAACAATGAAAAAAAACATCACCGCTCTGGCAATTGTCTGCGTGACGCTCATTCTTGACGTGCTGACGAAAAACTATATCGTTGAAAACCTTCACCTGTACGAACGCCACGATTACCTTGACGGCCTTCTCAGGATCACCCTGGTATACAACCAGGGCGGCGTATTCGGCATACTGCAGGGATACAAGAACATGTTCCTCGTGGTCTCGATCATTGTGCTTCTGCTGATGATCGGCTATTTCGTGTACGAAAAAAACAAGACGCTGCTTTTCACCATGTCGCTCTCGTTTATCATATCAGGAGCGGTCGGGAACATCATTGACCGGGTCATTCCCGGAAGGCCCGGTGTTGTCGATTTTATTTCAATCGGCGTTGACGGGGTTTACCGGTGGCCTGCCTTTAACGTGGCGGACTCGGCCATAGTCGTGGGCGCATGCCTCCTGGTCATCGTCTTTTACCAGGAAGAGAAACGCAAAAAAGCGGCGGAAAGCGGGCAGGGCGGGGAATAACTCCCGCAGATCCGCTATTCTACAATTTCAAGTTCACCCTGGGCGATAACGTCTTTTCCTTTTTCAGCTTTCACGCGGAATTTCCCCGGCTGGTAGAACGAGAGCGTGACCGCTTTCTTCTTCTCATCCGGCTTTGTTGCCGCTTTGACCGTGTCAACTTTTTCCTCAAGCGGGCCGTTCACCTGATACACCGCGACATCAATGCTATCAGCTTCAAAGGGCGCCTCTGATTCAACCAGCGCGGTCAGGTCGCCCGTTTCGAACTTGCTGCCGCAGCGCTCGCCGTCCCCGGCTGATGAAACGCCTTCGCAGAACAGCACCCTGTTCGCCTTGCCGCACGCCGTGATCAAACTGAGCGAGAGCATAACCAGTACAAATTTTTTCATTGCCATTCCTCCGTGTTACAGAAGCGAACCCTGGAGATCGTCGTCATCCTCGATTTCGCCGGTTTCTTTCTTTACCGAGACCTCTTTTTTCTCAACCGCGCCCCGGTCGCCTTTCTGGAGAATCTCTATCTTTCTTTCGGCTTCTTCAAGCTTGTCATGGCACAGGCGCGCCAGCCCCATCCCCTTCTCGAATTCCTTTATCGCGTCTTCAAGCCCCAGGTCACCGGTTTCAAGGCGTGAAACGATTTCTTCAAGATTTTCAAGGGCCTTCTCAAAACTTACTTTCGCCTCATGCTCTTTCTTCTTTTTTTCCACTGGTGTCTCCTTTCTGTATTGAATCGACCGTGCACGACAGGGACCCGTCGCGCATGAGAACGTCGATACTGCTCCCCTCGGATGTTTCACTGACGCTGCGGATGACCCTCTTTTCCCGGTCCAGCGTGATCGAGTATCCCCGGCGCATTACGGACAGGGGAGAGAGCTGGTCCAGGGACTGAAGCGCGCGGTTGAAGCGGTGGGTCTTCTCCTGCATGATACGGGAAAAACGCAGGGGGATGTCGGGGATGCCCAGGACCCGTTCCCGCGCCTTTGCCAGGATATTGTTCACCGCATCGGAAAGGCCGCGCTCCGCGTCGGCAAGCGCCATCTCGTACGGCGCGAATATCCGGGCGGGGTCGGTGAAAACCGGGCGCGAGGTGAGCGATTCAAGGCGCGTTGCCGAGTGGCGCATGATCCCGGACAGGGCCTTTTCCGCGCGCAGGTACAGGTAGTTTATTTCATCCGCAAGCTCGCTCTTGACCGGGAGCGCCTCTTCAGCAGCGGCCGAAGGCGTGGGCGCCGCGTAGTCAGCGGCCTCATCGCTCAGGGGGTGGTCGACCTGGTGGCCCACGGCCGAAATAATGGGCACGTTCGACGCGGCATACGCGCGCACCACGATCTCTTCGTTAAAGGGCATAAGGTCCTCAAAGGAGCCGCCCCCCCTGCCGGCGATGATGAGATCAATGCCGTACCCGGGCCGGTTCAGCTCTTCGATCGCGCGTACGATCGTCCCTGGCGCGTCCTCGCCCTGCACCTTTGCCGGGGCGATGAGTATCTCCGTGTTCGGGAAACGCCGCAGCGCGACCTTGATGATGTCGCGCACCGCGGCCCCGGTCGGCGAGGTCACGATGCCGATCCTGCGCGGCAGAAAAGGAAGGGGCCTCTTGCGGGACGGGTCGAAAAGGCCTTCTGCCATGAGCTTCTTTTTCAGCTGCTCGATCCGTTTCTGCAGCTCGCCGATCCCCTCTGGCCGCACCTGGGCAACATTGAGCTGGTAGGTGCCCCGCTTCTCAAACAGGGTCACGCTCCCCAGGGCGAGCACCTGCATGCCCTCTTCGAGCCTGAATTTCAGGCCGCGGTTAGCGCCCTTAAAAAAGGTCGCGGCAATCAGGGCATTGTCGTCCTTCAAAGTGAAATAGATGTGCCCCGAGGAGTGGTAGGTGAGGTTATAGATCTCGCCCTTGACCCAAATCCCGGTAAAGGCGTCGCTTCCTTCCAGTGCCTTTTTGATCTCCCTGGTGAGCTCCGTGACCGTATAGAAAAAATCGCCCATGATCAGATCAGGAAGGTAAATCCCGCTTTAAAGAGCATCACGACCGTGGTCAAAGAGGTGTCGGCGGCGCTGCTTTCATAGGCCGGCACAAACGCGGCCTGCATCTGCACGCCAAAATCGATCCTGAGAAAACTCGCGACCGGCAGTGACGCGCCCAGGCCTGCATAGACCCCGAAATCGTGGTCCGCGTTATCTTCATCGATGTCACCATTTGGAGCTGAATCCTTCGTGATACGCTGTACATCCTTATCGTCATATACCCGCGCGTATTCCCATTTACCGACCTTGGGGCCGAGGAACAGGCCAACCTCGTAATAAAAATAGGAAACGTAGCCCTTCCATCCGAAAAGAATATCAATGAAGTTGGTATTGATCGTGTCAGTATACTTTCCCCATGTCGGGTGGTCGCCGTGGATAATAAACGGCTTGCCCGTGTACTCAACCCCGAACATGACCGCTCCGGCATTGACCGGCGCGTAGCCGAAACTCACCCCGCCGCTGTAGGCGAACCCCACTCCCATGACCTGGTCATGCCCATCGGGCAGCTCGCCGCCCATCATTGAAATACCGACAGCGCCATGGGGCTCAATAAGGAATTTTCTCGCCATTGAAGGAGGGCTCATCAGCCCGGCCTGGAGCGCCGTTCCGCTAAAAAACAAAATTACCAATGAACATAAAACGATTCTTTTCATAACCTGTCCTCATGAAGTATTAATAATGACCACATAACCGTCAGAAGTGGTGGCCATAAAAATAATACAGTTCAGGCGCTCCCTGTCAACTCATATATTCACCCTGCCTGAGAGCGGTCTTACTGTCCGGTTAAACAGGCGCAGCAGGTCATGGCGCGACAGGTGCTCTGTTTCATTATAAAAAGCGGAAGAGCGCTGCACTTTCCATTCAGTCACGGGCCGGTGCACATCATAATAAACCGAAGGGAACGCCTTCACCCCCAGGCCTGCCAGAAACGAAAGGGTATCTTCGATTTCTTCTTTCGTCTGGTCTGGAAGGCCGAGAATAAAATACGCCCTGACATTCATGTCCAGTAAAAGGGCCGCACGGGCAAGGCTCCTGACTTTTTCGGCGTCAAAGGGGCGGGCGTGTTTCTCTTGAAGCTCCGCGGATTTCGTGACCAGGGACATGTTCAGCTCGCGAAAGCCCGCCCGGTGCATGAGCGCAACAATCTCCCCGTCAAGGTTTTCAAGGGACACACCGTTCATGGCCGTGAAATCAAGGCGGCCCCTGCGTTCGGTGTACTCGATCAACGCATCCAGAAGCTCACGCGCGCGCGACCGGGTCGGGAACAGGTTGTCATCCTCAAAGTTAAACACCGCTGCCCGGTATGTTTCTGCGCAGCGGCTGATCTCGTCAGTGACCGAAGCTGCCGAGCGCTGCCGGTAGCGTCCGCCCCAGAATTCGCGCGAGGTGCAGAAATCGCACCGGTTCGGGCACCCCCGCGACGCGGACAGGGACACGCCCCGGGTGCGGTAAAACGAAAAATCGCGCTCGCGCAGGAGTTCCCGCGCGGGGTGCGGCAGCAGGTCAGGGTCGGGCTCAAGGGCCTTTGGCGTGTGCCTGAGATCACTGCCCTCGCGAAAGCAGAGATTGGGCACGGATGAAACCTCCCCCTTTCCCGAAAGGCACGCCAGAAGGCCGGCCGAGGCGGCCTCTCCCTCGCCGGTGACCACATAGTCCACGCCGCAGTCTTCGAGGTAAAACCGGGGATGCAGGGCGGCGTGGTACCCTCCCGCGACGATTACCGCGCCGGGATTGGTCTGCCTGACCAGGGATATGACCTCGGCCGATTCCTCGTAGTAGGTGGTGAACAGGCATGATACGAAAAAAACATCCGCCCCGCTCGCCCTGACCTGGCGGTTTATTTCCTGGTACGAGGCGCCGAAATGGCGGTAGTGTTTGAAGGGAAAGCGGACGCTCTCATCGGTCGAGTTCATGAACGGCCTCAGGTAGTCGAACTGCCGCGGCAGGGGGATGACGTGCTGTTTGGGAGTGTGGCCGTTTATAAAACTTACGGAATGTCCCGCGTTTTTGATCGCGGCCGCGACATAGAGCAGGCCCAGGGGCTGGCGGCGCACCCCGGTGCAGTAAAAATCCTGGATCGGCGGATTGATACAGCAGACCTTCATTGCACCCATATGCATGAAACAAGATGAACCTGTCAAGCGGGATGAAACAGGCCTTTCAGCGCAATGTGCTTGAAAAATTATGGTGAAACTTTTTATCTGTAATGATTACAGATTTACTACTGTTTTAAAACAGGTACATTATATGGACAACCGGAACAGCGAACGGGAAACCAGCGTCTCCATTGTGGCAGCCATTGTTTTTATCCTCCTGTGGTTCGCGCTCATGAGATGGGTGCTCCCTTATTTCGGCATCTACACCTGAATGAGCGACTGCTCCCAGGTGCGGAGCGTTGAGACGATAAAACAATAATATAGACTTCTCACAGGAATCTTATTATCAATTTTTTACATGCAATTACCCTTCAAAGGGATTAACAATTTTCACTTGCTTATTTATGATCATGCCATGGCTCATGTCTTCTGAATAAAAAACAGCAGCGTCATTTTCAAGTGCGCTTGCGATAAGCAAACTATCCCAATATGACAGGTGATGTTTTTTTCGTATTGTAATTGCGGCATGGTATGTCTGCAGGCTTACCGGAACAATTTTAGATATTTTAACAATGCTTTTAACTTTTTTATCAATTACATCAGGATCAAACTTATATTTTCTTTCCAATACCCAGTGAAATTCATTAATCACCTGAACAGATGAAATTATCTGGTTTTCCTTTATTTCTTTTTCAATAAAAGCTATAATCGCATTATGCCTGTATGGGTCCTCTGACTTAACATGAGCATAAATCCAGATATTTGTGTCAATGAAGGATATCTTCATAGATTTCTTCCCTGCGGAAGCTATGATATGATTTTGTTTTTAAAGGCTCTCTGAACTCCCGTGGAAGAACCTTCTTTAATTTTACCGGTTTGCGTGCGTTTTTATACTCAACTTCCACATAGGGGATTTCATTAAGCAGTTTGATAATCTGTTGTGCCTTGGTGCTATTTTTAATGTTTACAAGCAGTTTCATGGAATGCCTCCACAGGGTTTATAAAAAAACAGCGATACGAATATTTCAAGTTTTTTTCCTTTTATGCCAGAGGCCCGCCTTACCGGCATTGACGCGATACCCGGATACGCCTGCACGCTCACCTCATATCATGCTGATTTTTTAATTATATGCGCGTCAGAAGTTACCAGCGCAACTGATCAGTGAATCCCTGTATCAAACAAATAATTGAAGTAATATAGGGCATCGCTACAAGCCCACAGTATCAAATTCATATTTCATTATATAATATGTTCTTTTCATTTTTTCTTTTTAACATACTTCTCATAATACCACGCTTCGGGGCCCGCTTCACCATGCTTTTCATATATAAGCATATCTCTTGATCCGCTCTCTACATCTGTAAATTTAAATATTATTCTATTATGATCACTTCCTTTTTCTGCTTTATCTAAAACCAATTTTTCATGTATTCTATCAGGAAATGGTACAAACTTATTCTTTTTCCAAATATTTAATACATTATCCTCTACTTTCCAATAAGCCATTAATACTTCTTTAGGGGTATGACCTACTGATCGAATAATTATTTCTCCATCTTTGTAAAACTTGAGACCTTCATTAGGTGGATATATAAAAACCGCTTCAGGTAAAAACTCCCTGAAAAACTCTCCGATCTTATCGCCTTTGAGTCCATTTATATATTCAATCTTTTCTTCTGTATTCATTTTATTGTATTTTTTCATGTAAGCCGACTGCGCAAAACTTTCAGAACTATTTTTACATGAAAAGCTAAACAACACTATAAGAAAGAATATAATCTTAAATTTCATCATAGCCTCCCTAATTCGTTATCCATATATAAAATTGTGATTGTTTTTCGTTGAATCCTTCACTGTATAATTTTTCACCATATACAGCACCAGTCTGAAAGATATTCAGGTTCCCCATTGTTGCTGACCCATCGCCGCCATAAACTCCGGTGAGTACCGCAACATGACCATGAGATCCTGAATCTTTATACGACGCAAGCGCGAGTCCTCCTGACGCGGCATAATCCTGCGCTGGCACATTGTCCTTTCCATCCCAATACTGGTAACCCTGTAAATAACCCTGTCTGTTCTCTTCAATGTCTTGAGTGGCCGTATCACGCGCTTCCTGATTAAAAATAGTTTCTTCAAAATTCGGCACATACTCTTCCATCAGATCATCATATTCATCAAGCAGGGTCCTCTCCTGCGAGTCATTCCCACAATCATCCCCGAAATATTCATCCTGTCCAGCACTATTCAGGTCCTCGATCTCCGTAAGGGGGTCTTTTTCCTCAATTGATTCAGGCACCTCTTTTTCGTCTTTATCAGCATAATTATCAAAAAGCGGCGTGGTCTTATAGGTCTCGCTGAACCTTCGCATGTCTTCGCTATTCGAATAAAAATCCTCGCAGCAAGATGAGTGCGACCCGCTGTTGCGCACATTACGCTGGTCGACAGAAGATTCCGGCAACCGATCTTCACTTACCATAACGCGGCAAGGACGGCCGCGTTGGGCAAGTTGAGCATGGATGCTCATGCGAGCCCCACAGTACTCATTTGTGCCACAGCGGTGACGGCATATTGCGGATACCGACAGTTCAGGTTTACATAAAATTCACTGATTCGAAATAATAAGCCTCCCCGGCGAATGAGGGGCAGGCACTCCGCCACCTGAGGAGCGGCTTTTTCCGCCGCTTTTTTGCCGGAAAAAAAGCGGCAAAACCCCGGCCCGGTACCCCGGGCCAATACCCTCTGCCGAAGGTTTCGGCATAGACAAGGTGCCCCTTTCACCGAAGACCGGGTGGTTCCGGTTTTTCGTTTGACTTTTAAAAACGGGTTGATACGTTATAAAAATTATAATGAAGACTTTGTGTATTTCGTGACTGAAAGAACGCCGGGGAGCCTGTTCCGTGAAGGTTGAAAACATAACAGCCGCTGTTGCTGATTTAAAAAAAAGCCATTGTTAATGAATATGGCGATGAATCGTCATTGATCCTCTTCGGCTCCGCAGCACGGGGAATCTGCGGCCCCGAATCAGATATTGACATACTGATCCTGCTGCCTGATAACGTAAACACCAGGATCGAAGAAAAAGTAATCGGCATAGCCTATGACATTGAGCTTCAGCATGATGTCGTTTTTGGCATCATTGTTTATTCAAAAGATTTCTGGTGTTCAGGGGTTGCTGCCGTAATGCCGCTTCATAAAAATATCAGCGCAGAAGGCATCCATGTATGAGTCTTGAGCAGGACCTCATAAATTACAGAAGGGCAAAGGCACGAGATACGCTCAAAGATGCGCGGGCACTTTATAATGCCGCCAGTTATCTGTCAGTGGTAAACCGTATATATTATTCACTGTTCTATGAGGTAACCGCTCTTTTACTTTCGAAAAAACTCTCTTCTGCAAAACGCAGCGGTATTCGCTCCTTATTTAACGAGCACGGGGATGGTAAGCACGGGATCAGGCAGATTCTATTCTTCCATGTTTGATTTCAGGCAGAAAGGTGATTATGGCGACTTCGTAATTTTGAGCATGAATCCGTAGGAGAATGGCTTTTTAAGGCTGAATCCTTTATTGATGAGATAGAAGAGCTTATTGGATAACCACTTTTTCGCCACCCTGACAATGTCCTGTCCATGGGCATGAAGTCTCTAACAGTGCCGTTTATAACTCACCAATGTATGTTGACATTATTGCCGGCGTGCCTTCTCATGGGAACATCAGCGAATTGAACCAGGGTCAGCCAATGAACATTCTGATTACCGGGACCGACGGATTTATCGGCAGCCACCTCAAAGATTATTTTATCAAAGCGGGGCATGATGTTACCGCGACTGTTTTCAATGAAGCCCCGCGGGGGGATGACTACTGCATAGACATCCGCTCCCCGGATAGCATTGCCTCACTGCCGGGCCTTCCCTATGACGCGGTGATAAACGCCGCGGGCATTGTCGACCAGAAGGCCCCCTCGTCGCTCATGATGCAGGTGAACGCGGAAGGGGCGCGCAACCTGGCCGCGTGGGCCGCGCGCAACAAATGCCGCCACTTTATACAGCTCAGCTCGATCGCGGTGTACGGGCTCAGGACCCTCGGGACCAACAGAAGCGAAGAGGCAACGCCGCGCTTCCGCGGGATACTCGGGATCCCGTACATGCGCTCAAAGGCGCGCGCGGAGAAATTCATTGAACACAGCGGCGCGCCCTATACCCTGCTGCGCATGCCCGCGGTCATCGGCAGGGGCGATTCATTCACCTCGCCGGGCATCGTCCGCCGGCTCGAGTCGGGAAAGTTCTTCTTCTGCGGCAGAGGGGAAAAACCGGTTTCGCTTCTCTTCGCGAAAAATCTCGGGCCCTGCATCGACCTGATCATAGGAAAAGGCCCCTTTAACCGCGCCTTCAACTGCGCGGACCATCACGTTCCCTGGAGGGAGCTGGTCGCCCATTACGCCGCCATCCTGGGCCGGCCGCTGCCCGCGAAAAAAAAGGGCCTGTACGCCCTGCCCTTTTACTGGTCCGATGCGGGCGCGCACATGCTGTTCACCTTTTCATGTTTCGGTTCGCATTTTCCCGCTGACCGGCTCTTTGAGGCGACAGGGTTCATCCCCCCGTATGACTGGAAAGAAGGCGTGCGTGAAAGCGTTGAGGATATAATGCGGCGCTGACCTAAAACTTTGATTCAAGCTGCGCAACCGACATCCCGTATTTCAGGTTCATGTGCCGCAGCCGCTGCGAAAGGATCGTGGCGAGCTCCTTCATGATCTTTAACGAAAACCGCGAATTGCTCGCGCTGAGCCCGTTAAAAGCTTTCTTGGAAATGAAGATCAGCGTCCCCGGCGTGCGGGATATGATTGAAGCCGAATGCTTCTCGTCATTCAGAATGGACATCTCACCGAAGAAATCACCCCTGTTCAGCTTATGCAGGCGTTTATATTTTTTCTCATCGATCTTTTTAACCACTTCAAAGTTTCCTTTCACCACGAAGTACAGCCCTTTTCCTTCCTCGTTCTCCCTGATCACGAGCTCCATCTCGTTCGTCGAAAGCACTTCGGCTATTGCGCTGAAATCATCCAGTTCGTGATCAGAAAAACTGTTAAAAAAACCGATGAGTTTCAAATATTCTTTCATTACTGGTCTACTCCTTTTTGTTGTCGTTATTCAGAAGGCCCATGAGCTGCCCGTGGATCTTCCCGTTGGACGCGAGCACCTGGGGATATTCGGGATCGAAAGCGGAGCCGTCAAACCTGGTGACCAGGCCCCCCGCCTCTTCAACAATGATGATTCCTCCGGCCGTGTCCCACGGCGACAGCTGCTGCTCCCAGTACCCGTCAAGCCTTCCGCACGCGACATAGCACAGGTCAAGTGCGGCTGAACCCATGCGCCGTATCCCCTGTATCCTGGGGAGTATGCGGTTAAACTCGGCAAGGTTGTTTTTCTCACTGTTCTCTTTATCGTAGGGGAACCCTGTGGCGACGACCGAAATCCCCATGTCTCCGGTGTGCGAGACACGGATCTCTTCGCCGTTGAGAGCGGCGCCTTCCCCTGCTGCGGCGGTGAACAGTTCATCAAGATGGGGATTATACACCACGCCCACAACTATCCGGTCAAGGCTGCGCGAAAAAATCCCCAGTGACACGCAAAAAAACGGAAGGCCGTGCGCGTAGTTGTTCGTCCCGTCAAGAGGGTCAACATACCATATGAATTCACCGTCCGTTTCCTTTCTGCTTCCCTCTTCAGCGATTATGGCGTGGTCCGGGTAGCGGCGGTTTATCTCATTGAATAAAAACTCCTCTGAGGCTTTGTCCATGTTGGTAAGAAGGTTTGTCCTGCTCTTGTACTCGACAACGGTGTCATCGGACCTGAATCCGCCGAGGATGATCCTGCCCGCTTCACGGGCTATTCCGCGGGCGAAATCCAGCATGTCTGTTTTCGCGGTCAATACATACCGCCGACGCCGACGAGGAAATTAAACTCATAATGTCCCTGAACCGTATCGGTCATTTCAATA
>Ga0209203_1002991_pt1 | contig 10727 bp, 9 predicted proteins | sample AD_UKC109_MetaG_FD_184423 | JGI IMG/M metagenome (GOLD analysis project Ga0209203, IMG submission 184423) | Active sludge microbial communities of municipal wastewater-treating anaerobic digesters from Hong Kong - AD_UKC109_MetaG (SPAdes)... | ecosystem: Engineered > Bioreactor > Anaerobic >...
CCGAAGGGGCCAACATGCCCTGCACGCCCGAAGCAGTGGAGGCCTTCCTGGCCAAGGGCGTGATCTTCGCCCCGGGCAAGGCCAGCAACGCCGGTGGTGTGGCCACCAGCGGCCTGGAGATGAGCCAGAACAGCCTGCGCTACAGCTGGACCCGCGAGGAGGTGGACGCCAAGCTGCACGGCATCATGAAGGACATCCACATGAGCTGTGTGCAGTACGGCCGCGACAGCAAGGGCGTGGTGAACTACGTGAAGGGCGCCAACATCGCCGGCTTCGTGAAAGTGGCCGACTCCATGCTCGATCAGGGCGTGGTGTGATCGCCATCGTCCAAACTATGCATGAAGCCCTCGGAGATCTCCGGGGGCTTCTTCGTGGAAGGACCGACCACTTACTTTGTCATAGCTCACATGACACCCGAAGAACTACAGACGCTTCTTGAAGAGCTCATCGTTGGATGGGAAAACGAGGTCGTGGAGTTCAAGGAGGCCAGCGACAACTTCCCCACTAGCGATATTGGGAAGTACTTCAGCGCACTGGCGAACGAAGCGAATCTGAGGAACAAGGAGAGCGGCTGGCTAGTGTTCGGCGTGCACAATAAGACAAGGTCGGTTGTTGGCACCTCCTACCGCGAGGATAGGGAGCGGTTGCTTTCCATAAAGAACCAGATCGCCGATGGAACCGATCCCAGCACGAGTTTTCGCGAGGTACATGTGTTGATCACCAGCGCAGGTCAGCGGGTCATCCTCTTCGAGGTGCCACCTGCGCCTCGGGGCATACCTATAGGCTGGAACGGCCATTACCATGCTCGAAATCACGAGAGTCTGGTCGGCCTCAGCATCGCCAAGCTCGAAGAGATACGTGCGCAAAGCACCGGCTTCGACTGGAGTGCAGCGGTTGTTCCGGATGCCAGCAGATCCGATCTTGACGATGCGGCCCTTCAGTTGGCCCGTGAGAAGTTCGCCGATCGCGTATCCCGAATTGATCGCGATACGATCATGGGCTGGCCCTTGCAGCACTTCCTCGACCAGGCTATGGTCACCATCAATGGCCGCATTACTCGGACAGCACTGCTCCTTCTTGGCAAGCCAACGGCCGCCCATTACCTCAGCCCAGCACCCGCTGAACTCACGTGGAAGCTGGAAGGACCTGAAAGGGCCTATGAGCACTTTGGACCGCCTTTCCTGCTCACCACATCCTTGCTCTACCAACGGATCCGCAACCTCACGCTGAAGTTCCTACCGCCCGACCAACTCATCCCCAAGGAGGTCCCTAAGTACGATCAGGCTATTGTGCTGGAAGCCTTACATAATTGCATCGCTCACCAGGACTACACCCGAAATGAGCGGGTGCTTGTCACGGAGCGCATCGATGAACTGGAGTTCAGGAGCGCAGGGAATTTCTATGATGGCAGCCCAGAGGACTATGTCCTATTGAGCCGCACCCCGGGCAAATACCGCAATGCATTCCTGGCCAGGGCCATGTCGCACTTGGGTATGGTCGATCGCATGGGCTTCGGGATACGCGATGTTATGTTCCAAGGCCAGGCGAAGTCCTACCGCCCATTACCGTTTTATGAGCCCGACTCGACCGAACAAGTGGTCTTGCACCTGCCCGGCCGGATCATTGACGAGAACTACAGCCGCCTGTTGTTGGCCAATCCGGACCTGAAGCTTTCGGACATCCTAGCCTTGGATCGGATCCAGAAGAAACTCCCGATTCCGAACGACGTTGTCAGCACCCTTCGCAAGCGCGGCTGGGTGGAAGGCCGCAGGCCCAACATCCACATCTCGGCGGCGATCGCTGCCACGACCGGCCAGAAGGTGGATTATATCCGCACACGAAGGCAGGACGATGAACACTACAAGAAGCTCGTGACCGACTATTTGGAGGAATGGGGCGAAGCCAGGCCCAAGGAGATACGCGACCTGTTGCTGTCGAAACTCTCGGACGGGCTCACCGAGCAACAGAAGCGCAACAAGGTCCGCAACCTGCTCACGGCCATGCGGAAAGAGGGCAAGATCGTTGCTGAGGGCATCAAGAATGCAGCGCGTTGGAAGCTGAACCCGACCTTTACTGAGGAGCGCTCGGAACAACACGACCAGTAAGCACTGGAAGCAACAGCCATAGCGATAACCAGCTGTATATCAATGGGTTGATTCTTTACTAAGCGGTCGGTCAGTGATCTGTTAAGTAAAGCGATGCGCAAGAGCGTTGACTATGCTGATGCAAGCAAGCGCTGCTAAGTCTATCGCCCAAGTACACCTACCAATACAATGTCCTGTATATCAGATTGTTATGACTATGTCTTTAGTCAAGCCAAGTCAAGCAGAAAGTCAACGCGCATCACTCATTCGTTTCTCTTGAGGCGCTAGCGGGCAAGCGTATTGCTCATGTCCCGTCTGTTCGCCCATACCAAGGGGTCAGGAGACACCTGGTGCCGCGACGTGATCGCCAAGTAGAACGACGTCAACAAGAAAGCCCCGCCGACCGGCGGGGCTTCTACTTGCGTACAGGTCCTGCTCAACAGAACTCGTCGTAGGCCATCTGCAGGTTCTCGGCGATCATCTCCGCGCTTCGGCCCTCGATGTGGTGGCGCTCCAGGAAGTGCACCAGCTTGCCGTCCTTGAACAGCGCCATGCTGGGGCTGCTCGGGGGATAGGGCAGGAAGTGCTTGCGGGCCTGGGCGGTGGCCTCGGTGTCCACGCCGGCGAACACGGTCACCAAGTGGTCGGGATGCTTATCGCCTTGCAGGCTCATCTTCACACCGGGGCGGGCGGCGCCGGCGGCACAACCGCACACGCTGTTCACCACGCAGAGCACGGTGCCGGAGCGGGAAAGGGCCGCGTCCACTTGGTCTGGGGTATGGAGGTCCTCGAAGCCGACCGTGGTCAGGTCGGACTGCATGGGGGCTACGAGTTCTGGAGGATACATGGTCGTTCGAAGTCTGGTGCAAAGGTAACGTGCCACCCACCCCGGGCGTTCGCGAGGGGCGATACCTTGGCCCCATGAGCGCCGTGGAAGGCTGGTTCGAGGAGCTGCCGGAGCCCTGGCAGGGAGCGGCACAGCGAGTCCGCGAACTGATCATGGCCGCCAGCCCGGCCATGCGCGAGGTGTGGCGCTACCGCACACCGTTCTACGACCACCAGCGCTGGATGTGCTACCTCTCCCTGCAGCGCGGCCGGCTGGTGCTGGGCCTTGTGCACGGTTCCCTGATGGAAGACCCCGAGGGCCTCTTCACCCCTTCCGACCACAAGCAGATCCGGCACTACCATCCACCTGTGGAAGGTCCTTTGCCCGAGGCCGCGCTGCGCCGCCTGCTCACCGAAGCCGTGCTGGTGAACGAGGCGGTGGAGCGGGACAAGCGCGAAGGGGCCAAAGCACGCGGCGGTCGGCGGCGCTTCGGACGATCGGGGACCGATCAATGGACTACGTAAAGGCGCGTCCGGTGGGTCGTTCCCCCCTGTTGCACGAGCAGCACGTAGCTGCCTGATGGCCATTGGCTCACGTCCAGAACGGGATCCACCCCGGTCACCCGGCCACTGGCCTGAGATCGGCCATCTGAACTCCATGCGGCCCAACTGAACGGTCCGGAAAGGTCCAACTCCACGCGATCTTTTGCAGGGTTGGGAACCAATAGCAGGTCTCGGTCGGCGGCCTCCTCCAAGCCTCCAGTACACGGGCTCACTCCGGCCCGCAGGTCGTCGATCATCCATCCATCCCGTGCGTCCGGATTGCCTGAAGAGGTGAAGGCAAAACGGACATGCATGGTGTCAGCGTACCACTCCGCGCCGTCGTTGCCCGGATCCCAAATCACATAGTAGCATCCGGACAGCAGGACGACTTCCTCCCATCCTGAGGAGGCCCCGGTCCAATGGACACCGGTACCATCGTGTGGGTGAGGCACCCCATCGACCACCACCTCCTGCTCGAAGCCGACATAGAACGGGTCCCAGGTTCCCCAAGGATAGCGCACCTCGATGCTGGCCACCGTCGTACTGTCCATGTCCCGTCTTTGCATATACCGGATACCCCTTCCCAGGTAGTTGGGGGCTGTGGCCACGAGCGTGAATTCCGCGTAGCAGGTCACGGAGCTGTCGGGATAGGGAAGCAGCGTGTCCGTGACCAGAGCACGGCCCGGAGAGAACGCTCCGGAGAACACCGGCTTGGATGGTGTGCCCACCTGCCAGCAGCCTGCCGGATAGATGGAGTCGAGCACCAGGTCGTCCGTGGCATCGTCGAAAGACAAGTACAAGGAGTCACCCGGTGTCTGCGCCATCAGATGGGCCGATATCAGCAGGCAGGCTGATACGCCAAGGAACGGTCTGGACATCATGAAGGAAAGATAGTCTAAACCGCATCTCACAGCGCCCGCTTCCGCCGGAAGAAGGCCTTCATGAGGTCGGCGCACTGGGGCTCCAGGATGCCGCCCATGACCTGCGTCTTCGGATGAAGGAGACTGCCCCCGATGCGCCGGTAGCCCTGCTTCTCATCAAAGGCCCCGAACACGAGCCGGCCGAGCTGCGCCCAGCGCAGGGCGCCCGCGCACATCACGCAGGGCTCCAGCGTCACGTACAGCGTGCAGTCGGTCAGGTACTTGCCGCCGATGTGCTCGGCCGCGGCGGTGATCGCCTGCATCTCGGCATGGGCGGTCACGTCGTTGAGGCGTTCGGTCAGGTTGTGCCCCCTGGCGATGATCGTCCCGTGGGACACCACCACCACGCCCACCGGCACCTCGTCGGCCTGGAAGGCCTGCTCAGCCTCGCGCAGGGCCTGGCGCATGAAGTGCTCGTCGTCGCCCGGTGCGATCATGGCTCGGCGATGGCGGCCTGTTGGACGGAACGTGCGTCGGTGACCAGCACCCCTTCCACGCCCGGCTTGATGTCGCGCACGTGCAACTGCAGGGAGCGCCGGCCGTTCCATTCGTTCCACTCCACGTTGTAGACCACACTGAAGGGTTCGCCGCTGCGCACCAGGTCGTGCCAGTGTCCCTGCCGGAAGGCGATGGCATCGATGGGTTGGCCGGGGTCCAAGGCGTCCATCAGGTGAAGCTTCAGGTGTTCGCCCTCCTTGCCCACGAGCCGCGATCGGCCGGCGTCCTTTACGCCACGTGCCACGAACACGGGCCGCATGTTGCCGGGGCCGAAGGGGGCCATGTGCTCCACCACGTTCAGGAAGCGGGCGTTCACCTCGGAGAGGCGCAGCTCCAGGTCGATCTCCTCCTCGGGGATCCGCTGCTCCTGGGTGAGGGTGGCGGCCACTACCTCTTCGAAACGACGACGGAAGGCCTCGACGTTCCTGCGCTCCATGGTGAGGCCCGCAGCGTACATGTGCCCGCCGAACTGCTCCAGCAGGTCGCTGCATGCGCTCAGGGCCTCGTACACGTCGAAACCCTTCACTGAGCGGGCGGACCCGGCCACCTTGTCGTTGCTGTCGGTGAGCACCACCGTGGGCCGGTAGCGCATCTCCACCAGGCGCGAGGCCACGATGCCGATCACGCCCTTGTGCCATTCGGGGTGGTACACCACGTTGGTGGCCTCCCCGGTGGAAACGGCCTCGTCACGCACCTGCTCCAGGGCCTGCCCGGTGATGTCGCGGTCCAGCTCCTGGCGCAGGGCGTTGTTCCCATCGACACGCTGGCCCATGTTGCCGGCCTCGGCCATGTCCTTCGCCAGCAACAATTCCACGGCCTGTTTGCCATGCTCGATGCGGCCGGCAGCATTGATCCGCGGACCGATGATGAAGACCAGGTCCGTGACGGTGAGCTTCCGCTTCACGTTGCTCATGTCCAGCATCACCTGAAAGCCCGGGCGCGGCTTGGCATTGAAGCGGCGCAGGCCGTGATGCAGCAGGATGCGGTTCTCGCCCACTACGGGCACGATGTCACAGGCGGTACTCACGGCCACCAGGTCCAGCAGCGGCTCCAGTTCGTTGAGCGGGATGTTGTTCCGCTGGGCCAGGCCCTGCATCAACTTGAAGCCGATGCCACAGCCGCTGAGCTCCTTGAACGGATAGGGACAATCACTGCGCTTGGGGTCCAGCACGGCGACCGCTTCCGGCAGCTCATCGCCCGGCCGGTGGTGGTCGCAGATCACGAAGTCGATGCCCTTCTCCCTGGCATAGCGGACCTTGTCCAGGGCCTTGATGCCACAGTCCAGCGCGATGATGAGCCCGGCTCCCGTGGCAGCGGCATGGTCGATGCCCTGGTAGCTGATGCCATAGCCCTCGGCGTAGCGGTCGGGGATGTAGAAATCGATGTTCCCGGTGAAGCGGCACAGGAATGAGTAAGCGAGCGCGACGGCGGTGGTGCCGTCCACATCGTAGTCGCCATAGACGAGGATCCGCTCCCCATCGCCCAGCGCGCGTTCGATGCGTTCCACGGCCGCCTGCATGTCCTGCATCAGGAACGGGTCGTGCAACGCGTTCAAGTCCGGCCGGAAGAAGCGTGAAGCCTCCTCGGGCGCGTTCAAGCCCCGCTGGGCCAGCAGCCTGGCCGCCGGCTCGGGACAACGATCATGGGTGAGCCTGGACACTGCCTCCTCATCCCCGGACGGCTTCAGCCGCCACCTCTTCATCACTTGGTCCATGGCCCTAAAAGTACGGTCGGTACCAGGCAGTTCCTACCTGCCTTCGGCTGCCAGACGGCGCTGGCCTTCGGCCAGTTCGTCACGCTGCTTCGCGGACAATTCCGGCGTCCGCAGGTCCAGCTCCTCCAGTCGTTCACGCACCAGCCTGCCCACGATCGCGCGGGTCTCCCACTGGTCGTCGGCCGGCACGATGTACCAGGGGGCATGCGAAGCGGCGGTGGCCCCGATCGCATCGGCATAGGCCTGCTGGTAGGCGTCCCAGTGGCCCCGCTCCTCCACATCGCCCAGGCTGAACTTCCAGTTCTTGGACGGGTCCTCGATGCGATCCAGGAAGCGCTCGCGTTGTGCATCACGTCCCATGTGCAGGAAGAACTTCATGATGATGACGCCCTGACGGGCCAGGTGCGCCTCGAAGTCGCGGATGCTGGCATAGCGCGACTCCCAGAAGGCCTCGTCGATGTCGGCCGTGGAACGCACCCCGGGGATCCGCTGCCCGAGCACGTATGCGGGATGCACCTTCACCACGAGCACCTCCTCGTAATGGCTGCGGTTGTGGATGCCGATGCGACCCCGCTCCGGAATGGCCTTCGCATGCCGCCAGAGGAAGTCATGGTCCAGTTCCTCCGGGCTGGGTGCCTTGAAGCTCCACACCTGGCAACCCTGGGGGTTCACACCGCTCATCACGTGGCGGATGCAGCTGTCCTTGCCGGCCGCGTCCATCGCCTGGAAGACGAGCAGCAGGGCATGGCGGTCGGTGGCGTAGAACAGGCGCTGCAGGTCGTACAACTTCTCACGGTCCTCCTCCAGGCTCTCCTTGAGCTCCTTCTTCTGCAGGGCATCCCCGTGGTCGGTGGGGAACTTCGCCAGGTCCACCGGGCCGGGCTTGTCCACGCAGATCCGCAGGTCCTTCAACAGGTGCTTCATGCCGCCAAAATAGCCGCCCCATCTTTGCCGCCGATGCGGGCGGTCCTGTTGCTGGTGATGGTGATCGGTGTGCTGTCGGCCCCGACGGCAAGTGCCCAGGTGGTGAACATCGAACAGAAGCGGTTCGACGATGACACCAGCCGGGTGAAGGTGCGCGCCGGACTGCGTTTCGGTGTCCTGGAGAACACGCAGCGCGTGATGGACCTGGGCATCGATGGAGGGGTGCAATACCGCGAGGGCCCCCATACGGCGTTCCTGATCACCGACCTGGTCTTCAGCCGGGTGGAGGACAACGCCTTCCAGAACACGGGGTTCGTGCACCTGCGCTATACGCACCACGTAGATGGCCCCCTGCTTCTGGAAGGGTTCACCCAGGTACAGTACAACAAACCGCTGCGGATCGACCTGCGCACCTTGGCCGGTACGGGACCACGGGTCCAGGTGCTGGACCAGGACGAGGTCGGTGTGGTCACCGGACTATCGATCATGTACGAGCACGAGGAGGACCTGGTGAACGGCATCATCCAGGACAACGCACGGGCCAGTTGGTACCTCAGTGCCTCGGTGAAGGTGGAACCCACCCTGGTGTTCACCGGCGTGGTCTATTACCAGCCGGTGGTGTTCGATGCCAGTGACAACCGCGTGGCCGTGGAGGTACAGGCCCGGATGAGGGCCACTAGGCACTTCGCGTTCGACAGCAGACTGAGCCTGCTCAGGGATACCCGGCTTTCACCGGGCATCCCTGAACTGACCTATCGGTGGACCAATGTGTTCACCGTGCTGTTCTAGGCGGGCTCAGTGTTGCACCACGAAGGCGCGTGCGGCACTGCGGCCGTCAGGCGCCAGCAACCGGTAGTGGTGCAGGCCCGCTCCCAGGGTCGAGGTGTTCAGCACGATCCGGTCCATGCCGCCCACACGCTCCTGGTGCACCAGACGTCCTGTGGCATCGGTGACCCGTAGCAGGGTGCCTGCCGGAACCTCGCCCACGGGGATCGTTAGCCGATCATCGGCAGGGACCGGCCAGGCCTGGCCGAGCAGGGCCGCAAAGGCCGCGTCCAGCTCATCCACGTTCACGATGCCGTAGAACCAGTCGTGGCTCAGGCGCACCATGGCCTCGGCCACGGCGGGGTCGCTCATCTGTTCGGGACCGACACCGAAATAGACCAGCTTGTAACCACCGGTCTCCACCCGAAGGCCGCCGATCTTGTTCGGGTTGTTGTAGCGCAGGATGGGTACCGCCGGGGCGATCGGCTCGATCTCTTCGGGATAGCTGTTGGTGCCGAACACGCTGTTGATCCCCGACCCGGGAACGTTGCCGAACACCAGATCGCCGGCCTCGAAGGTCACCGAGCTGTTCGCGGTGCTGCCATCGGCGATGTACGTGGCGTGCATGTAGTCGCTGTAGAACGCTTGAGTGATCGCTGTCCCATACGCATTGGCATCGCCGCTTTGGTCCCACCCGATGTCCTGACCGGCAATGAACAGGTTGCCGCCATTGTCGAGGAAGTCCTCCAGTACGCCCACCACATCGTCCGTGATGGATGGGAAGGTCCAGCTCACGTTCAGGTACAGGTTGAGCACGTCGGTCAGTGCACCGGCCTCTCCGAAACCTAGAAAGGTGTTGCGCGAGGTCTTGGCCCGCCCCAGCTGATTGGCAGCGCTCAGTGCACCCTCGTAGATCGGTTCGTGCGTTTCGGCCTGCGGGTTGTTCACCACCAGGTCCGTCACGCCGCTGATCACATGGTACTCCTGCACGAGCACCGGTGCGTTGTTGTTGCTGGTGCTCGCCACGGTAAGGGTGTAGGTGGCAATGCCCACCGTGTTGCCCGGGGTGATGTCCACCGTGATCGCCTCCGTGGAACCATCGGTGATGTTGATGGTGGCCGGTGCGTTGTAGGACATGCCACCCACACTGAACGTTCCCGTCCAGTCCCCAGGCGCGTCCGCACTGGCCAGTGAGACCTCATAGTCCTCATCGGCACCGAGCAGGTTGGTCAGGTCATTGCCCAGGGAGAGCCCGCTGCCTGGCGAGCCGCTCTGGAAGGCACTTCCAGCAGTGCTGGTCAACTCGCCCACCACGAGGGTGGTGCCGCCATCCGCCATCACCTCGCGGGCCTGGTACACCTGCCCCTGGTACTCGCCCACGAAGGCCACCACTTCCAGGTTCGCCAAGGTCCACGCGGCGTTCACGGCCAGGCTGTAGGTGCGGGTCACACTGCTGCCGGCCGTGGTGGTGGTCACCTCATCACCCCAGACGGGGGTCGCATAGGCACGCATCACCTCCGTATGGTCGTAGTTGGGCTGATTGCCGTTCCCATAGTCGGTCTGCCAGCCGGTCAGGTGGTCCTCCTTCACGAGTACATGGATGTAGTCGTTCCCCCCCGGACTGTCGCTCGTGTAGAAGAGTTCCACGGTGATGTCCAATTGCTGGGCGCCGCTGTTGTAGCTGCTTTCCAGACCGATGTTCACCGGACTGGGAAGCTCCAGGGCCTCGTTCACCATGCCCTCCCAGGCTCCACGACCCTGCACGATACCACCGCTGAAGGGGTAGCGGTCCACGATGCCAGCGGGGTAGCTGTTCACCCCGAAATGGTCATTGATGGTGGTCCCTTCCGGGGTGCGGAAGTCCGGCTGGCTTCCCGATGGAACGGCGAAGGAACCCGCATGGACCCCCACCACGACCACCTCGCCCGGGTGGGCATCGGCCAGGTCATGGGCGATCACGTGCCCTTCCGGACAGTAGCCACAGTTCACTCCAGTGAAGTCCTCCAGCAGGGCGGTCCTGTTCTGGGGTGAGGTGCTTACCAGACTTTGGGCCATGAGCCCGGTGGGGATGAGCATCAGCAGCGCGTACAACTGTTTCATGTCCAGAGGTGTTCATTAATGGAAAGTTGAAGCTAACGACATCTTCGGATCACCGGGCCGTGCGTTCTTCGCCTCGCTTGGAGGCCCAACGCCGTTCGTCCCTTCCACACGCCGCACACCATGGGACGCCCGCGATCCGGATGGATCATACGGACCTTGCGATCATTGATGGGTACCAGACCCCGCCTTGAACTGTTCATCGCCATCGCGTTCGCGGGTTGCGCGGATCCTTTCGACCATCATCCCTGGGAGGTGGACGTGCCGGAGGAGTTGGAGCACTTGCATGCCACCGCGATACCGGCAGTGCGGCAGGCCATCGGCAGCGACAGCGCCTTTCGGTTCGCCGTGGTCGGC
>Ga0209203_1002996_pt1 | contig 10717 bp, 5 predicted proteins | sample AD_UKC109_MetaG_FD_184423 | JGI IMG/M metagenome (GOLD analysis project Ga0209203, IMG submission 184423) | Active sludge microbial communities of municipal wastewater-treating anaerobic digesters from Hong Kong - AD_UKC109_MetaG (SPAdes)... | ecosystem: Engineered > Bioreactor > Anaerobic >...
CACATCGCCGCCTCACGGGGGGCGTTCGTGGTAAGCATCGACGGCGATCCGGCCTGTATGGAATTTCTCTACACGAAAAACTCGGTACCGGAAGGGGGAAGACCCATCCTCCCCCTTGTCATGGACTTGGCAAACCCATCTCCCGGCCTCGGCTGGGACGGCCACGAACGCTTCAACCTTAGAGATCGCGGACCGGCGGATCTTGTCCTGGCGCTGGCCCTGATCCATCACCTGGTCCTATCGAGCTGTGTTCCCCTCGAAATGGTGGCCCGGTGGTTCTCATCTCTTGGTGAGCATGTCCTGGTAGAGTTTATCCCCCCCGGCGATCCGATGGTTCAGAAACTCCTGAGCAGCCGGGTGGATGAGCATCTACCTTATGATGAGGCGGCGTTCCGCTCAAGCTTTGAGCAGGTGTTCCGGTTCATTGACTCCATGACCCTCGACAACGGCAGGAGCCTCTTTCTGTGCCAGCGGAAGGGATGATCCCGGGGCGAGATAAGCATGAAAGAGATTTGCTTGGTGGGATGATTTAATAAAGGTTTTAAATATGGCTAAAATCAAGAGATATACCTCCAGTTTCTGGAATGCCGGATTTCTCCTTTCACACGCGCTGGTCCCGCTGGTTGTTGTAACGTTATATTGCGTTGTCCTCGCTTACCTGTTACCGGAGGGGGTCAATAAAGTCTTTACAGGAAGGGCATGGAAGTTTTTTTTGTCACTGGCCGTAGCGGTGGATCTGCTTGCTTTTGTCCTGTGGAAGTTCGATAAAAGTACTCAGTTGGTGTTCGGAAAAGAAACCGGTGATGTGGGTCTCCGGGATTTCGTTCTTCTGTTGCTTCCGCTGACCCCGGTAGTCCAGTATGTTATCCATAATCAGGACATCCTTTCACCGGTAACATCGCTTTCCGTTTTTGGCATCTTTGCCTTTATGGCCGCCTGTATTGTCATCGTGATACCTAAACTCGTGGGGTTTTTGGGATCGGCCCGAACACTGGCCATTTTAGGGATGGCCTTTGCCTTTACCCTTATCAACATGGCAGCCCTGAGTCGTCAGTGCGCCTGGCTGGAGGCGGGGAGTTTAAGGATTCAGCTGGGGCTGTTCGGCGGCATCTTTATGGTGACGTGGGTCCTCGATCGTTTCAAACTCCGCACATTTTTGTACTTCTGGATCGTGATCTATTTTGTGAGTAACAGCCTTGTTCAGGCGTTTATGCCGGGCGCAAATAAGATTGCAGGATCGGGTAGTTCCTGGGAGGACAATAAACTGGTCATGCTGGTGGGAGACCGGAAGCCCATGTCGACCCCGAACATCTATCTGTTGATCTACGACGCCTATGCCCACAATGAAACGATGCTTTCCTACGGAATCGATAACGGCGCGCAGGAGGTGTATCTGGAGGAGCAGGGATTCAAACTGTATCCCCATGTCTACTCCGTGTCCGCCGTTTCGACCCGCACCATGAGCCGGGTACTGAACGCATCAACTGAATTCTACGGAGAACTTCAAAGGGCCGCCTCGGGGGACGGGGTGGTGCAAAACCTCTTGAAGCGTTTCGGCTACACAACCTACGGCCTGTTCGCCACGGATTATTTTTTCCGTGGATATGGGGCCCATTATGATGTGTATTCCCCCCACAATGTGACCCCCTCCAGCCATCTGTTTATCAAAGGGGTTCTGACGGGGGCGTTCAGGTTTGATCTGGAGTTCAACCGGGTTCCCCATAAGCAGTATGTAAAAGAGAAACTCGGCATTTTCAAGGAGCTTTCACGGACCCCCCGGTTTATTGATATGCACACGAATCTTCCGAATCACAGCCCGAATTCGGGGGCCTGTCGCCCCAATGAGACCGAACTGTACAAGGAGCGAGTGGATAAGGCCAATCTGGAAATGCGAGAGGACCTTGACACGATCATCAAAACGGACCCGAATGCAATTATCATCGTGGCCAGCGACCACGGGCCGTATCTGACTAAAAACTGTTACGAAACCAAAGGCGTGTATGACATTTCGGAGATTTCCCGGCTGGACATCCAGGACCGGTACGGGACCTTGCTTGCTATCCGCTGGCCGACTGAAGACTTCGAGGAATATGATAATATCACGGTCCTCCAGGATCTCTTCCCCTGCGTATTCGGGTACCTTTTCAAGGACAGGAAGATGCTGGAGGCGAAGATTGACCCGGTGACGCTTTGCACGCATATAGCAATCAGCGGTGCGAAGGTGGAAAACGGGATCATCCGCGGCGGGATCAACGACGGGGAGCTACTTTTTGGTAAATTAGGAAAGTATTAAATGTTGACCTTAACGGATACGATAGGATAAAATTAAACGGTTAGATCAGAGGTGCTGGATGCATTATCGGGAATGTGAAAGGAAGATGTACATGTGGATTAAGCGTCCTATATTTACATTACTTGTGTTAATAACGATATTGGGTTCCAGTATATGCGGCGATATTGTTCGTGCGGATACATATACTCCAGATAACCTTTATTATCCTCATATTGCCAGCACGGCTGTGTGGGGTACGGAGATCTGCGCGATCAACACGAGCGATACGGAGAGCGTGAGCGGGGTGTTCCGTGGGTACAACGACGCGGGCGAGCTGGTCTCCGAGATCGATGGTGTAACCCTGCCACCTCATGGCCGGAGGGAGATAACAGTCGGAGACGAGTTTACTGATCCTGCCGGTATTGGATATATCATATTTGAATCGGATTCAGATAATGTTATCGGATATACGAAATTCTATACCGCAGGGAAGTACCGGGTTGCGATTCCCGCCGTATCAGAGATCAATACAGGTGATATATATATAACCCATATTGCCTCTAATTCAGTTACAGGTTGGGGAACAGGCATAAGCCTTCTTAATACAACTTCGTCCACCAAGAGCCTGACCATTGAGTTTGATAACGGGCAAACAAAGGCATTAGAACTGGCTGCCAATGAACATGAAGTATTTCTGATCAGAGACCTTTTTGAGGGAGAGTACCAGCCAGGCATCCACTCGGCCGTGGTAAAGGATGCGAGCGGGGTTATAGGTCTTGAACTATTTACAAACAGCCCTGGGAATCAGATGAGCGGAATACTTTTGAAGGGTGATACAACCACGCGTATATATTATCCTCACACTGCCAGTGAAGGCGGCTGGGGCACAGGTATTGTTGCCTATAATCCTTCAGAAACTGATTGCGATATCACCATTACACCCTATACCGGGTCAGGCTATCCTCTCACCCCTGCAACCGATACTATTGGAGGCAAGCAGCAGTATATAGGCCTGGTATCCGCTCTTGGTCTGCCTGCGGAAACGGCCTGGGTGATGATTGAAGCTGAGAGTGCTATAACGGGATTTGAGCTGTTTGCAAGGACAAACCTGCTGGCAGGATATACTGGTGTGGGCATCACAGGCAAGGAAGGGATATTCGTGAAGCTGGAAAAAGACGGTGCGACCGGTATTGCTTTTGTGAATATTGAAGACAATCCGGCAGCTGTTAATTTGACCGCGTATAATGACAGTGGAGTTGTGGTAGCAACGAGGACGATTTATCTGAATGCCCATGAAAAAACCGTAGGCACCCCTGACAGCATATTTACGGGAGACATCAGCAGCGCCACCTATATCAGCTATTCATCTGACAGGGAACTCGCCGCTTTTCAGCTCAATGCATCTTCAGACGGCATGATGCTGGACGCATTGCCTTCAGCTGCATTTGAGACATCTTCTGCAGAATTGCTGACTTCTGAAACCATTGGCGATCAGGGCGGAACTCTGGCTTTTGATGGTTTTTCTTTAACGATTCCTCCAGGAGCTTTTACAATCCCGGTTGATCTGAGCCTTTACAAGATGACTATTCCTGGTCATCCTTTTGGCAAAGATATGATTACTGATATCTTCAGAGTAACCGGCATTCCGGATGAATTTCCTGAGGCGCTTTTGCCGGATTTGGCATATAATGGAACATTGAACGGTGAAAGTTTCATCGTCGTAGGTGAAGAAGTCCTTATTTCAAGCCATCCTGCCCCCAGTATGGCATATCACCTTTTTCCGGCAACCCCGTCTCCCGGGGTTTTGACCTGTATCTGTGAAATGGCTGCTCTGGATATGGAACTGTTTAACAGAAAAGCGGTTCCTGCTTCTGGCGGGGATATGCCCAATACTTCAAGATTCCTGGACTTTTTCGGAATTACAGGCTGGGCAACCTATGGTATAGATGAAACTGAGAGAGTGCTCTCTGATCAGAGCCAGGGGCATTTTTTGATTAGATATCCAAGTTATTTTGTCAGCAGGGCCGATCTGAATCCCCTGTTCCAATATCTTGAAGAGGCATATACTGCTTATGAAAACATGGGATTCAGTTACGGAGGCAGGACCCGCTGGCCGATTGCAGTAACGGTCATGAGCATGGCCTCTGATACCTATGGGCTGTTCTGTAAATCCATGTGGGGTAATAACTCGGCAACACTGCAATTCAACCAGCATAAGCTTGGCAATTTTTCTGACCTTCGAAGAACAGCAGGCCATGAGTTCCTTCATTTCATCCAGTACCTGTACGATTCACGAAACAATTATTCAAGAAACCACGATACTGCATTCAGCATATCTCTTCACTGGCTGAATGAAGCAACAGCAGTGTGGGCAGAGGAGAAATTCACCGATACCCCTGATTATGTATCCCCCATACGTGATGGGCACAAAATGGCGCCATTCGGGGGGATGGAGGCCGGTTCCGGGGGGAATATAGTGTCTTCAGGATATCACGGATACGGCATGTCTGCTTTCATCAAATATCTCGTGTCCAGGTATGGAGAATCCATTGTCCGTGATGTGTATCTGAAAATATTAGACCAGCAGCATCCGGTTCAGGCCATAAACCAAAACCTTGGTATTAGCGACAACCTGTTCATGATATGGGAGCCTTTTCTGCGCGAATATGTCACAGGAAATATTTACGGTGTAACAAGGGCAGAGTTCCTGGCTTACACATCGGGTTTTTTCCGAATCCAGTCAGAAGAAGACAAAAGCAAATCGTTTACCGAAGGTTATCCGGATCTGTCAGCTAAACTGTTTATAATCAGGCTGGATGATCCTGATATCAGTCCCGCAAAGGCCATTACCTTTGCAATTGACCAGGACGTCTGTGATATCACCCTGTTTAAATTCAGAATGGCTGATGCATTTATCCAGTATATCTCTCATTCTGTTACAAAACAATTAACTCATAAGGCCCTCCGTTCATTGACCGATGATGGTTATTATTTACTGGTTATGGTGAGCAATTCTAATTACTTCTCGCCTTATACAAATTCCAAACAGATCAGACTCGATATTTCGATTGAGTCAGTTGCGGCTGCCATGAATCTCTCTGCATCACCTGGCTCCCTGAATGCGGATGGGACGAGTACCAGTACCATTACGGCAACCGTCACGGATGACGTTGGGGACCCGGTGGAGGGAGAGGCTGTAACCTTTACAACCGACGCCGGCAGCCTCTCTCCGGTCAGTACGCTAACCGATGCTGATGGCATCGCGTCTGTTGTGTTTACGGCGCCCGCTTCACAGCCGCCGGGCGGAACATCGACAGTAACGGCAACCACCACCAATGAAGTGACGGCTACCTGTGCAGTTACGATCAACCCGGCCCCGTCCTGGCCCGGGTGGCCTGCCCCTCAGTGGTGTCCCCTGACAGGAACCAATCATGTGATTGATTACCCGGGTGGCTGTCCGGATTTTGTGACTTGCTGGTATCACGGCAACGATGGATTACTAAGCGAGGAAATGCCATATTACGGCCTCATTCCCGGTACCGGAACACGTTCACGACATGGAATTGAAAAACAATACTATTCAAGTGGTCAGTTATACATTGAAAGACCCTGGCTGGATGATGAGATGCACGGTATTGAATTCCAATACTTTGAAAGCGGGCAGATTTACATTGAAAGGCCCTGGCTGGAAGGCAGGAAGAATGGCACTAAAAAAGAGTACTGGGCAAGCGGCTTATTAAAATATGAAACACCCTATGCAGATGATAAGAAAAATGGCATTGAAAAGTACTATTTACTAACCGGCCAGCTATACAGTGAAACGCCATATGTAGATGACAAGAAGAACGGTACATATAAGTCGTACTATGCCAGCGGTCAGATAGAGAATGAATGGCCCTATGTGAATGACCAGCCACATGGTATCTGCAAGAATTACTATGAAAGCGGGCAATTATGGGGCGAAACACCCTATGTTGATGGCCAGCGGAATGGTCTTTCTAAGGGTTATTATGAAAGTGGGCAGGTATGGTATGAAACACCGTATGTAGATGATGAAAAAAACGGCACTCAGAAGGAATACTATGAAAGCGGTTCAACAAAATATGAAACACCCTATGTAGATGACGAGAAAGACGGCGCTGAAAGAAAATATTATGAAAGCGGCCAGCTGAATATTGAAACTCATTGGCAAAATGGTGTCAAACACGGTGAGGAAAAGTTTTATAATATCGACGGGGATATGGTATCCTGCGATATCTATGAAAACGGCATACTCACCGGCTCATGCATGCCCTAATAATATGTAATTATTATGCCGTGGCTTTGGGGCGGACATCATTTTTTGAGGCAAGGGAACTGGTTAATATATCCCTGAATTCTCTGGCCCGGTGTTTATATGTGTGGTGTTTTATGATCTCGGCCCTTGCCCTTTCCCCAATTTTGTTTCTTGTTTCTTTGTCCTGAATAAGGCAGGTAATTTTTTCCTCCAGATCTTCTCTGTTCCTGTATGTTATTATTCTGTCGCCAAACAGTTCCTTGAGCCCGGGCACCTCGTTTGAGATAACACATGCCCCGCAGGACATAGCCTCAAATGTCCTGCTGTTTATGCAGCCCCAGGGTTTACACATTGGGGTGCAGTCTTCCAGGATTATTTTTGATGAGTTGTATATCCTGGGAATTTCCGAGTGGGTGACCTCTCCCCTATGGTATTTGTTGAGACGATGCCTTTTATTTTCCAGTTTTCCATAGAATTTAAAGCTGATACCTGGTGGAATGGTCAGTTTCTGGCTGAATTCTCTCGGTACCTCAAAGATATTCCCTACAAAAGATATATCTGCCTCATATTTAGATACAGGCGGCCCAGGCTTAAACTTGCTGGCATCTGCAGCCAGTCTCAGGACTCCAAGGCATTTTTTCGGATCGGTAAATTGCCTTGAGTACTGGAGCGAGATTTCAGAAGTTGTCATGACAATATCATATTCCTTGAACCACGGTTTCCGGCACCACTCGTCCACATATCCCCTGATCCATGCTATGCTTGTAAGCCCTGGATAATATCTGAGAAGGACAGGGTCGAAGGTGTGTCTCATGACGATAAGTATGTCAATGGATGAAAGATGGTGCCATTTATATATGGGCCGTTCAGGCAGATAGATAATCCGATAGCCGAATTTTTCCAGCTCATCTCCGAGGCCGCGGGCGGTAAAATAATCACCGTAAATGGTTGATGGATGGTTCTCTGTTATAATAAAGCCAATTGTCAGCGGAACAGAGGCTTTTGAATCTTTTATCAGCATGGGGATACTGTCCGGGCGGTTGCCTGCGCTGGTGATTTTATTTGCTGAATGTTTGTATGGAGGAGGTTTCAGATATCCTTTTCTTTTGAAAAGAATGCGCCTGCATAGCATTAATATCCTGCTTCTCTCGAAATGCCTCCCTGTTTTTTGATATACAGGATATATTAGCGGATGGCTGAGTATTTTCTTCAGAAAGATTTTCAAGCGGGCAGGTATTGATTTCATGTGCTTCATTGTACTCCGGCAGCCGTGAAGATTATTCGATGAAAACTGTTTGAACATACAATATAATATGGTGAGTTTCAAGGATCGATTATGTATATGAAGCTGAGCTGCATTGATAAGACCTTGACTTAATACTGAAGTTATGAAAAATACCCTTTACGGAACCATCAAAAGATGAAAGGGGATGAACAAGCTGACTTTTCTGTTTTCCACAAAGAATTTTCTTTTTCGTATATGGCAGCACCGCAATACCCTGTGGCTGATGATAGAAAGAGACTTCAAGTCTCGTTATGTAGGGTCATTTGCCGGGATACTGTGGTCTATTATTCACCCCCTGATGCTTGTTTTTGTTTACACTCTCATTTTTTCCCTTATATTCGGACGCAGGATCGGCGAAACTCCTTTTGCGCTATGGCTTTTTTGCGCTCTCCTGCCCTGGATCATGTTCACCGAAATCGTGAAGGGTTCAGCCGGCGTAATCGAAAAGAACAAGAATCTTATTACAAAGACATCATTTCACTCGGAAATCCTCCCGCTCGTCGTGATCGGAGCTGCTGTAACAGGTCACCTTATCGGATTCGGCGTTCTGATATCCCTGCTGATTTTGTGCGGGCAGTCCATTGGCCTTTATATGTTGACCATTCCCTTTTATCTGTTATGTCTGATACTCTTTTCATTGGGATTAAGCTGGATTGTTGCAGCTCTTAATGTTTTTATCAAGGATATCGGCCAGGCTGTCAATGTTGTGCTTCAACTCTGGTTTTATTTGTGTCCCATAATCTATCCGGCGAGTATAATTCCAGAAAAATATTATTTTATGCTGAGGCTGAATCCCATGTACTTCATTACAGAAGGCTACAGGAATGCCCTGCTGAACAACAAGGGAATACCTGTAATCGACTCCCTGTATTTCCTCGGTATCACGCTCTTGCTGTTGTTTATCGGGGGGTGGACTTTTCGGCGTCTGAAGGGCCAGTTCGCAGAAATTCTGTAGGAAGGTTGCGGGGAATTTAGATGAAAGAGTATTCCATACAGGTTAACAATATATCAAAGAGATTCAGGATATACAAGTCTCCAAAAGACAGGCTCAAGGAGTCTATATCAATTACTAAACGCAAGTACCACAAGGAATTCTGGGCGCTGAGGGACGTTTCCTTTTCACTTGAAAGGGGCACTACCATGGGTATCCTTGGAATCAATGGCAGCGGAAAGAGCACCCTGCTCAAGATAGTCTGCGGGTATTTGGTTCCGACCAGCGGATCTGTTAAGACAAACGGCAGAATTTCATCCATTCTTGAACTGGGCACAGGTTTTAACAGGGATTTTTCCGGCCGGGAGAACGTACTCCTTTATGGCGGATTGATGGGCCTGTCAAAGAAAGAAGTAACAGAAAAGCTGCCTCTTGTAGAGGAGTTCGCCGATATAGGGGATTTCTTTGACCGGCCGATGCGTCTCTATTCAAGCGGCATGTATGCCCGCCTCGCTTTTGCCTGTACGATCCATGTGGACCCTGACATCCTGATTATTGATGAGGCCCTTGCTGTCGGCGATATAGCCTTTCAACACAAGTGCATGGACCGGATCAACAAGCTTCAGAAACAGGGCGTCACGATACTATTAGTAAGTCACAGTATTGTGGCGATAAAGAGCCTCTGCCAGGAGGCTGTCCTGCTTGACAAAGGCCATGTAATAAAGGATGGGAGTGCTGAAGATGTGGCAAACTATTATCACGGGCTTATGGCGGAACGGGAACAGGGAAAGACAAATCCTGTGATGCAAAAAAAAGAATCTGTGAAGAACACGGGCCCCAAATCGGGTAAAGAGTCATCCCGTGTCGGAACAGGTGAAGTTTTCATAAGCGAGGTTGTAATTCTCGATAGAGATGAAAATCCCCTTAAGGCGGTGGAGTTTGACCAGGATGTGCGAATTTCGATCCGACTTGAGGCACGTGCCAAATGCCGTCCTGCGGTTGTCGGTTGCCTTATCCGAGATCGTTTCGGCATAGATCTTCTTGGTACCAATACCTTTGTTGAGGATCTGGAACTGCCTGAATTAGATGAGGGAGAGGGTTGTGCCGTAGACTTTTGTATGCGTTTACCTCTTCTTAATGGCACTTACAGTATTACGGCGGCAGTGGGACATGATCCGGGCCAGCCGATTTTTTATGACTGGTGGGATGTCGCCCGTACCTTTGAGATGGTTCCTCCGGTGAACAGAAAGATCGTTAATTGCAAGTTGCATCTTCCGATAAAGATAGATATATATAAATTCGAATAATGTGATATGGTTAACCCAGTCCGGTAATCTGGGTTTTGCATGAATGATATTTCCAAAGGCAGGACATTTAATTGCATAAAAGTTCTCTGGATAATATGCTGGCTTTCAGGAATAAATATCTGGACAGCAGGAAGAATGAACCATTATTGATTCTCGATCTTGGAAGCCTTGATGTAAACGGTTCCTACAGGGGATATTTTGACACTTCTCCCTGGACATACCTCGGGATGGATATGGTCCCCGGTAAGAATGTAGATATTATTCTTAAAAACCCTTATAAATGGCGGGAAGTAAAATCGAGTTCAGTCGATGTTTTGATTTCAGGACAGGCCTTTGAACATATAGAGTTTTTCTGGATTACAATGCTTGAAATAGCAAGGGTGTTAAGACCAGGAGGTCTTTGCTGTATTATTGCTCCCTCTGGAGGCCCCGAGCACAGGTATCCTGTTGACTGCTGGCGTTTTTATCCTGACGGAATGGCTGCCATGGCCCGTTTTGCAGGGCTTGGAGTTATAGAATCATCCACTAAATGGGAATCTGATATCCAGTATCCGGACTTAAGCAATACATGGTGCGACAGCGTATTGATTTGCAGGAGGGAACGTGTTTCCCTGTTTTCTGAATGGAAGTGCGGTATGTTACGCAG
>Ga0209203_1003007_pt1 | contig 10700 bp, 6 predicted proteins | sample AD_UKC109_MetaG_FD_184423 | JGI IMG/M metagenome (GOLD analysis project Ga0209203, IMG submission 184423) | Active sludge microbial communities of municipal wastewater-treating anaerobic digesters from Hong Kong - AD_UKC109_MetaG (SPAdes)... | ecosystem: Engineered > Bioreactor > Anaerobic >...
AACCAGCATAGTTTCAGGAGCGGCTACATTGAAACTGACAGGATAACCTCCGTTATACATAGTGGCTTCCCTTGATGCTGAAGCAGTCTGGTTATATGCAATGGGAGAACCCGGTTCCCCGAGGTTTGCTCTGGCAATCTCATGTCCGTTCAGATATGCGGCAAATCCGTCGTCGAAGTCGATGCTGAAAACCATCTCGGTTATTTCAGCAGGATCTTCAATAACAAACTCTTTGCGGATATAAAGGCTCAGGATTTTGTCCAGTTTTGTGGAATCGTCATTATCGCCATAACCGAATCCCGATTTACCTGTATTCCATCCTGAATCATCGAAAGAAATTGATTTCCACAAATCACCTGTTTCAGATCCGGGGATCAGATAATTCCAAAGAGAGCCCTTGTCTATTATAGTCTGGTAACATGGTGGAGCTTCGGAGCGATCTTTGTCTGATGCGAATATCAGGATATAGGCTCCGGGATCCAGAATTACCCCGGGTAATTTCCATTTATATTTCTCTTCAGCATTGTCGGAAAGAAAATAATCTTTAAGGTTTATTGCTGATGCAGATTTATTAAGGAGTTCTATCCAGTCTGACAGATCTCCGTCTTCGTCTTTTATCCCTGTATAGTTTGATGAGCAGAATTCATTTATCAGCACCTGTGCATTGACCCTAAGAGTGCTTGATATCAATATCAGTATTAATATGAATGTACGCATCCGGGGATATTGTCATTTTATCGCAGATCCCTGATCCAGCCGGTCATAATATCAAGAACCTCCACGGAAAAAGTCTCTTCAATTTCACCGTATTCTGTTGGCAGTCCTGTTTTGCAATGCTGGAAGAGGTGATTAAGTCCGGGCATCAATTTGACAGTAACCTCTTTATTGCCTCCGGCCCTCAGAGCTTTTTCTATTGCCGGAAGGTTCACTGTGGCAGAAACCTGAAGGTCTCTGTCTCCGTTAAGGGCAAGAACCGGGCATTTTACTTTTTTCCAGAACTGTGCAGGATCGGTGATGATGAAGTATCTTAGCCAGGGATACGATGCCGGATTCAGGGAATTACTGAGATCGCTGACAAGTTTATCAATCTCTTCGGGTGATTTTTTCTCTTTTTCCAGCAGTTTCCTGTAAACGGTCCTGATCTTTTCAGCAGCTATGGCATCATCGTTTTCTTTTTTAAGAACGGCAAAGAGCTTTTTATTTGTTGCAACACCCTTACTAAGAACTTCCGGATCCATTCCTGAAGCCAGTCCAATCTCATAATTTTGTGTATGCATGATAATCTCGCCTTTTACGCCAGTTCCTGCGAGTGAAATTATAAAGGCTGTTTCAGGATTTTGTGAGGCGACCATGGGCGCAATGAGACCACCCTCGCTGTGCCCCGCTATACCGACATATCCGGGATCGATTTCTTTTCTTTTTCTCAGGTAGCTTACCGCTGCAGCAGCATCGGTAGCGAAATCGGCGGTAGTACAATTCAACGGAGATCCTTTGGACAGTCCCACACCCCGGTCATCATATCTCAGAACGGCTATCCCGTTTCGGGTGAGATGATCGGCGATGACCAGAAAGGGCTTGTGTCCCATCAGTTCCTCGTTCCTGTTCTGGGATCCGGATCCTGTGACGAGAACGACTGCCGGGAATGGTCCATCTCCCTCAGGTATTGTGAGTGTTCCTGCAAGCTCGATCCCCGCAGTTTCATTCATGAATGTCACATCTTCAGAAATGTATGGAAAGGGAGCTTTGGGCTCCTGGGGCCTGTTCAGGCTGAAGGCCTGCCTGAGCTTTGAGATGTTCAGCGGAGCAGACCTTCCGGCCTGATACCATGTGCCTTCAATGAGAGTGTCGTTTTTGAAGATTCCTTTATATTCAGCCAGCAGAAGAGGCGCTTTCACATTTATCTCTTTGCCATTTATAATGACCGGCCCGATTATAATGTTTTTTGAGCCCTGATCGGGACTGGCAAATGTAACAGCTATCGAATCCTTATCCGTGATAGTGAAATTAAATACAACTCTTAGCGAAATCCCGCCTGCCTGGATCTTTCCCATCCAGGAACCGGCAATTTTATCCTGACTGACAGTCTCCTGTGACCTGAGTGGCTGTGAAATAAATAACAATACAGCTACTAAAAATAAAATTAGTTTTTTCATCATAATATAATCTTGATCTTGTTGGTATGATGGAACCGCACATGATTGGAAATTAAAAAATAAAGGTGTTTGTGCCTGTACCCGATCATGTGGATTTCATGTATACTTTTTTACAAAAGTACCGAAAATAAAGAATCGTGTTGTCATTTTTCCTGCCTGGGGGAATTTTTTTATTGCGAAGCTCACAGACATTCTTACTGCATCAGTATGTAGTCTTAAACCAGGATAAATTTATCTGCCGTGATAATTATTGCCGGATTTCTTTCAGTGCTTAGGCAGTGAAAAAAGAAATTCCGTTCCTCCTCCTGTTTTATTCCGGACCATTATCTCTCCTTTGTGAAGGATGACAGCATTCTTGACTATGGCCAGACCAAGTCCGGTTCCTCCGCTTTTCCTGGATCTTCCTGTATCGATCCTGTAAAATCTTTCAAATACTCTTCCAATGTGTTCTTGTGGAATACCTATTCCATTATCGGAGAAAGAAAAATGGAAAAATCTCTTGTCTTCGTTATATACCAGTATATTAATGATCGTATTTTCACCTGCATAATTGATCGAGTTCTCGGTAAGATTCTGAAATATCGACAGAATAAGTGATTTATTCCCTTTCACCACCACCTTGTCGTCGACATCGATCACAAGTTTCATCTTTTTTGCCTCTATTGCCGACCTGAAATTATCCCTGACCTCCCTTATGATTTTCCGTATCCTGACTTTTTCCAGCAGAAAGGTCGTCCCTGCTTCTTCAATCTTGTTCAGAACCGATATGTCGTTAATAAGTCCGGTAAGCCTGTCGGTCTGTCCCAGGGCTTTTTCGAGAAAATATTTCTGCTTATGCTGATCTGTAACCGAATTGCTGAGAAGCGTTTCGATATAACCTCTGACAGAAGCGACGGGTGTTTTTAGTTCATGAGCTATATTTGATGTCATCTCCTGTTTTATCATCTTGTTTTTTCCGATTTTCGTTACATCGCTGAGGATGACTTCAAAACTTTTATCATTAAAGATCACACATTTGATCCTGAAAAATCTTCCGTCTTTCGATACCTGGTACTCGATGGATGGAAGATCAGAACCTGTTGTATTATCTTCTGTGGTTTTGTCAACAAAGTCTTCCACCTCACCGAATTCCGGGATGTCAAAAAAATTTGATGAGAAAATCTTCAAATCTCCCGAGATCATATTCATGAGATGGATAAAATGGTCATTACTAAAGCTGATTTTTTTCCCGGGGGAGAAGAATGCAACGCCCTCATTAAGTGCATTCAGATGTTTTACCAGTTTCTCCTTCTCGTTAGCCAGCTCGTTTTTGGCCGAAAGAAGGTTGTTGTATATATCGAGTATCTCTGAACCTATAACCCCGAGTTCATTTTTCGGGAAAGTAGTTTCAAAGGGTTTCCCGTGCCGGATCCCTATTGCAAAGTCTCTCAGCCTGGTAACTGATTCACCGAATTTATTGGTGACAATCAGCAGGATTATTCCCACAACAACGAAGAAGAATAAGAGCACCAGCAGGAATCTCATGTTAGCCTTAAGGAAGGTTGCCACATTAATATCATAGATAACGGCGGCTCTCACAAAGTAATTACCGAAATTCTTTGAGAAATAGTAATACTCCTTTCCTGTGGTTTCCGACTTCCTGACTGCAGTGCCGAACTCCGAATTCCCTGAACTGACTATCTCAGGCCTGTTTAAATGGTTTTCCATATTCCCGTAATCGTCGACATAACTGTCGAACATTACATATCCGGAGGTGTTGATTATTGAGATCCTGAGGTTTTTTTCGGGAAGCAGCCTGATGAGTGAATCGATAAGCTTGAAGCTTCCTTCGGGGTATATTGAATTGATCTTTATGAAATTATCCGTAATCTTTGAAATATTCAGAAGCTCATTATTCAGTGCAGAGATCCTGTATTCCTTTTCTCTGCTGTACTGGTAGGTAATGATCAGGAGAGCAACCAGAATGAAGATTGCCGAATAAAAGAAAAGCAGGTTATTACGGAATCTGTTTTTTGAAAGCATATAAGGATTGCGGTTTTATCAGAATTCAAAATAATATCCGTAGCCCGATTTGTTTTTAAGGTTTGGTCCGAAAACCCCGAGTTTTGCCCTGAGCCTCGTTATATTGACATCGACGGTCCTGTCAGTCACAATTACATCACTGCCCCATACCTTCAGGAGGATTTCTTCTCTGGAGAAAACGGTGGTCTGATTTTCGAGCAGAAGCTGCAATATCTCAAATTCCTTCCTCGTAAGCTCGACTTTTTCATCGTTAATCAGCAGTCGTTTTTTTGAAGCGTCCAGTTCCAGCGCCCCAAATTTCATTCTTTCCTGGATCCTGATCTTTTCCTTATTCGATCTCTTAAGCACCGCCCTGACCCTTGCAGTGAGCTCATTCACGGAAAAAGGTTTGGGAATATAATCGTCAGCACCAAGGCTGAAACCTGTAAGGATATCATTTTCAGTGTCTTTTGCTGTGAGGAAAATAACTGGTATTGATATACCCAGCTCATTTCTGAGCTTGTCGGCGAATTTGAATCCCGACATGGGTCCCATCATGACATCCAGTATAATAAGGTCAAATGATTCAATTTTTCTTTTTATGGCTTCTTCCGCCGAATGCGCAACCTCGGTCTCATATCCCGCATTGCCCAGATTATACTGAAGTATTTCACACAGGTCTTCCTCATCATCGACTATGAGTATTTTCTTTTTCTTATGGTCCATAACCGTTTAGGAATTATGTGGTTTACATGATATGTCCGGATCTTGCAAAGGTAATTAAAATAGTCTTCCGTAAAGGGGAAATGCCCGTTGTAACCTGTAACCGGCAGGCCAACGGGCATTTAAGTCAAATATGCACAAAATACCATTTAGAAAAGGGCATAACTTAATCGTAAATGGTATGTTATTCCGGGTTCAAGTTTAGTAAAGAACTGGTCTGTCGGGTTAAATGATCTGAAGACAGATTCTTTCTTGTCGTTCAGAAGGTTGTCGATCTTGAACCCGATCTGAAGTTTCTTTTCCCTGCCGAGACTCTTTCCGGCATTGAGGTTAAGACTGTGGAAAGGAAGAGTATATATATCCGGCCGGTCGGCGATACCCACATACTGAAGGGTAGTTCCCTGAACATTATAGTATAGACCCGCCTCGAACCCTGACCAGAAGCCTTTCTCACCACCTGTATATGCAATCCCGCCGTTGATTATCCAGGGTGCCTGTCCTGCCATCTCACGGTAATTGTTAATATTTTGTCCGCTTCTTGCATTTTCCACTCTTGAATAATATTCAGTCAGGCTAAGTTCGATACGTGACCTGGTGACCGAAATGTTCGATGTGACGATCAGATTTTTAAGTGAAGATGAAAACATTGACAGGTCTTTACGGAATTCGATCTCTAGCCCCAGAACCTGCCCGTCTCCGACATTCCTGGGCTGGAATGTGCCTGTCTGGGTTGCATACTGTACAATCTCGATGGGCTTAATAAAATATTTGTAGAATCCGCTCAGAGAAACCATCTGTCCGTCTTTAAGGAAGATCTCCCAGCGCAGGTCAGCGTTGTGGATCCTGGAGCTTACCAGGTTGCCGTCCCAGTATTCCCTTCCGGCAACATCATCAGCATCACGGAACATGCCGCCTACAAATGACCTGCCGCTGATCGGATCGACAATTTCGGCAAAGGAAAGTTCTTTGAATGAAGGCCGGGCAATGGTTTTTGCATATGAAGCCCTGATATTCTGTCTTTCGTTTATGTTGTAGATAAGATTCAGGGAAGGGAATAATCCCAGTTCGTCAAGGACTTTTTCATTATCCAGGACAATGGTTCCCATTTGGTTACGTCCGGTATAACGCTGAACATATTTTTCTGTTCTTAGTCCTGCAATGGCCCTGAGCCCTTTCATAATCGTCAGTTCTGCTGAAGCATATCCTGCTGCATTCGTCGAATTTGAATTGAACTGATTTGGGTTGGATGGCAGAAAGCCTGCTTCGTAAGTTGTGCCACTGGTGTAATCTGTCCCGTACAGTGGCCACAGATTTTCATTTCTGAAAAGTTCATCAGGATCTCCGGTCAGCGGAACATTCCTTATATTCAGCATATACTTGCGGATCATAAAATCACGTTCCTTATAACCGTAGGCTCCTCCGAAGTTGAATCTGGCCTTTTCTCCCCTGAAGTTGAATTCCTTTGAAATGTGGGCCACACCTGCAAGGTTGATTTCAGAAAGGTCTCTCCAGATACGTTCAGGGAACCCTGATTCGGTGTTGATCCTGAAATCGTTATTATCTGTTACGTACCGGACAAAGCGTGCATCGGGATCACTGATCGATGAAAGTGTCGGAGACAGTTTCCATACTATATCCATCTTCGGGCCTTTAAGAGTATGTTTACCGTCGATAAGAAGGTTTGTCAATGAACGCTGACTGTATTCCAGGTTATGCTGAAATCCCGAGAAGTTACTGCCCTGATCGGATCCCACATAATCAAAGATGCCTGCCTTTGACTCTCCGTTCTGAAGATGGATCAGATTGATCCTGAACTTCGAATTTTGTGTTTTCACCGCAAATCCGGCAAGTCCGCTCAGAAGGACACTGTTCATACCGAAATTACCTTTCTGGAACTCCCTTACCTCAAGATCCATTACGTCAGGATCACTTGAGAGTCCATAACGACCGTATTCAGCATTTTCATAAAACTCCGTGTTGTTTTTATATGAAAATCCAAAATTGTATCCAATGGTCAGTTTGTTAACCGGGATCTGGTTCCCGAATGATGCGGAAGCGCTGTAATCAATGAAGCTCCTTGCCTTCTGTGCGGCCATGGTGGTATTAAAGCTTTCCAGCACCTCTCTGTACCTGAGTCCCTGTTCGCTTTCCGGATCACCTAACACAGTGGCAAAATATGGAAGATCTTCGGTGGCAGGGATGGACCTCGTTCCGTCGTCAAAACCCAGAAAATCAGTTCTGCCTCCCTCGTAAGTCAGATAGTCACTTTTAAAATGAAAATCGGGATTATAGCTTGAACTGAAAGAGAGACTGCCTTTCTTCTGGTCGGGAAAATCTCTTATGGCGATGTCGATTACTCCACCCGTGAAATCAGCCGGTAATTCGGCGCTGAACGACTTATGTACAATAATATTGTCAATCAGGTTGGTAGGAAAGATATCCATCTGCATGGTGTTACGATCGGGGTCAAGTCCGGGAATGTCAACCCCGTTAAGTATGGTCTTTGTATACCTGTCACCCAGCCCCCGCACAAAAACGTATTTTCCGCCTTCGACGGATACCCCGGGCACTCTTTTCATCGAAGCTGCTGCGTCAGAATCTCCCATTCGCCTGAAATTGACAGCGGAAATGCCATCCATAAGATTAGGTGAGTTCATTTTGATCGCCATCATTGCGCCCTCGGTATTACGGACGGCACTGGCAGAAACAGTGACCTCCGAAAGTCCGATGGTTGAAGATTTGAGCATAATATTTCCAAGCAGGGTTACCTCTCCCGCTTCCACCTTAATATCACTTATCACTTTTGTCTCGTACGAAACGAAGGAGAACCTTAGGTTGTAGGTCCCGGCTTCAACAGGAAGGTTGAATTTCCCGTCAAGATCCGTAGTGATACCTTTTGTTGTTCCTTCCACAACAACTGTAACGCTGATCAGAGGTTCACCCAGTGACTCATCAAATACTGATCCCCTGATAATTCCGTTCTGGCCGTTAAGCTTTAATGAAGCAGTCAGGACCAGAAGAATGACTGAAAAAATTTTTAAAATGCGCATAATTGACTTTATAGATGTGTTTTTGTGTTAAATCCACAGGAGGTTTACATTCTCCTGTGGATAATTTTTAAATATTACTAATCCTGGAAACCTGTCAAAGAACCTGAAACAGCGGCCCATGACCATGCGGAGAAGGCGGTTACATCAGCTCCGACGGTTCTGGCTCCTTCATTTACTGTTGTAGTGAATACATCGCTTCCATCCTTGAAGAAGTCGGTAAGCACACTTCCTGCCGGCAGGGTTGCCTCAAAGTTTGAGAATGTACATGTGTAATATGTAGGCACCTTGTCAAAGGTTTGTCCTGCCTTGAGTCCGAAGAAGTAAATGTGTGAAATGTCAACCCATGAGTCGGATGCAGCAAGGGCGTCATCGAGGTCGGCAATGCCCTGGGCATTACCTGCATAAACAGTTCCGTTCTTCAGTGTATGTCTGGCTGCAAGTGTTCCTTCGGGTCCGTCGAGTTCAAAACACTCATCACCCGGATTAACAATTATAAAGTTATCGAGTGTACCTGCCCACGACTGATCTGTGTCAATGGCATCATCACCGGTATTCCAGACGATAACATTTTTAACATTTACTGTTCCTCCGAACCACTCAATGCCGTCATCCTGGTTGGCAACAATTTCAATATTCTCAATTACCGTTCCTGAACCTACTCCGCCGAGGGTAAGACCGTTTATTTCGTTTCCTTCACCTATATTGGTCCCGCCATGACGTATTGATATGAATTTAAGGGATCCGGAATTATCATCCGGTACGGAACCTCCGTATAGTCCGTTAAGGTCAGATGGGGGAATACCCTCAATCTGCATTGCTTCTGCTTCAGCCGATATTGGAGCCTTTCCAAGAATCAGCAGACCACCCCAAAGGCCATTAACTGTAGGTGACAGGTTAGGACTTACTTTCTCTCCCGGCAGTATCTTGTCGGTCACTGAAGTGAAAATAATTGGTGAATCAGAAGTTCCTTCAGCTATAAGTTTTCCTCCTCTGGCAACCATAAGTGCCGTAGCATTCGATTCGGCCCCTTCACGACCTTTTACAACAACACCGGGTTCTATTGTAAGTGTGACATCAGCAACAACAGTGATCCTTCCTTCAAGAATATATATCTTACCTGTTTCCCACGTTGTGTTTGCTGTAATATTCTCTGTAACTGATATTGTTGGCCATTCTGTAATATTCAATACCGCTGTGGCAGTCTGGATCTGGTTCTCACTGTCTGACAAGGTAAGAGTGACAGAACCTGCACCGACAGTTGACCCGGCAGTAAAAGTAACTATCACATTTCCTGTCAGTTCACCCGATGAAGCATCGGTCTTGATAATTGCAGTACCTCCCATTGTTGTGAGGGTTGAAGATTTGTATCCTGCATCTGCAGTGAAGCCAAAAGTCAGATCAACCGATTTATTGATCTCTACGGTCTGACTCGAGGGAGTCGTAAGTACCGGAATTGCGTACTCCTCCTTACATCCCGCAATAATTGCCATAGCTGCTACAGCAGCAACGATAAACATTCTTTTCATGAATAAATAATTTGGATTTTTTTTAACATCTTAATTGTTTGCATTTTTCTGCTGACAAAAATAGACCGGCTCTGTTTCAGCGCGGTTAAGGAACAATTAAGATTTGGTTACATTTTTGTAACTTGCATGAATTATCACTCATTGAGTATGATGAAAAGACTATTGTTTACAGGATATTTAGCAATGATCTCATTGGCAGCTGCAGCTCAGACATTTATCCAGCCAAATTATGGTTTGAAAAGTCATGAGACCCTTACAATAAATAAGGTTGAAGCCTCTGATAAATCCATTGTACTATTGCTTTCTCTGGAAAACCGTATAACGGGCGGAAGTTTCTGTGTCGACCGGAACACATATATTGTATACCCCGACGGAACACGCCTGAAAATGACCTCAGCTTCAGGAATACCTTTATGCCCTGAAGCACATCGTTTCAGTGCCCCGGGTGACAAGCTGACTTTTACTCTCACTTTCCCTTCTTCCGGGAAATTACCCGAATGGATAGATCTCATTGAAGATTGTACCGATAATTGTTTCCATTTCTACGGGATTACACTCGATAATGACCTGAATCAGAAGATTAATGATGCTTTCGGATATGCAGGGGGGGATGATATCCTGAAGGGAATGATTAGCTTCATCGACATCCTTGAGGAGACAGACCAGAAAAACCTGGGATCTGAAGGACTCCTTTATGTAAATATCATTTCACTGGCAAGAGAAGCTGGCAATCCTGGTCAGGCAGCCAGCTGGTATAACAGATTGAGATCTTCCGAAGCTCCAAAGCTGCAGGAGTATATAAAATTTCTTAATGACCAGGGAATAAGGTATTGAGGATTTGAGATTGCGGATTAAGGATTTCGGATTTCTCAAAAAAAAAAGCTGACCCGATGAGAGTCAGCTCTTAAAATCATTAAAGCTGGTATCAGAAACTCAGGTCGAGACCTACACCAACTATTATGGTGTTTTTCAGATAAGTTTCGGTAGCAGGGAAGTTAACATAAGTTACTCCCGATTTTACCATGTGATCAACAGTTTTGGTGTCTTTGGTATACATCGTATAGTTTGCACCGAGGTTGATCTTTATCTTGTCACTTATTGAATACGCTCCTCCGAGTCCAAAAGTATTGGTTTGATTCCCGAAGGTCATGTCGCTCTGATATTTGCTGTTCACTCCCTTGTTTCCGTAGGAGTACCCTGCACTTACGAGCAGGTTATCGGAAAGGTTGTATTCCAGTCCGCCGTGC
>Ga0209203_1003010_pt1 | contig 10686 bp, 10 predicted proteins | sample AD_UKC109_MetaG_FD_184423 | JGI IMG/M metagenome (GOLD analysis project Ga0209203, IMG submission 184423) | Active sludge microbial communities of municipal wastewater-treating anaerobic digesters from Hong Kong - AD_UKC109_MetaG (SPAdes)... | ecosystem: Engineered > Bioreactor > Anaerobic >...
TGTATGGGCAATCCGGGATGCCATTTATTTTGTTCTGGATTTACTGACCGGCAACTGGTCGATCAAATATACTACTGTACGGAATTATTGAAAAACACGACTTGTTAAGGGTCGACTAAATACATAACTTTTAAGTAAATAAACCACAGTTGTCAAAAGCTGCTATTTGAAAAGAACAAACTCATGTATTGTCTTATGGTAGATTGTGGAAAAAGCTATGATCATTCACAATAATCTAATTCATTAGGGGTTTGAATAGAGGTGGGTAAAAGATAGGCCATGAGGTTATTAACATTATGATTTGTGAGGTTTAAAATCGTGATGGTTAAGTAATTGTAGAATAGAAAGTATTATATGAATTGTAACAGGAAAGCACCCATTTTATAATTGAGATTTATTACAATAAAATGTTTTATAAATATTTAAGAAAATTGCAGTTGGTAATTTCATACTTGGTTCACTGACAATGTCTAGAGACAACAATTTCGATTCCAGTGGTACTTTGCCTTATCCAAAAGTATTGATTGTGGGAGAAAGTTTTCATTCACACAGTGGAGGAGGCATTACTCAGTCAAATCTATTTAAAAATTGGCCACAAGATCGATTAGCAATTATTCCATATATTCAAGGGACCTCTGACCCTGAAATTTGTAGGAGAATTTATAATCTGAAAGAAAGAGAGGTAAAATATACTTTTCCTTTTGGATTAATTAACAGAGTCACCAGAAAGTATAAAAAGAGTAAAAACAATATTGCCGAGACATCGTTAAGCATAGCATCAAAGGAGCAAGGCAATCCGGGTTTAAATGATATTAAGGAAGGGATTGGGCTGAGTAACAGAGTATATAATGCTAGGATTACCCATTTTTCATTCTATATATTTTTGCGATCCACATACAAACGTTTGATAGGTTATTTTGGGATTGAGCATTTAAAAAGCAGGATAGTTGTTACTTCTGAATTAATGAATTGGATCCACGACTTTGGTCCACAGGTAATATACGCCCAATTTGCGACATTGGATAAAATTCGTTTTGTACAAGATCTTAAGACCCGAACAAACTTGCCCCTAGTTATACATTTTATGGATGACTGGCCTTCAGTTCTGGTATCACCTGGATTGTTTCATCACTATTGGGAAAAGAGAATTGGTGGCGAGTTAGGAAGACTCATCGACAGTGCTGATGTTTGCATAGCAATAAGCAAAAAAATGGCTGAGGAGTATCAACACAGGTACAACAAGGATTTTCATTACATACACAATCCAGTTGATATTGATAAATGGATCCCATTTTCAAAAACTTCCTGGGAAAGAGAATCGACTTTCAAAATATTGTATGCCGGCAGAGCGGGCAAATCAATTACAGGGAGCATTAAAGCAATAACCGACGTTGTTCAGATTATGTCTAATCAAAAATATGAGATTGAGTTTCATATTTATACAAAGGATTTTATTAATGCTGACTTGGAATTTAAGAATAATCCAGCTGTTTATGTTCACAAGCCAATACCAGATTATAACCAGTTGCCCCTACTTTTCTCCTCACATGATCTATTATTGATACCACTCGATTTTAAATCCAGATTTTTAAGACTTTCTATGCCTACAAAAGTTTCAGAATATATGATCAGCGGCACACCAATAATGGTTTTTGCACCTAAAGACACAGCACTTTCCGAATACGCACTTAAATATAATTGGGCTTATGTAATTGATAATGACGATGACGCTATCAGGAATGCCCTTTTGGATTTATATCACAATGAATCAACAAGAAGAAGGCTTGGGCTTAAAGCAAAAGAATTAGCTGTATCAAGGCATAATGCTACCGTGATAAGGTCTGATTTCAAAAGCCTATTGTCTTTACAAAAGAAATACATCAAGGAGGAACACGATGATAATTGAAACATTTTTTCCGCGGGAAAAGTTAACCAACAGTGATTTGGAAAAACTCTTCCCAGACTGGTCCGGTGCGAAGATCGAAGAAAAGGTTGGAATTAAAGAGCGACATATTGCTGAAGAAAGCGAAACAGCTTTGGATTTGGCAATTAAAGCATCAAATCAGGCTCTTCGCAATTTCGACAAAACTAGGATAGATTTTGTACTTCTGTGCACCCAAAGCCCTGATTATCTTCTGCCAACTAGCGCGTGCATATTACAGGATAAGCTTGGTTTAAGAACCAATATTGGTGCACTCGATTTTAACCTGGGTTGTTCTGGTTTTATTTATGGATTAGCTCTTGCCAAGAGTTTGATAAAAACCGAATTAGCAACCAATGTATTATTAGTGACTTCTGAAACCTACTCAAAGCATCTTCATCCTGATGACCGTTCTAATCGAAGTATATTCGGTGACGCTGCCGCGGCTACTATTGTAAGTTCGACAGATATTGAAAATATCCTCGAATTTGATCTCGGCACCGATGGGCAAGGGATGGATAACCTTATAATAATGAATGGCGGAATGCGGAATAAGTTAGATCCATCAGAGACTAACTGGGTAGATGAATCAGGTAATGCCAGGTCCAATAACCATCTGTTTATGAATGGTCCTGAGATTTTCAACTTCACTATCGAAAAGGTTCCCTTAGTAGTCGAAAACGTTCTTAAAAAGAACAACACAACTCTGAATGAAATTGACTATGTCATTTTTCATCAGGCTAACAAGTACATTCTTAATTATCTGAGAATGAAAATGCAAATACCGAAGGAAAAGTTTTATATTAATATGGTTTCAACCGGGAATACTGTCTCATCGACAATTCCTATCGCTCTTAAGGATTGCAGGGATCAAAACCTCATTAAAGAAGGTGACAGAGTGTTGATAGTTGGATTTGGAGTTGGGTATTCATGGGGGGGGACAATACTGAGAATTGCATAAGTTATAAAACTATGATTATGAAGAATAACGATTTTTTTCGCGAGCTGAAGGAAGCTCTTGAATTTGAAGATGTCGAATTTACTGAAAAGACAGAATTCAGGAAAATTGACGGGTACGATTCGCTACATGTAATGATGATCATTGCCTTTGTTGACAGTAGATTCGGGAAAAGACTCACTGCAAGACAACTATTCAACATCACTGATGTAAGAAGCTTAATGGAGCTTATCGGATTGGAAAACTTCGAAGAATAAGATGTCCTTCAACCCGTTTTCACTAGCGAACAAGAGGATCCTTATTACAGGAGGATCTTCAGGTATTGGAAGAGCAACTGCCATTGCATGCAGTAAGATGGGGGCAGATATTATTCTTATAGCCAGAGATATAAGAAGGTTAGAAGAAACTATGCAGGAATTATCCCCGGGTAGGCATGCCTATGTGAGATTAGATTTGACCGATTATGAAAAAATTGAAAACACAATCTCCGAATGTGTTGAGAAATACGGGCAATTTGACGGGCTTGTGCATTCAGCTGGGAGTGAAATATCTGCTCCCATTCAATTTTTAAAACCAATGCAGTATGAGAAAATCATTTCAGTCAATTTAATCAGTGGCTTTGAATTATCCAGAGTAATCACAAAAAGGAGATACTTTAATCCTGAAGGAGGCAGTTTAGTCTTTATTTCATCAATCAGGGGAGTGGTTGGCAAAGAAACGGCTGTTGCCTATAGTTGTAGCAAGGGAGCGATTATCTCAGGTGTCAGGTCAATGGCTTTGGAAATGGCAAAAAAAAATATCAGAGTGAATTCAATTTCTCCTTCCATTGTGGAAACTGATATGACAAGGCAGCTATTCGAACAGATTTCAGATGCATCAAAAACAGAAATGCTTTCCGATCATCCCTTAGGATTTGGCAGAGCAGAGGATGTTGCATATGCTTGCATATACTTACAATCAGATGCTTCTGTCTGGATCACAGGATCAAATCTGATTGTCGACGGGGGTTATAGTGCAAGGTAATGGAAAGCAAAGACGGGAAAAGAAGGTTAGACCTTGTTTTTACTTTGGACTATGAGATTCATGGGAATGGTCAGGGGGATTTTTATAGCTGGGCATATTTCCCCACATCTCACATGCTCGACATCTTTGATTTGCACGGGGCCAAACTGACGATAATGGCTGAAATGGGTCACTATTGGGCAATGAAGAGGTATAGTCAGTTTTTTAGTAGTGATATCCAATTATTTGAGTCTCAACTTCAAGCTGCTGTTAAACGAGGACATGATGTACAGCTACATCTACACCCTCAATGGATTGATGCACTATTTCATGAAAGTAAGTGGCACCTTGACTTTTCCCGTACATCCATTGAACGATTATGCAATAATTATGATGAGGCATTATACTACTTGAAAAAAGGCAGAGAGGACTTGGAGAATCTCCTGATTCCGATTGATCCAAATTATAGATGTATCTGCTTTAGGGCTGGATACTTGCAGATGCAGCCATCTTGGAACATAATTAGGGCTCTGAACGATGCAGGATTTGTGTCAGATACATCTGTCCAAAAGGGTACGGTAGCTGATGATAAGCTTAGAAGATTAGATTATTCGGATGCGTATTCTAATTCCAAGCCATGGAAAGCATCTTCGCAGGATATTTGCAAAAGAGACGACAGTGGACTCATTGTCGAGTTTCCCATTTTAACTGAGCGACTGATTTTAAACAAGCTCGGGAAAAGAATATGTAGAATTTTCCGTGGCAGGAGGATACGAGAAACCGATAAGATGATACCAGCCTTTCTGTCTAATGTTATGTCGGGAAAGCCTGCAGGCCTGAAAGTTCAATATGGTAATATAACAAAACAAATTGCAGCGAAGAGCTGGGATTATATTGACTTTTGTCGGAAAGACAGCAGATTCTTGATTAAATCCATAAAGAGAGTAATCTCTGAGTCAAAAAAGGGTAATGCAGCTGACTATGTCCCTTTGGTTTTAATAGGTCATTCCAAGGATTTCTTTTTTGCGAATCATTTATCGATTTTTTTGGAAGCCTGCAAGAGTATGGAAGTAGGATTTAGCACTTATTCTGAGGCTGTTAGGGAATTTTCTGTGCGTAATGAAAAGTAGAATGCAGCAATTAAAACAATTTGCCCGAAAGAAGGCGCCTTCATTAGTTGGAGAGCTCAAGTTTCTTAAGAATAATCTCAGAAAGAGGAATATTAAACTTGAGGAAATTGCTGAAGTTCTATTGAATGAGATGAACATTAGGAGGGGAGATATTGTGATGGTACACACATCATTACAATACATCGATTTAATCGATTCCCAGCCTGAGGATCTCATATTTTTGTTGAAAATGATTCTGGGAGCAGATGGTACTCTGCTGATGCCAACCTATCCCAGAAAACATTATAAGGTACTTTATTCAAAGTATGCATTTGATGTTAAAAACACTCCCTGCAGCACAGGATTGATTAATGAGATATTCAGGCAGTTGCCAGATACTATTCAAAGTTGTCATCCATTAAAATCAGTTGCTGTTTGGGGTAAGTTGGCTGAGTATTTTACCAGGGATCACTATAAAAGTGAACTGGCTTTTGATCAAAATAGTCCGTTCTACAAACTGTTTATAGAAAAGGGAAAGATAATTGGTGTTGGAGTTCCTCTGGCCAATTTCTCATTCCTTCACGCAGTAGAAGATACCAACGATCAGTATTTTCCTCGTAGATATTCAGATCCTTTAACAAAGGAATGTATTGATATTGATGGAACACGGAGGACAGGTCAATATAGGCATAATATACCTGAGGTAGTGGATCGGGTCTCTCCATACAGGATATCGAAATATTTTCAAGATAATGAAATGCGGGAGTTCAAGAGAGGTGGGATACCTTTCTTCTTGGCAGACTCGGTGAAGGTCTATAATAAAACACTCACACTTGCAAAAAAGGGAATTACTATTTACGGATAAGGTATATTATAGATTCAACAACGTTTACTATTATACTATATTATAAAAATCGCTATTACTACAGTTATGGTATGCACTAATCCCAGTTCAATCAGGAGTATTCAATATCATAGTCCAAGCTTATGTCCCGATCGTTGAAGTGGAGTTAGGATATCATCTTATTCATTATATGTTCCCTAAAATCAAGAGATATGATCAGATTATCGAGAAAAGGTAAAATAGATTTGTTCCTGAAAGTTGTCTCTGATCCTGATAGAAAGCCATTGAATAAAATACTTGGGGAATTAATCAAACTCAGTATTATCAATATGGAATTTCCTGGTCATTATTTTACAAGTTACTTATTCAAAAATGATATCGTTGGTGTGGAAAACTACCTTCCACCGAAACTGACGGAGAAAATTGCTCCAGGTCTGAACGATAAAAGGCTTAAAGAGCTCTTGGATAATAAGCTCTACTTTTATCTGTTCTACAGGCAATTCAATGTCAATACGCCTCGCGTTCTGATGTTCAACCATGGGGAAAGTTTCTACATGAATGGTGAAGTATTTACTGTAAAGAGTCCAGAAGACTTTCTCCGCCGGATGAAAATATTATTTGAGCTCCATCCTTTATCGAAGTCGGTAATTCTAAAAAAAATCTATTCAAGCTCCAAAGGTTCCGATATATATAAAATTGATGCCCTTAAGGTAGAGACAAACCATGAAAGTATTCATGAACTGTTCAATAGGATCATTCAATCTGAGTTTATATTTCAGGAGACTGTAATCCAGCATCCTTCGGTGAATCTTCTCAATCCATCCTCAGTAAATACCTTAAGAATGGATACATTTATTGACAAAGGAGGAAATGCGCATGTATTGTCAGGATATGTCAGAATGAGTACCTGCAATTCCTTTGTTGATAATATAGGCAGTGGCGGCTGTATGGTCGGAGTTGATCTTGACAGTGGAGTTTTGAAAAGATACGGCTATACGAATTTTCATTTGAATCCCACAGAACGACTGACCTGTCACCCATTAACAAAGACTGTTTTCGAGGGATTCAGAATTCCATTTATTCAGGAAGCGAAAGAGCTGATTACCAGATCTGCCTTGCTTATGCCGGGTCTGAGACTCGTCGGTTGGGATGTTGCCATCGGGATTGACGGCCCGGTCATTATCGAGGGCAACTTTGATTACGGAATCAGAGGGAATGACCTGAACTATGGTGGCTACAGAGCCCACCCGGTCTTCAGCAAGGTACTTCAGGAATTTAATATGAAGCAGCCTGTGAAGAGGGCCGGACTTATGACTTAGGATCTATCATGTACAGTTACTGACCACCCTTCACCAGACAAAATGAAAAGCATTGATCCCACATACATTCTTATTACCTCGACCAACTTTCCCGAAGGGGGTCCCGGTGCAAACTATCTCAATCTTTTTTGTCGCGGACTAAAGGAAAACGGGGAACAAATAAGTGTATACCTGCTAAAAGGACATGCATTCGGGAGGACTATATACAACGGCCCCCGTACAAACATATCTGCTGAAGGAATCCAATACACATATCTGGGTTTCAGGCAGAGACCTGAGAATGTTCTTCTTAAACTTGCAGACCAGCTTCTGGGTTTCGTGAGATTGCTCTTCTTATTGACCTCCCTGATCATTAAAAGAAAGAAGGTAACGATCCTGATTTATAACGGTGACATTTTCTTTAATACACCAATTCACCTGGTAAGCAAACTCGGTAGAATAAAGATTGTGAAGTTTGCAGCTGAAATAATCGATAAGTCGCAATACAGGAAATCATTACTTGGTAAAGTCTCAAGAGCTGCCTACATGTTCAATTTCAAATATCTGAACAGGATGGCGGATAAAATGATTGTCTTCAGTTATTATCTCAGGGATCAGTTTGTTCAAATGGGTATCAGGGAGAGCAGAATTCTGGTTCAACCCAACCTGACAGATTTTAAATTCTGGCAATCACGAAGTGCTGCAAGTGATTATACTTTAGGTTACAGTGGTGCGCCATATATGAAAGATGGACTCAGTGATCTCCTTTTGTCAATAAAAGCACTCAGGGACAGGGGAGTGGATGTAACTCTCCTGGTGGTGGGTGATGCCACATTCGGACGATCCCTTGTTCCCGATCTAAGAGCAGAATGTGACAGGCTCGGGATTTCTGATCTTACCACCTTCACAGGTCTTGTCACCTCTGATGAAGTTCTGAGCTATTTGTCCAGATGTCGTATTCTTGCTATAACACGTCCGGACACAATTCAAACCAGGGCTGGATTTCCGACCAAATTAGGCGAATATTTTGCTCTCGGAAAACCTGTCCTGGCCACAAGGTTTGGGGATATTGAGAAATACTTTAAAGATAATCACGACGTTATTTTAGCTGAGTGCGGGAGTAGTGAATCAATTAGTGCAAAGCTGGGATGGATGTTACAAAATGATGAGAAATTGGGTGAAATAGCACAGAATGGCTATAGAACGGCAATTCAGTTGCTTGAATATAAAAACAGTATGAAAAGGATACTGGAATTTCTTTCCGGTAGCTAGCAATTGTTGCAGATGGATGAGACTTCAATAATAATAGGCGGAGATCTTGGACCGACCAGGTCCAACTTTGATCATTTTTCCTCTGGCAATATAACAGAAATCGTCGACCAGAAAATAATTGAAATTCTGATGTCATCGGATTATCGGATATTTAATCTCGAGGTTCCCTTGATTCAGCAGAAGACTCCGATCAAAAAAGACGGACCGGTACTGAGCGCACCCTTATCAGCCATGAAAGGCATAAAAATACTTGATCCCTCAGTTTTCACTTTGGCGAACAACCATGTTATGGATCATGGCGAGGAGGGATTACTTAGTACAATTGCACAACTTACAGAACAAAAAATTGCTTTTGTAGGTGCAGGATCTAATCTTGCCGAGGCATCCAGACCGGTGGTGCTGGATAGACATGGCCGAAGAATTGGCATTTACGCCTGCGCGGAACACGAATTCTCGATAGCTGATGATAACAATCCGGGCGCCAATCCCCTGGACCTTCTTGAGGTTTTCGACCATATTAAAAAACTTAAATCCGGCTGTGACCTGGTTATTGTATTGTTTCACGGAGGGAAGGAATATTACAGATACCCTACACCTGATTTGCAGAAAACATGCAGGAAAATGTCAACCAGTGGTGCTGATCTTGTAATATGCCAGCATAGTCACTGCATTGGTGCTTACGAAAAGTATGGTAATGGAGTAATCATATACGGACAGGGGAACTTTATTTTTGACAGGCACGATGACGAGTTTTATCAGACTGGAATTTTAGTTAATGTCAGGCTTACGAGTTCAATAGATATTGACTTTATCCCCATACAGAAGAATGGTAATGGAGTAAAGATTCCGGATCCTGCTTTCAGAGCAGAAATCCTCGAAGGCTTTTATAGGAGATCAGAAGAAATTCTGAGGAATGGTTTCATCGAACGCCAATTCGATGAGTATTGCCGCCTCAACGGGCAGTACTACCTTGCCACCCTCGCCGGGCTTGGAAAAACAGTAAGAAGGATTGACAAAGTCCTTAACCGTCCTTTGACAAGACTGATATACTCTCAGCAAAAGCTGAACACGATTCAAAACCATTTCGAATGTGAAACGCACAGGGAGATAGTGTTGCGATACATTAAGTTGCTGAAGGACAGGAATTCATGATGGTGGCGGGCTTTAATACGTTTAATTATCAACGTTAAGGATGAAAAAATTAATAATTCTGACTGATGAATTCTCTGCCTTCCTGGTCTCCAAAGCAGATCTCAGGAATTTTACTTCAATGGATGTCCCGAGAATCAGTAAATGGTTCATGGAGAGAGACTACGATGTCAAAGTATGCAAATACAGCGAGCTGGATCTGACCGTCGGTTATCGGGATTACTGTTTCTTATATCAGACCTCTGAAGCACCGGGTGCATTTTACAAGAGGTACGTTGAGGATCTGGTCTGTTTTCTTGAGAAGCAGGGAGCTGTTGTGCTACCGTGTCATGAATACCTAAAAGCTCATCACAACAAGGTCTTCATGGAGTTAATGAGGATGCAGTTTGCTGACGAATCCCTCAAAACAATTAAGAGCACCTGTTATGGATCGTGGGTGGATGCCCTGACATATGACAAAGGCTTTCCGGTCGTAATAAAACAAGCTTCCGGCTCAGCAGGTGCCGGCGTATACCTCGCACACAATAAAAAAGAATACAAAAAGTATGCACGGAAGGCCGGACATACTATTGTCGCCTCCGGGCTGAGTGATCTTGTGATCACTTCCATTAAAAACCTGATAAAGAAGATTATTAAGTTTATGTATCCTTCGCGAAAAGGTTATGTGCAACTGGATACTTCTCCAGTCAGTAGTGCCCTCGTAGTGCAGAATTTTATTCCCGGGCTCAGTGGTGACTACAAAGTACTGTTTTTCGGGGGGCGGTTCTACTGTATGTACAGAAAAAACAGAAGGAACGATTTCAGAGCCAGTGGCAGCGGAATGTTCTTTCAGGTACCGGACAATGAATTGGAAGGTGTACTGGAATTTGCCCGTAAACTGACACTTGAAATAGACTTCCCCATAATTGGGATGGACATTGGATTTGACGGCAAGTCTTATCACCTGATAGAATTCCAGATGATTGATATCGGTACATCAGCCCTTCAGAGATCAAAGTTCTGGCATGAATATCAGAGCGGGAAGTGGGTAAAGTTCGAGGGTAATTCCTGCCTGGAGGAAGAGTTTTCAAGGTCGTTCGACTTTTTCATTAATCGGCTTCAGAATAAAGCATAGGGAGCAGTAATGGATATGA
>Ga0209203_1003014_pt1 | contig 10674 bp, 7 predicted proteins | sample AD_UKC109_MetaG_FD_184423 | JGI IMG/M metagenome (GOLD analysis project Ga0209203, IMG submission 184423) | Active sludge microbial communities of municipal wastewater-treating anaerobic digesters from Hong Kong - AD_UKC109_MetaG (SPAdes)... | ecosystem: Engineered > Bioreactor > Anaerobic >...
GCTATGAAAGTGGCAGAATTTCTGGAAAAACACCCTAAAATTGAAACCGTTACTTACCCCGGATTAAAATCGTTCCCTCAGTATGAGTTGGCAAAACAACAAATGAAAGGCCCTGGAGCAATGATTAGTTTTGAACTTAAAGGAGGTTATGATGCCGGTGTAACTTTAATGAACAATGTTCATCTGGCTTTATTAGCGGTATCATTAGGTGGCGTTGAAACATTAATTCAGCATCCTGCCTCTATGACACATGCCGGAGTTCCAAAAGAAGCCCGCTTGGCTGCAAATATTACCGAAGGCCTTGTCCGTTTTGCGGTAGGTATCGAAAATGTGGAAGATATTATTGCTGATTTGGATCAGGCATTAGCAAAGATTTAAAAAAGAAGTATTTAAAGTGAACTATAGTTTGAAGTGCCTAAATTTGAAATTAATTTTAGGCACTTTAGGCACTTTAAAATTTAGGCATTTGATAAAAGATTTAAAAATTAACAATTTATATGAACTTTGTTGAGGAACTAAGATGGAGAGGCATGCTGCACGATATCATGCCCGGAACAGAAGAACAATTGCAAAAAGAAATGACAGCGGCTTACGTGGGTATCGACCCAACAGCTAACTCACTGCACATCGGGCATTTGGTTGGTGTAATGATGCTCAGGCATTTTCAGGCTGCCGGACATAAACCCATTGTTTTGGTTGGAGGCGCCACAGGTATGATTGGCGACCCTTCGGGTAAATCGCAGGAAAGAAATCTTCTCGACGAGAAAACCCTGCAATATAATCAGGACTGCTTAAAAAAGCAATTGGAGAAATTGCTTGATTTTAATTCAGATATAGTGAATGGTGCCGAAATGGTTAACAATTACGATTGGATGAAAGAATATTCTTTTCTTGATTTTATTCGTGATATAGGAAAACACATTACCGTAAATTATATGATGGCCAAAGATTCGGTTAAAAAAAGAATTGGAGAAGAGGCTAAAACAGGTATGTCGTTTACCGAATTTTCGTACCAGCTGGTGCAGGGAACCGACTATTATCATTTATATAAAGAAAAAAATTGTAAGCTTCAGATGGGAGGTTCGGACCAATGGGGAAATATTACCACAGGAACAGAACTTATTCGCCGAAAGCTAGGTGGAGAAGCTTTTGCCTTAACATGCCCACTTATTACAAAAGCCGATGGAAATAAGTTTGGTAAAACCGAAGAAGGAAATGTGTGGCTCGATCCTGAATTAACATCTCCGTATAAATTTTACCAGTTTTGGTTAAATGTTTCCGACAGCGATGCTGAAAAATATATCAAGATTTTCACCATGTTACCGAAAGCCGAAATAGAGGCATTAATTGAAGAGCACAAGCAAGCTCCGCATTTAAGATTGCTACAAAAACGATTAGCAGAAGAAGTAACAACGATGGTTCATTCAAAAGAGGATTTGCAATCAGCTATTGAAGCATCCGAAATATTGTTTGGCAAAGGCACTACCGAATCGTTACAACGTATGGATGAAAAAACATTCCTGTCTATTTTCGAAGGTGTTCCCATGTACGAAGTGGCAAAATCAAAAATAGAAGCAGGGGTAAATGTATTAAACCTGTTGGCCGAAGAAACACAAGTTTTCCCCTCAAAAGGAGAACTTCGCCGAACCATACAGGGTGGTGGTGTAAGCATTAACAAGGAAAAAGTAGCCAGCGAAGAAATAAGTATCGACTCAAGTCGTTTATTGAATAATAAATACATTCTGGTACAAAAAGGGAAAAAGAATTACTTTTTAATTAAAGCAAACTAATTATGGGAAAACTTATTATATCTCGAAAAAAAGAATGGAATAACAGAGGCCGCAAATTTGGTGTTTATATCGACGGTGAAAAGAAAGATATTATTGGAAACGGTGAAATTAAAGAGCTTGAAATCGAGCCGGGAAAACATACTTTGTGGTTTAAAGTAGACTGGTGCTCAAGCCCCGAGGTTGAAATCGAAATACCTGCCGAAAAATCAAAAACTGTTGAAGTAAGTGGTTATAAAGCTGCAAGGTGGGTTTTACCTGTTTTCTATGTTATTTTCCTGGCATATTTTTTAATGCAGGTTTTATTAAAGCAAACGGTAAGGGAATTGCTTTATTTAACCATCCCTCTTGTAGCGGTTGTCCTCTATTATTTAACTTTTGGCCGTAAGAAATTTATAGTTGTAGAGGAATTATAAACAAACAACGGAGTAATATATAAATAAGCTATGAACGAAAATTATAACTTTAATTCGATGGATATTATAAGGTTTATTTTTAAACACAAATGGCCTGTATTAAGCATTACCTTAATTGCAGCTGTTGCCTCTGTAGTAGTTTCGTTATATATTACTCCGATGTACAAATCGTCGGTAATATTTTACCCCAAAACACAGGTTTCTGTTTCGCACGCATTAATGAGCGGCCAGCTTATTGATGCCGACGACCATATTATGAATTTTGGCGATGAAGAAGCCACAGAACAGCTGATCCAAACGCTCTATTCTGAAAAAATACGGTTTAAAATTATCGATAAGTTTAATTTAATGGAGCACTATAAAATTGATAAAGAGGGTGATTATCCATTATATAAGTTACACGAAAAAATATCGGATAATATAAAATTTAAACGCACAGAATATCAGGCAGTCGAAATTGAGGTAATGGATACCGACCCGAAAATGGCAGCGGATATTGCAAACGAAATAGCATCCTTATTAGACCAAACATTAAATGATATGCAACGTGATGTTGCTGTTGATATTTTAAAAGTGGTTGAAAACGAGTACAATATTCTGGTTAAGGAAATTGGCGGTTTGGAAGAATCTATTCAAGGCTTAAAAGCGTCGGACCCTAAATATATGTCTGTTAGTGAGCAGCTTATTAATGAAACAAAACGACTAAGCGGTTTAAAGTCGAAATTAGCCGAAGCCCGGGTAAATGCACAACAAAATATACCGCGTAAATTCATTGTTGCAAATGCTTATGCGGCAGAAAAAAAGTCATACCCTGTGCGTTGGGTTATTTGTTCTGTTTCTACCCTATCTGCATTTCTGTTTGCTGTTTTTATGATGCTTTTTATCGAACGGTATAAAGATTTATTTAAAGCTTAAGGCCTTGCTGAAAGATAAAAACCAAAAACTATTTTTTGCCTTTTCGCTGGTTTTTATTACTATAAATCTGGCTCTTATTGCTTATAATACATATTATCTTGCAATTCTTCCTGTTGTTTTGTTGCTGGCTTTAGCAACAGTTGTGTCGTTAGATAAAATATTGCTTGCCATTGCCTTTTTTACCCCACTTTCTGTGCAGTTAGATGATTTGGCCCCGGGTATATCGTTTAATCTTTCGTTACCAACAGAACCACTGCTTGCCGGAATAATGGTATTATTTTTCTTTAAGCTATTACTTGATGGAAATTTTGACAGGAAAATTTTACGACATCCGGTTTCCATTGCTATTTATTTGCAGTTGGTTTGGATATTAATTACAGCCATAACCAGCACAATGCCCCTGGTATCTGTTAAATTTTTTATCTCAAGGCTTTGGTTTGTTATAGGTATGTATTTTTTAGCTACACAGCTATTTAAAGATTATAAAAACCAGGAACGATTTATTTGGTTATATATCTCTGCTCTTTTAATAGTAATATTATATACTAATTTGCGATTGTCGCAATATGGTTTCGATAACCAAAAGGCATCCAACTGGGTGGTTTGGCCATTTTACAGCGACCACACCTCATATGGTGCTATGTTGGTTATGTTTTTATTTCCAATCATATTCTTTTTAATTAAAAAGCACGAAAATATTATAGCCCGTTCGTTAACTCAGGTAGTTTTAATACTGTTTGTCCTTGCCATTATTTTTTCTTATACCAGGGCTGCCTGGTTGAGTTTATTTGCAGCATTAGGTATCTGGCTTTTGGTTATACTAAGAATAAAAATCCGAACAGTTATAATTTCAGGCATTGTATCTTTTTTAATTCTTTTTTCACTACAAAACAAAATTGTAGATGCTTTGCACAGCAACGAGTCCGAATCGTCGGGAAAACTGTCGGAACATGTTGAATCCATGGCCAACATTACATCAGATGCATCGAATCTTGAGCGTATTAATCGTTGGAAATGCGCATTGCGGATGTTTCAAGAAAAACCTTTCTGGGGATGGGGCCCTGGAACGTATAAATTTCAATATGCCCCTTTTCAGTTTTCGTACGACAGAACCATTATTAGTACCGATTTCGGAGATTTAGGTAATGCCCATAGCGAATATCTTGGCCCATTGTCCGAGTCGGGGGTTATAGGTTTTATTACCACACTTTTACTTGTTTTTATGGTTTTCAGAACCGGATATAAAATTTATCATTCGGCACAAAACAAAGAAATAAAGCAATTTACTTTATTTATTCTTCTGGGTTTAGCTACATATTTTATACATGGAGTGCTGAATAATTTTTTAGATACGGATAAGGCATCAGTTCCTGTATGGGCATTCATAGCCATACTGGTTTCATTGGATGTTTATCACAATACAACCAATAAAAAACTGGTACAGAATTAAACGTTTTATCGATTTGTATATCTTATGCTTAATAAAATTAACCAGGCTATACGATGAATATTTTAATATTAACTACAGGCATTGCCCTTTCGGTATTTTTTCTTTATATGTTTATTATTTCGCTTGTTGAAAAGGAATACCGTGCAGCAAAAATTTCGTTTGTATTTTCTATTCTGATCTTAATTCCTTTTTTACTGATTTATTTTATTGATTTTAGCTTTAAGGATATTATATCGTATACTATAATAGGTTTAATCCTGGGGTTACTTTTAGTATTATTTCTGCCTATAAGGCCAGGAATTAAAGATTCTTTCCAGATCCCTATAAAAAAGCATGATGAACGGGATATCATGTTTTCGAGAAACGAATTGATTCCTGAAACAGAAAAGTTTGAAAATTACTATCAACAGAATTTAGAAAAAAGGGAATTGGACGATAAATTCAGGACTAAACCCGGATTGTTAAGCAGAAAATCATCATTATTCCATCCATTTACCTTTGCTTCGGCTGAGGCAAACCTTCAAATTATAGAAGTATTAAAACCTTTGGTAAATGCAGATCTTGCTGATATAAAAGAAAAAACAGATCCACAAAAAATAACTTCATATATTAAGAATTGGACAAAGCAGTTAGGTGCTCATTCCGTTGGCATTACATTATTAAAAGATTACCATTTGTACTCGTATAAAGGCCGTGGAAAACTTTATGGACACGAAATAAATAACAAACATACCTTTGCCATAGCACTTACCGTGGAGATGAACCACCAGATGATGCAAACAGCTCCACAAGGCCCCGTTGTTATGGAATCGACACAACAGTATTTAAATTCAGGGACCATAGCGTTGCAAATAGCACATTTTATAAGAAATCTGGGATATTCTGCAAAAGCACATATCGATGGCAATTACGAGCTTATATGCCCTCTTGTGGCCCGTGATGCGGGTTTGGGTGAGATAGGCCGGATGGGGCTTTTAATGACACCCAAATTAGGCCCCCGTGTAAGAATTGCTGTGGTTACTACTGAGTTGCCATTAATCATGGATAATCAAAAGGATAATTCGCATATAATTGATTTTTGTGAAATCTGTAAGAAATGTGCCGATATTTGCCCTTCAGCATCAATACCTGATGGTACAAGAGAAAATATTGATGGTGCACTACGATGGAAAATAAATCATGAGAAATGCTTTACTTATTGGTGTACGGTTGGTACCGATTGTGGTAAATGTATGACAGTTTGCCCTTTTTCGCATCCCGATAATTTTTTACATAATGTCATTCGTTGGGGAATATATAATTCCTATATATTCAGGCGGTTTGCATTATTTATGGATGATTTGTTTTATGGGCGCAAACCAAAAACAAAGCCGATTTCTTCGTGGATGCAATAATTCAAAATTAAATAACAAACTTTATCTTTTATATTGTTAACTAAATAAAAGAATTTTACTTTTATAGTTGAATTTAATTAACGGAATATGAAGATAAGGTGGATTTTGTTTGTTTCTTTAGTGTTTGTATCGCAGTTATCTGTTTATAGCCAGCAAGATACGTCTGTTGTCTTTTCATCAGAAAAAGAGGCAAAAGAAAAAATGGAAAATTTTTTGGAAATTGCTGGCCAAAATAGGGTCAAAGATATCCGCAAATCGGTTGAATTTTCTGAAAAAGCACTTAAAATTGCTCAAAAAATTGAAAATTACGAATATTTATACCGGGCAGAATTTTTATTAGGCTTCGCCCACTATAATCAAAACAACTTTGAAAAATCACTGCTTCATTTTGGTAACTCATTAAAGTATAGCAGGTTATCTGAAAATGCCGAGGGCGAAGCTGCAGCTCTGAATCGCTTAGGGAATTCCTATCAGCTTATGGGAAAATTCAACAAGGCATTGGAGCTGTATAAAGAGGCCATGCAAATTAACCGTACGCTTAACGATAAGCTTGAAATTGCCCGTACATTAACAAATTTAGGGAGTATTTACAGGTTGTTTGGTAACTATGAATTGGCAATTAATCAGCATTTAGAAGCCTTAGACACCTACGAAGGGCTTCAAAATAATGAGGGGATAGCTTGGTCGGCTTTAAATATCGCCCGATTGTTTAAAATGATGAAAAATTATTCAAAAAGTATAGAATATATTCATCAGTCGTTGGAGATTTATGAACTGATAGAAGGTGAGGGTGCTACTAATACAGGGGTTACATTATGCTTAAAAGAGCTGGGTAGTGTGTATTATGAAATGGGCGATTCGCAAAAAGCAATTGAATATAGCGAAAAAGTCCTTGAAAGAAATAAAATAACAGGCAATCAACAGGGAATAGCAAATTCTTTATCTACTTTAGGCCAGATATATTTCTATCGGGAAGAACCAGCGAAATCACTATCTTTTTTCCTCGAAGCTAAAGAATTAAAAGACTCATTAAACGACAAAACAGAAATGTCGCTAATATTAAGGTATTTAGGAAGAATTTATTTGCTAAAAGGAAATATCCCGAAAGCAGGTGAGTATTTGCAGGAAAGCCTTGAATATGCACAGAAGCAAAACTTAAAAGAGGAAATTAAAGAAGATTACCTTGCCTTGTCGGAGTTATGTGAAAAACGAAACCAGCTGCAATTGGCTTTTGGTTATTATAAGCAATACACGGCTTTAAAAGATAGTTTAAATAGTCAGAAAATTAACGAATTAGAGCTGCAATACGAGTTCGATAAACAACAAAGGGAAGCAGAGTTTGAGCAAAAGCAAAAGGATGCGTTACAACAAGCTAAATTGCAAAAGCAAAAAATATATACCTGGGCTTTTGTGGGGGGATTTCTGTTTATGATTGTTTTTGCGTATGTAATATTTAAAAATTACCAACGTAAAAAAAGGACTAACATTATACTAACCCGGCAGAAGGAAGAAATAGAAGCTCAAAAGGATGAAATAGAAGCTCAGCGCGATTATGTAACCAAACAACGCGACCAGATCGCCCATCAGAATACAATTATAACCGATAGTATTGAATATGCAAGCCGAATACAGGCAGCTTTATTCCCTCAACAAAAAAAATTGCAGGAGTTGTTGCCAGCGCATTTTATTTTTATGAAACCTAAAAATATTGTTAGCGGCGATTTTTATTGGATAACCGAGAAAGGGAAAAAACTCATCGTTGTTGTTTCTGATTGTACCGGGCATGGTGTTCCGGGAGCTTTTATGAGCATGCTTGGAATAGCTTTTTTAAGCGAAATTGTAAATAAAAGCCGCGTAATTCAGCCAAATAAGATTCTGGACGAGCTTAGAGAGCGGATAATAGAGTCTTTACACCAGGATTATGGGTCGAGAGGTTCAAAAGACGGAATGGATATGGCAATTTGTATTATCGATAAAGAAAGCCTTTTGATGGAATATGCCGGGGCGTATAATCCGGTTTTTATAGTACGCAATAAAGAACTGATTGAGCTCAAAGCCGATAAAATGCCTATTGGTATTCATGCGGTAAAAGTAGAAAAGGGTTTTAGCAAACAAGAGTTTACGCTCGAAAAAAACGACATGGTATATATGTTTTCTGATGGTTATATGGATCAGTTTGGTGGTGCAGAAGGCTTAAAATTTAAACAAAAATCATTTAAAGAATTGTTAACAAAAATCGCCGATAAAAAAGAAGATGCCCAGTTAAAGAAAATTGAAAAAACAATGAAGGATTGGCAGGGAGATTTCTCTCAGATAGATGATATAATGGTTCTGGGATTTAGGATATAATGTAAAAGCCTGGGTGAACCAGGCTTTTCGTTTAATGATTTATTTCTTCTATTGCTTCCGAAACATTTATAGCATAATCAGCAAGTTTTTCACATTCGCAATACAAATCGTTGTAAATAATTCCGGTCTGATAACTATATTCTTGTTTTTCCACACTTTTTAAATGGTCTTTTTTTAGTTTGGTTCTGAACCGGTTTATTTTCTCTTCCAACTCCGTAGCTTTCGAAATATCTATGTTTTTATACCCATGATCCAGGTTCTTTTGCATTTCAACAATTGCCTTTCGGGTCAAAGTCATCATTTGGTCAAGGTTTTCCCGCAGTGGAGTGTCGAACCAAACTTTTTTATCTTTTTTACGCACAAGGGTTTTTGCAAGGTTATAACAACTATCAGCAACACTTTCAATATCGGTAACAACATTTAGCATAGCTTTTATCCTCTTCGAGCCAAGGATACTCAGTTCCCCTTCCGAAATTTTAGTCAGGTAGTTAGCTATTTCTTCCTCCATTCTATCGCTTATGCCTTCATATTTTTCAACCCGGTCGTATAATTTATAAAACTTTTTTTCATTGGTTTCATGGAACATATCTTCCACATAACCAAACATTTTTTCAACACGTTGAGCATATATTAAAATCTCTTTCTTTGCCTGGTGTATTGAAAGTTCAGCAGTTGACAACAATCCAGTATTTATATATTTCAACCTGAATTCTTCTGTTTCTTCCCGCTGTGGTACAAGTCTGGTTACAATAGCAATAATAAACTTGGTAAACCAAATAAATATTAGTGTGTTGGCAATATTAAAACTACTGTGGAATATAGAAAGAGCAATTGGAATAGCCAGTGGGGAATCGTAGGGGGAAACTCCTCCGATTTTTACAATAAACCAATTGATTGCTGTAAGAAAAAAATTGAAAATTAATGATACCCAAATAACCCCCAGTATATTGAAAATAAGATGTGCCCGGGCAGCTCTTTTTGCAGAAACATTTGCTACTGCTGCGGCTATGTTGGCAGTAACAGCTGTACCAATATTCTCGCCTAAAACCATTGCTGCTGCTATGTCAAACGAGATCCATCCATTATTACACATTACTAAAGTCAGAGCCATAGTAGCACTAGAGGATTGAATAATCATAGTAAGTACAGTACCAATCGTTAAAAACAGGAGATGAGAACCGAAACCGCTGGATGTGTAATTTCGCAGAAACTCTAATATTTCAGGATGGCTTTTAATATCAGGAACCGAGTTTTTAAGAAAATCTAACCCTAAAAACAACATCGCAAATCCAATGATAAATTCTCCCCATGATTTCTTTTTGCCTGTTCGTGAAAACAATAAAGGAAATCCTATACCAATTAGCGGAAGGGAAATTATACTGATATCAACTTTAAACCCTAATATTGAAATGAGCCAGGCTGTAACAGTTGTACCAATATTTGCCCCCATTATTACCCCTATTGATTCTGTAAGCGACAGAAGCCCTGCATTTACAAAACTAACCATCATAACCGTGGTGGCACTCGATGATTGTATTACTGTAGTAATCAACAAACCTGTAAATACTCCTTTTACTGGGTTTGATGTCATTTTTGCCAGGATATTCCTCATGTTATCGCCGGCAATTTTTTGCAAGGCTTCACTCATCAGTTTCATTCCGTAGAGGAATAATCCGAGTGATCCTACCAGTGTCAAAAAGTCTAAAAAACTATATTCCATTATTCATTTTTTTAACGATGTTGCAAAACTAAAAAAAACATCAAATTTTCATAACATTAAATTAACAAATAGTTTACAATTAAATAACATTGTAACAAATAATTATTTGTGAAATCAGGATATAATCCTAATTTTGAAAACAATTTTAAAAAAGTAATAAATGTATAATATAAAAGAATTACAGGATATAATTGGTAAGGCTATTGTTAACGAGAAAATTGGTGGCGAACCACGGGGCCTGTATGAGCCAATTGAATATACGTTACAATCTGGTGGGAAAAGGATTAGGCCGGCAATGGTATTAATGGCTTGTAATCTTTTTAATGATTGCATTGATGAGGCTATAAGGCCGGCTATCGGACTCGAAATATTTCATAATTTTACATTACTGCACGATGATATTATGGACCATGCCGATATTCGCCGTGGTATGGCAACTGTTCACAAAAAATGGGGCGAAAATACTGCTATTTTGTCGGGTGATGCCATGTTTATTAAAGCATATGAATATTTTTTGGATTGTAAATCAGCGGCTTTCAGAGATATTTTAAAGGTTTTTAACCAAACAGCATTGGAGGTGTGTGAAGGCCAACAGTACGATATGGAATTTGAAAACTGGAAAGAAGTTAGCGAAAAGGAATAT
>Ga0209203_1003015_pt1 | contig 10664 bp, 12 predicted proteins | sample AD_UKC109_MetaG_FD_184423 | JGI IMG/M metagenome (GOLD analysis project Ga0209203, IMG submission 184423) | Active sludge microbial communities of municipal wastewater-treating anaerobic digesters from Hong Kong - AD_UKC109_MetaG (SPAdes)... | ecosystem: Engineered > Bioreactor > Anaerobic >...
GTCTATTGGGAAGTATCCAATTTAATTATTATAGGGAGATTAATCTCACCTGTGCTTAATATGGTTGGCAAAGTCAGAGTTAAAATCAAAGCTGATCCGGAAGTAGATGATCATTGGAAGCCAAATCCAACAATAACAGCTGCAAAGGCTATCGGTCGGATGGCAATTCTAAGAGATAATACAATGGAATTTTATTGTTCGGTTCCGTCTTATTCGTTGCCGTATTTAGCACAGGCAGTTCATACAAAAAAGATAAGATATATTTCAATAACTGGGACGAAACTCAGATACAAAGAAGGAACAATCTCACATATTAGCCTGTCATCACAAAAAGAAGATGAGTAGATAGTGGTAATTTCTTTCTTCTTGTTTATCCGCTATATTCAAATTTCTATTTTTATGCTCATTTACAACTGATAATCGTTACTCTAAATAATGGCAAAAATCCCTCTTTAGAGGGGATTGATTTTTTTGAATAGAGGGTTTATAAATTTAACAAATAGATCATTTCCAATAGTTCAATCAACACATTTTTATATTTTGAGGTATCGGGATGAAGAAAAATCTCTGGATTCCACAAGTCATATGCGTCCTTATGCTCTTGTGGGCGCTTAATCCGGAAAATCCTTATACTTATTATACATTACTACGCTGGGTGTGCTGCGGGGTATTTGCCTATCTCGCTGTCCAGGCATTTGAACAAAAAAAACAAGGATGGGTTTGGTTGCTTGCTGGAACTGCATTGCTTTATAATCCATTTTTTACGGTGCATCTTAACAGGGAGTTGTGGTCAGTAGTAAATGTTGTCACAATCGTAATAGCTGGGGCTTCTGTTTTCTCCTTGCGAAATCAGAAAACAAAACAGGGATTAATGTAAAAAAACGAAGGGAATTTTTTAAATATTTATACTCAAGTTATTCGAAAGGGGGAAATAAACAATGGGAGCATTTTTAGCAAACAAAAGAGTAAGTTGTTTAATTGGTATGTTATTTTTATCTATTTGTACAATATTTGTGAGCGCTTCTACAATTTATGGACAGAATCAAGAATCGCCAATAGATAAAGTGAAATGGATACATGGTCCTGCCCAAGTAAGTTTGGGCAGTATTGCAAATATTAACCTTCCAGAGGGTTATATTTTCGCTGATGCAGAAAATACACGAGTTTTTATGGAGATAACGCAAAACCCACCAACTGGATACGAATTAGGAACAGTGATGTCAAATAATGGTGATTGGTTTGCGGTATTTGAATTTTCTGAGACTGGATATATTAAAGATGACGAAAAATCATCTCTTGATGCAGATGCGATTTTAAAACAAATAAAAGAAGGAAATGAGCGAGGTAATGAAGAAAGAAAAAAACGAGGATGGGCAGGCCTCGATATTATTGGATGGCAACAACCCCCTCACTACGACTCAAATACCAATAATCTTGAATGGGCACTAAGGGCACAATCATCTTCAGAACAAATTATTAATTATAATACTAAGCTTCTTGGGAGGAAAGGTGTAATGAGTGTAACACTTGTGTGTGACCCTTTAAAACTTGCTGGAAGCATTCCAGATTATAAAATGATTTTGGCAAATTACGAATTTTCTTCAGGCAATCGGTATGCAGAATTTGTGAAGGGTGACAAAGTCGCAGCATATGGACTGACAGGTCTTATGTTAGGTGGTGCTGCCGCTGTTGCAGCTAAGACCGGTGTATTCAAATGGCTATGGAAAGTCTTGCTCGCAGGATTCATAGGTTTAGCAGCATTCTTTAAGAAGATATTCGGCAAAAAGGAATAGCTGCAATTAATAATAATTGAATGTCCGAAGGGATAACACTTTTCTTTATTCTTCTCATTTTCTATTTAGTCGAATGTATATTTTGGCTACACAGGATATCTGCGGCTTTTGTGTCGTGCGCTGGAAAACATTGGCAATTAATATTTTATAATAAATATTTCGGAAATGATAATGGCGGAATATTTTCTGCAAATCCATTGCCGCCATTAGGCAAAGTATATATTTGCTCACTTTTGCCCGTGTCTTTCTCCAATACTCACGTGTGTTCTCAAATATCTCAGACACTCACCAATGATATTAAAATAGAAAAAAATGCGAAGTCTATAAAATATGATGATATAAAATCGGTATCGACTATAGACAAAGATATTTTTATAAATGGGAATATGTTTGCAAAATGTAGCACACCGATACAATCCATCTATATCAGAGATATTTTGTTGAAATTGATTTCATTGAATGACGAACAGCGAGAAAATGAAATAAAAAGCATTATGCTAGAAGCGTTCAATTCGGAACGAGCAAGAAAGAAAATTGAAGCATTTGATAACAAATCTTATAAATTAAGAATTTTTTGCAATTTATTGTTTCTGTATATTTTTTTAATTGTGCCAGTATTAGTCTATTTTTATGGAACGATTAAATTGTTCATAATACTATTAGTGTTAATGTATTTTTCGTCAATTTCAGTTTCAATAATATTTTATTCTATTCACAAAATGTTTTACCCAGCACAAAAAAGTGAGCGAATTATTGACATGATAAAAATGATTATTTTCCCGCCAACAGCTGTACGGGCAAATGATTTTCTTTCGCTGAACCTTTTGGTTAATTATCATCCATTGGCTGTTGGACTGTTATTATTTGATAAGATTAATTTTGAAAATATCGCGAAAAAAGTATTGACTGATTTAAAACATCCAATCATCAATGATTATGAAAACGAACAAGTTGATTTAACTAATAAATGGCATAGAAGTAATTTAGAAAAAATTGTCATCGATTTTCTCCATAACAATAGTGTGGACATTAAAAACCTTATCATTGCACCTTCCCCAGAAAATATTTCCTGCAAATCTTACTGTCCGAGATGTGAAGCTCAATATACAATTCAAAATGGAATTTGTTCTGAATGTAGTAATATTGCCCTTATTTCATTTAAGGCAAATAAAGTGAAAATACGAAAGTCGAAGCGTAGGAGAGAATAAACCATGGAAATATCCCCATCAAATCCATTGCTGTCAGTAATCATATCTGTAGTGTTTTTTATCATTGGCTTTGTAATCATCAGTAAATTAATGGATTATTTCCAAAACAAGAAATTTAAACAAGATGAAAGAAAGCCAGATGGCAGAGATGCCGAGGGGGGAAATGAGCAAGACAGCACATGGAAGCAGAATTATGAGGAAGAGAAATATGAAAATAAGGAGGAAAGTTTAAATCCCGAAATAAAATACAAGGCTATATTTGGTTTCATTGGGCCTTATACAAAAGATGACGTAAGAAAAAGATATAAAGAATTAATGAAAAAGTACCATCCTGACAAAGTCCAGCATTTAGGCAAAGAATTTCACGTGATTGCAGAAGAAAAAACAAAGATGATTCAAGAGGCTTATGAATATTTTAAAGCGACATATAATATCAAAGATTAACTTTCTTTCATTATTAGTAAAGGGAAATTCGGATGAGAATACTAATGAGGGATTGATATTTAGTTTATAAATGTGTTAAGCAACACTCCATCACTCGTTCCACATAATATATTCAAGAAATAAATCTTTTCTAACTGGAGGTAGGCCTGAAATGCAAAGAACATTGTTTCTATTACTTTTTATCGTTTTCTTAACAATATTATTGGTCGGATGTAATAATCAAACACCAACAAAAGAATCATCACAAGATACATCATCTGTTCTAGAGAAAAAGGTAGGTGATTCAACCGATTGGGTGGAATATGGAACATCTCAGGCAGGTGTTTACACATATAATAAAGCCAGTATAAAACATAAAACAGGTAATCTAGCTCAAGTGTGGGCAAAATTGTATTATTATGATGAAGGTAAAAAGATATTACTCCAGAATATAAAAAATTATACAGGGTCTATTCCTGAAGAGTGGAACAAAGTATCATATCAAACGGATTTATTTGAGATAAACTGCAAAGATCATACTTATCAATTTTTATCTACTATCACATATGATATTGATGGCCGTGTATTATTGGACAATTCAGCAAAAAAAAACAGTTGGGAGAACATAGGTCCTGAGTCCTTGGTGGACCACTTACGAAAAGAAGTCTGTGAAGAAATGTGAGGCGATATGAAAAAATCTTTCGACAGATTTCCTGATGCGGTTGTGACCCAGTATGCTGAGCGAGGTGAAGGTACAGGCGGATTAAGTAAGATACTCTCTGGTTTAATGTTTCCTATTCTCACTGTCCTCGCTGTACAAATGATCAAAGATCAACAGTATATACAACTGGTTATGTTGGCAATCTTGATGTGGACGAAGTTTGGTATATTGTTTATGGTTGTTGGTTTTATTTACTTCCTTACCACACAATACTGGCTTAGTGCTCTAATACTTGCAATGTATTTTCTTACTTCAGTACTCGCTATGCAGTTTGGGAAACGAAACATCAAGAGATTACTTCTTTCAGGCAGTCCAATGATTAGTCCTTTTGAAGGTATGCCTGAATTGCGATTGCTTCTGATATTTGAATGTCTGTTTCTTGCAATCGCTCTATTTACGCATGGCTGGGTAAACATTATATTTTGGTGTCTTTTTTTCCTTATTTCAATTTATCACTTCGGACGCTACTGGTTTAGGTTGAATCCGCGGTGGAGCCAAATACATCAACCACTAATGATGCGTTACGCGGCGACAGCAGGTCAAGAGGCAGGTCTAGCAGATGGAGAAGGCTACAAATTCAATTTCTTTGCTGCAACAAACGCCCTCCTTAAATCCGTATATCCTGGCAAAGAAGATGAAGAAATCAAATTCATGGTGGATAAGGTTGCTAAGAAAATGGACTCCTTTTCAGATCGTAATCTCATTAAACAAACTATACTGAAAAGAAATTCTTCCGTCGGGGATGACTCAATCCAAAATCTTCTCAACAAGTTTGAAATGCATCTTCAAACGCCCGAAGGTCGCAATATGATTGTGAGATATACCATTGCTGAAATAGTGGAAACAGTATTTGGTCAAGAAGAAAGAGGGGCTTACCTGCTTGCGGTTATCGAAGGTAAAGCAATCTAGATCCAGTACGTCGCTATGCCCTGTCACGCATCTGTGGAACGCGCCGGCTGATTTATTCGTTATGATATTCAAATAATCGGAAAAAGAAAGGGGGGAGCTTTATGAAAAAATGTCCTTACTGCGCTGAAGAGATTCAAGATGATGCTATTAAGTGTAAGCATTGCGGGGAATGGTTAAATACAAAAACAAGCACTACCCTACAGACACAGGAAGACATCAAAGTTAATGTCCCACAAGAAAGAACTTTTTCTGAAAAATCAAAAATCATAGAAACGAGCGTAACGGGAGCAACAGTAAAGTCAGAAGTCACAGAAAAAAAATTCAACAGATTTAAAAATTTCACCATATTAATTTATATTATATTTTTTGCTTGTTACCTGATAATGCTCCTTGAAGGTACCAAATATGAATTTCCCCTAATAATGATTTGGGCGGTTTGTCTTCTCATCGTCGTAATCGCGTTTTGGGTCTATTTATGGAAGTGTACCACAATAGTTCAAAAAAGGCCTCTATACTATATCGCACTTTGTATGTTCGTGCCATTCGTAGGTGCAGCATGGGCGTATACAAGGATTAAGTCTCATTATGACAATCCTTCTCCAGAAAAATGGTGAAATATAGCGTAAAGGCTTTATGAAAAATCATAGCTCGTTGCTTGACCCGATCGTGGACCTGTCGGGCCACTCCGGGTTACCTTTGCGTTCAGCAACAGGAGGCAATATGATCGGCTATTGTGGTCTGGATCGTGAGAAGAAGTAAAAGCCTAACAAAAAAATACAGCGGATTCACTACGCTCCGGCTGATTTTTTCGTTGGATCATTATGAAAATGAAAGACAAGAAACGCGATTTTGATAAAGAGGCAGCAACCTGGGACAAACACCCGGCCAAAGTGAAACTCGCCGAGGATGTTGCCAGGGCCATGACACAACAGGTCACACTCAAGTCTGACATGGATATCCTCGACTTCGGATGTGGAACAGGGCTTCTCACGCTGAGGCTGGCCCCCTTCGTCAAATCCGTCACAGGCATGGACATCTCTCAAGGAATGCTTGACGTGTTGAAGGCCAAGGCCGACAAACAGGGTCAGACAAACGTCTGTACAAGACAGATCCATGATGGCGATGCACTGCCTGGCCCATACGATGCTATTGTCAGCAGCATGACATTTCATCACATCCAACAGGTCGAGCCTCTGTTGACACGGTTATTTCAAGCGCTCAAGACGCCCGGATACTTCTGCGTCGCCGACTTGGACTTGGACCAGGGAGAGTTCCACGAAGACAACACGGGCGTATTTCATTTTGGGTTTGAAAGAACTGCCCTACACGCATTGTTTAGGAAAGTTGGTTTTTCCGGGGTCAAAGAAGTGACGGCCTCAGAAGTCAAGAAACCGACACGAAAAGGAGATATTCGAGACTTCAGCGTGTTTCTTATAATTGGCGAAAAGACCATATGATGATCCAACAAACGGGTTGGTGGCGACGGGCAGCCTGCTCCACAACCGTGACATTGTATCTTTCTTTTAGTATTTCTCAAAATTAACAACACCACAAAACAGCACCTTTGTAGGTAACTTCCACAATCCAGACATCTTTCAAAAACTAAGGTCAGAGGACGACATCTCCGCGATTAGCAACGCGCCGTCAACATAGCCTTTCCATTGGCCCGCTCTTCACCTATAACAGAGTCCGGCACTCTAGAGAACAAAATATCCCCGTCTGTCTGTGATAGAAAAGCTGCATCGACAGCTTTTTCGACTCTCTCAATCCGACTTCTTAGGTGTATCAGTAGAAAACTTCCGAATGAAAACGATTATAAAATCATCCTGGCAAATGGTGCCATATTTCTGCTCTAGGGCATCCAACTTTTCTTGAAGACACCGGTCCCGTTCAGCTAGATCACCGTCTGGATAGGGGACGATGATCATACGATCAGGTTCCTCTATTTTTGAGCATGACCATTTCGCTACCTTCTCAAGGTATTCAATTCGCTTTTCTAAGTTCATTTGGACACCTCTTTAAATATTTTTTCCAGCGCGGCAACCCTTTGTTCCAATTCTCCCTCGACCATGACACGCCACAAAATACTTGTCATATACGTCAGGCTTTTAGCCTGTGCCGCGTCCAACTCCCCTGTTTCAGTTCGTGTGATCAGCGATGCAAGATAGCGTCGTATGTCAGCGCTGTCTTTTAGTCTGCGTTTTGGCATTTCTTAATCTCCTTTTTTGTAAAAAAATAGTGATGATTAATTAATAATATTAATGTCATATTTAATGACACCCCCCTGAAATTTTGTGCATTTATTTCAACTCCCCTGGAATAAAACAGGAACCATTGACGAGCTTATATTCACGGCACAAACCGCGGGGGTTTATTTCCCCGCGCCATGCCTTCGCGTCAACAATCTTCATCTGATTTATTTTTTTCTCTGATAGGTAATCAAGCGCAATATAAAGCCGCGCTTTCTCTTTGCTGAAGTCACCGCCGCGCCCGGAATCCTTGCCCTCTGATTTCTGCAAGGCAATGATACAAATTCCGTCTTTCAGCTTTCTATGGATTTCCTGAATGTATTGCGCAACCTTCCAGAAATCTGTTGTCACTTCCAGAAAATCAACAATAAAGATTTTCTTTTCCGGGGTTATTAAATCGGCAAAATTCGCCGCCCTGTGATAAGCGCGAAATTTCCAGTCTGTCAGAGGCATATCAAAGAGTTCAAGACGTTTCCGAAATTCAGTGTCACCCATTTCAGAATTAAGATAAACAATCTCATTTTTTTTCATATTGTCTTTGACTATGTTCAAAAGGAAGGCCGTCTTCCCCGCCGATTTACTTCCGGCTACTATGACAATATTTCCGGGATATAGTTTGCAATAGGTATCAATACCCAGAGGCAAGGATAGAGGAAATTCGTCTGTTGGCGCGTTTAGGAAATTAACTTCTTCAATTTCTGTTTCTATGCGCCTGTAACAGCCGTTTTTCTGACCATGTCTTTCAATTATTCCTTCCTTTAGCAAACGCAAAAGAACAACATCAATATTCTTCTTTTCCTGTCGTGAAGTCACTTGAAGTCGGTTGAATACATCTGAAGTCAAGAAGAAGCCACTTGAAGTCAGTACGAAATCTCTGACCTCTTGTGCAAAGTTTATTTCCCGTTTATCAGCTCGCTGAAATGCGGATTCTAATTTTGCCGTAATCCATTTTTGATCTGAATTTTCACCCCATGAAATAATAAGTCTTTCAAGGACTTGCGCAATTTCTTCTTTCGGCATACCGCCTTTGACAAGACAATTTGCGGTATGAAAGAGATCATTGTCACGCCTTCCATTCTCAAACATTTCAGGGGCACTAACTTCAGTTTTGACTTCTTCTCTATATATAGAATTATTTATTATATTATTAAATGCGCTTAGAAGCGCATTAGGCACTGGCGGTGGTGCCACCTGATCCAGTGATAGGCCGTCAAGCCACTGATAGCCCTTGCCGTTGCCGTTCATTGAAGGCGCAGCCACTATGTAGCCACCTTCGCCGCGAATATCCACTCCCGGCATGATTCCAGACTTTACGGTCAATGTTGAATTAGTTGGATATTGAAAATATAAATGCCACCCCCCGCGCGGTGTTCTCGCTGTCGGTATGTCAAGGGAATCCGGCAAAAGTTTCTGAACAGCGTCAAAGCCTTCCTCTGAATCGCAATCAACAACAAACAGACCTGATATTTGTCCTGTAACGATTCCGATCATGGCGTTAGGATATTTACTCCACCATTGCTTTATTTCGTCCGCAGTGGCCTTTCTGCGCTGATAATCCTGCCATTTTAAAAAAGGTTTCTTATCCTTCTGCAATGGAATGACAGGAAAATTTTTCGCGTAATCCAGTGCTGCGCAAAGAATGTCCATTTTTATTTTCCCTCAACTCATTTTTTAAATCGTCAATTTTTCTTTCAATGTCCTGAATTTCTTCTTTCTTGATCTGAATTAATTGCCGCTTCAGAAAAATCTTTCGTTCAATCATTTCATTGTGTGTCATTATACGCCCTCGCTGATCCGTATTCTTTTTTTAAGATACTCCAGAAAAGCGGCCCGTGGATAACCGGCATTTCGTCCGACGTAAATCTTATCTGCTGGCCCTAACCCCTTGCAGTCATCATTCGCCACGCTGCGCGGTGACATCGGTAAAATATCCTTCCATCGTGGCCAGTTCCTGAAGACGACCGGCGGCAGCTCCGCAGCAATCGCTGCCAGAAACTTTTCCCGTTTGGCTTTGGCTTCGTCATCCATTTCTTGTTTGATTTGTTTGTTCATCTCAAACCCCTATGAAGGATAAATTTTCAAGATTCATCATCTTGACGCCTTCATAAATATAGCTTGAAATTTCAAATAGAAATGCCTTGCAGGGCTTGAGAAAGTTCGCAATATACGAATATTATTGATAATGTTTATTTTGCAAAATAAGAAAATTTCAAACAGATCCGTTTGAAATTTCAAACAGGCCATTTGAAAAAGAAGTGTTTTGATAAGAGAGTAAGAATTAAAATAGACGGTCTTTATCTTTTTCGGTAACTTCTGATATGAGTTCCATCATGTCATTTTCTGAAGGCGTGTCATCGGGTAATGGAATGAAGCTTCTTAATTCTGACCCTGGAATCCCACGTTTTTTTTCGGCATAATTACAATATTGCACGATTTTAATGAAAATCCGTTTTTTTTCGGCATTGTCTTTTTCACCTTCGTATTGTTTCTTTAGTTCAGTAAGCTTCGCCAATGTAGATTCTCTTGACAGGTTCTTTATATCAACTTGCTGATAAGATTTTTGGTGTTCATCAACTCGGAACTTCGGCCTATACATTCCATCGCCCTCTAAGTGTTTTAGATTCTCAAACACATTAAAGCCGTCCGGCAGTGATAAAGAAAACTTGTCGTTAATAAACTGAATGAATTTTTTGCTGAAATTGCTGAACAGTTTGGCCTTACGCCGGTAATCGTCATTATTTTGCGGGTTCACCTTGTCATAACGTCCAATGAAACATTGATTGTTCCGGTCTTGTAGAATGCTCATAAACATCAACCAGGGTTTTGCATTGGATTTAAAATCCATGTCGCCGCAAGTAGCAGTTATCTCTTCATTGCCGTGCTTAATTATGATTTCAGTATCGGAAACGCGAATAACGGTCATTGCCTTTATGATCTCTTCTGCCTGTTTTTTTGTAAGTAGTTCTTTTGCCCTTATATCAAGGCTGCTTTCCTTTGGAACAGACGTTTCCGTTGCCGTTGGTGTCGGCTCTTCCACTACTGATTCGACTTGCATTTCAGATACACTTTCCTTTGTAGGTGATTGTCCTCCGTCCGTTGTGTTCAACTGCTCAACTTCACTTTTCTTGAAGAGGGCATTTTGAAGAATGGCAAAAGCCTTCGTTAAATCTATCGGCAAATGCGTTATTAAATTTTTGGGCTCTTCCGGTGGTTCATACGTTGTCCAGTCGTTTATATCAATTATGGCTTTCAGTTTCTCATTTAAGGTGTTCTGTTCTTCTTGAAGCGCTGTGGCGCGTAAATCCAACTTTCTTTTTGCATCCTCTTTCTGCTGGCCTCGGTATAAGGTGTTCTGTTCTTC
>Ga0209203_1003022_pt1 | contig 10643 bp, 8 predicted proteins | sample AD_UKC109_MetaG_FD_184423 | JGI IMG/M metagenome (GOLD analysis project Ga0209203, IMG submission 184423) | Active sludge microbial communities of municipal wastewater-treating anaerobic digesters from Hong Kong - AD_UKC109_MetaG (SPAdes)... | ecosystem: Engineered > Bioreactor > Anaerobic >...
GGTTTACCGAAGGTAATACCGGGATCTCATAGAAAATATTCATGAATTTATCGCATGAGATTCCGGTATTTGCAAACTCGGAAGATGCAAAACCGGAATGACAAAACTACGTTACCCTAAAATTATACTGCGACCAAAAAATGCAATGAAATTTTTATTGACTATTTGACTCTCTTTCTTGAAGTAGATTATCCATCAATCTTAGAAATGCCCATCCCGGTCGCATGATGAAGATTGTAATACAGGAAAACAGAAAAATCAGGGAATAAACTATGAAACGGGTACTTTCCGGAATACAGCCTTCAGGCACTCTGCACATCGGCAATTATTTTGCCATGATGAAACCGATGATCGAACTGCAGAAAACAAACGAACTGTTCTGCTTTATCGTCAATTATCACGCGATGACAACCATTATCCAGGGCGAACAGCTCAGGGAGAATACCCTGAATGCCGCGATTGATTTCCTGTCACTGGGACTTGACCCGGAAAAAACCTTTTTCTGGGTGCAGTCGGATGTCCCTGAAGTCACCGAACTTTCATGGATACTCTCCTGCCACACGTCCCTTGGCCTGCTTGAACGCAGCCACAGCTACAAGGACAAACTTGCGCGGGGCATAACCCCCAATTCAGGGCTGTTCACCTACCCCGTGCTCATGGCGGCCGACATCCTGCTGTACAACGCGGACATCATCCCCGTAGGGAAAGACCAGAAACAGCATGTTGAAATCACCAGGGACATAGCGATACGCTTTAACAACACCTATGGCGATATCTTCACCATCCCCGAGCCGAAAATAGATGATGACATCGCGGTTATTCCCGGTACCGACGGGCAGAAGATGTCAAAAAGCTATGATAACACCATCAACATTTTTGAGGATGAAAAGCAGCTCAAGAAAAAAATAATGAAGATCGTCACTGACTCGACCCCGGTCGAAGACCCCAAAGACCCCGAAAAATGCACGATCTTTTCCCTGTACCGCCTTTTTGGAAGCGAGAACCAGGTCGAAGACCTCAAGCAGCGCTATGTCAAAGGAGGGACCGGCTATGGGGAAGTTAAAAAAGAACTGCTCGCCCTGGTCCTGGAATATTTCAGGCCCTACCGGGAAAAAAGGGAACAATACCTCAAAGACAAAGGGGAAGTTCTGAACATCCTGAAAAAAGGCGCCGAGAAGACAAGGGCTGTTGCCATTCCCACCCTTGACAGGGTAAAACGGGCAGTGGGCCTTATATACTATTGAAAGAATCAAGCTTTTCCAGAAAGTCCCGCATGTGATCAGGCAGGGACACCTCGAAGCTGACTTCATCTCCGGTGCGCGGATGTTCAAAGGACAGAAAAACGGAAGCCAGAAGCAGATAGGGCACGCGGTGTTTTTCCCACTTTTTTGAATATATCGGGTCGCCAACAATCGGAAGCCCCGAAGCCGACAGATGTACCCGGATCTGGTGTGTCCTGCCGGTATGCAGCGTAATGTCCAGAAGCGAAAAAATGCCCAGCCTGTTGTTCCACATCTTTTCAAGACGGTACTCGGTCACGGCGTCTCTCCCTGATTCGACAACGGCCATTTTATGGCGGTACTTGCGGTGCCGGGCAATAGGCATATCAATGAGGCCGTGATCATCTGCGGGTTTTCCCGTGACCACGGCTTTGTATTTTTTCTTCACCCTGCGTGCCGAAAACTCGTTTACCAGGTGCTGGTGCGCGCGGTCATTCTTTGCGACCACGATCAGGCCTGACGTGTCCTTGTCAAGCCGGTGCACAATCCCGGGGCGCTCGACACCCCCGATGGATGAAAGCCCTTTCAGATGAAAGAGCAGCGCGTTGACCATGGTATGGTCGTAGTTTCCCGGGCCGGGATGCACCACCATTCCGGGCTTCTTGTTTATGACCGCGATGTCATCGTCCTCATACACGATATCAAGAGGAATGTCCCGGGGAACCAGATCAAGCACTTCGGGCTCCGGCACCTCGATCAGGATCACGTCATCGGTCTTGACTTTATAATTCTGCCTGATCGGGGAGCCGTTGGCAAGGATGTTCCCGTCCTTTATGAGCTTCTGGATAAAACTGCGCGAAAAATCGGCCTCCAGTGAAATGACCAGGAATTTGTCGATCCGTTCGAGGTTGTTTTCGCCGGGAACCGTTGTTTCGTATCGTGTTGACATTGTATATGATCTCTATTAATTATTGACAAGAGAATACCGCCATGCACAGTAAAGCAAGATTATTTTTATTTACGGCCCAATAATGGACAGAATCTATCGCTTCATAACAATCAATATATGCTCAATAACCGCATTTGCGGCGACTCTCTATTTTTTTGAGATCATCAATATCATGTTTCTCCTGGTTCTTCTTTTCGGGAAGGTGGTTTCCGTGATTGTGGGCATATTGCTTTCGATCATGCTCACGTTTCACGTGATACTTCTCAATTCAGGAAGGCAGGCAAGCAGAAAACTACAGCTTTATATCATGGACATCCACGCGGCCCTGGCCCTGGCGTCTCTCGCCTCTTTCTGGGTTTACAGTCACGACATCAATCTTCTCAACATCATTCAGGTCGCCATACGGTCGTTTATCCTCGCTGTTGAAATCCCGCTGATAATTTTTCTCACCGACAGCAACATAGCCGCCGGTTTCACTGCCGGCTCACCCGAATAACAGGCGCGGTTTTTTTTGCAACCGGGGCGGCCCCCTCCCGGTCTCTTGTAAAAACGGCGAAACGTTTCTCTCCCGCTTCACAATACCCGTAATCGATGGACCCTGTCCGCAAACCGGAAGGCATGATTCCACACGCCCGATAACGTTATGCGAAATTTTGGTCCATCGCCGGTATTCATCAATGATATCGAAATTTACTGTTGAGGTTAGCCATGGAAAAAAAGCTTCTTCTTACCGCAGTATTCGGACCCTACGGCGTAAAAACGAAATACGCCGAGGCCCTGGGAATGCAGATGGAGCTGCTGAACAACCAGATCACCCGGGAGCAGGGCGTCCACTCTCCCCGGCAGTCGTACTGGACCTTCCCTCTTTACCTGCTCGCGGAGAACATACAGGTCGAAACAACCGTGCTCGATTTCCCTGCGTGGGACGATTTCACCAGGGAGCTTGGAAAGGGCTATACCCATGTGGGCATCAATTTCATTGTTCCGAATGTTCTCAAGGCGCAGAGAATGGCGCGCCACGTTAGAAAACATCACCCTGAAATCACAATAATTCTCGGAGGCTACGGCGCTGCGATCCCGGACGTGCGGGAGATGGTCCCTGCGGACGACATCTGTACCGGTGAAGGGGTCCGGTGGCTCAGGGAATATTTCGGCGAAGACCCGGAGCGGCCCCTGAAACACCCGCTCATTCACGGTCCCGCGTACGAATACCTCTACGGCGCGCGGGGCAAGCCAAAAGGCGCGATCCTCATGACCGGGGTCGGCTGCGACAACGCGTGCAGGTTCTGCGCCACGTCCCACCAGTTCGGAAAAAAGTACCTGCCCCTTTTTCCCACCGGCGAGGAAATATTCCGCGCCTGCTGCGACACCGAAGCCGCGCTCGGCTCACGCGGTTTCACCATACTCGACGAAAACTTCCTGAAAAAGCCCGATCGTGCGAAGGAGCTTCTCGAGCTGATGACGGAAAACGGCAAACCGTTCGTTTTCGACATTTTTTCATCCGCTGAAGTCATCACGAAAATGGGCGTTGATTTTCTCGTGCGCCTCGGCGTGCGCATGATCTGGATCGGTGTGGAATCAAAATACAACAGCCATGACAAATTGAAAAACATCAACATCAGGGAGCTCATCCGCCTGCTCCAGTCAAAGGGCATTGCCGTCAACGCCTCGACAATTCTCTTCCAGGACCATCACGACGAAAAAACGATAAGGGAAGAAATCGATTTCGCGATCGGGCTCGGGTCGGACTTCATCCAGTTCATGAATTACACCCCCCTTCCCGGCACGGCGTTTTACCGGGAAATGCAGGAAGAAGCGAGGCTGAAAGATCTTCCCCTGCGCTACGTTCACGGCGCGGGAGAGCTCTTCTTCATTCATCCCCACTTCAACGACAGAAAAGACCATGCCGCGTACCTGCGCATGGCCTTCAGAAAAAAATACCTGCACGACGGGCCCGGCGTGGTCAGCATGGCGAAGACGGCCCTTCAGGGATACATCAGGGCGCGCGACGAACACCAACAGCGCCGGATGGGCGGCGTTGCCTGGGACACTACAGAATGCAGGTATGTCGCGCGCGACGGCGGGCATGACGACCGGTTCATGGAGCTGAGGATCAGGATGATGCGGAAAATCGCGGCGAACATCCGGCCCATACTCACCGCGGCATGGGCCTTTTCACCGAACCGGAAGTCGAGGAAAAAAGTGCTGGAGATCGCCCGTTCGTACCGGGATGTTTTCGGCCCCATGGGCATCAAACAGCGGGCGGTCTCGATCGTGCTTGTGCTCACCGGGGCGATTGAATATGTAAAAATTGTGGCGAGCAGGCTGAGGGGACGCGAATGCGTCGTGTACCAGCCTCCCTGCAGAAAGACATCCTACCCCTGCAGGCGGGATGAACATGTCGAGCGCGCAGACTTCGGCGACGAGCTCTGCTGCAGCGGAAGGGCCCTCTAGCCGGGGATGTTGTCCGCTACAGCCTGCCCGAACTGCGAGCACGTGAGGAGCGTGGCGCCCTGCATCTGCCTCTCGAGGTCATAGGTAACTTTCTTCCGGCTGATGGTCTTTTCGAGGCCGGCTATGATTCCGTCAGCGGCCTCCTTCCATCCCATGAACCTGAGCATCATCTCGCCTGAAAGGATGAGGGACCCGGGATTGACCTTGTCAAGGTTCGCGTACTTGGGCGCGGTGCCGTGCGTTGCTTCAAACACGGCCTCGCTGTCGCCGATATTGGCGCCGGGGGCCATGCCCAGGCCGCCGACCTGCGCGGCAAGAGCGTCGCTGAGATAATCGCCGTTCAGGTTCGGTGTTGCGATGACTTCATATTCGTCGGGCCTGAGGATCACCTGCTGGAACATCGCGTCAGCGATGCGGTCCTTGACCAGGATCATTCCCTCGGGGACTCTGCCGCCGTGTTTGTCCCAGAGCTCGTCCTCGGTTATGGTCCTGCCGCCGAACTCATCCCGCGCGACCTCGTATCCCCAGTCTTTAAACGCGCCTTCGGTGAATTTCATAATGTTTCCCTTGTGCACCAGGGTCACGGAATTTCGGTTGTTTTCAATGGCGTATTCGATCGCCCTGCGTATCAGGTTCTTGGTGTTGGTCACGCTTATCGGCTTTATGCCTATGCCAGCGTCTTCTGACACATCGGACTTCATTTCGTTCCTGAGAAAGGAAATGATTTTTCGGGCCTCGGGCGTCCCCTCCTTCCATTCTATGCCCGCGTAAACATCCTCCATGTTTTCACGGAAGATGACCATGTCAACCTTTTCAGGCGTTTTGACCGGGCTCGGGACCCCCTGGAAATAGCGCACCGGCCTCACGCAGGCATAAAGCTTCAGTTTCTGCCTGAGCGTGACATTGATGCTGCGGATGCCGCCGCCCACCGGGGTTGTGAGCGGACCCTTGAGGGCGACCTTGTAGACGGTTATATCCTCAAGGGTACTGTCGGGCAGCCAGCTGCCGGTCTCTTTAAAGGCCTTTTCACCGGCAAGGACCTCTTTCCACTGTATGGATCGTTTTCCTTTATATGCCTTTGCAACAGCCGCGTCCAGAACGATCCGTGTCGCCCTCCAGATGTCGGGCCCGGTGCCGTCGCCTTCGATGTAAAGCACCACCGGGTTGTCGGGAACAACCAGTTTTCCCCGGGAATACTGTATTTTCTGTCCGCTCATAAATCCCTTCCTTCCGCGGTCATGCCGCGTGATGTATCGTGAAAAATGCTGTCCGGAAACGACGCAGGGCCTTCCGGGCAAGCAAAGCAACAATTGGATGCAGTTGTTTCAAAAAATTGATTTTTTGTCAAACGACAATTAAAAACGACGAATAAAAACAATCGCGGTCCGCGTGGCTCCGGATCAACTTCCATGAATTAATGAGATACGCTCACTCAGGGGACGAAGACACTCGTTCATAAATCCTGCATGAGATAAAAAGGTCAACAAGATCAGGGTCAAGCTTGCCCTGCTCCGCTTCTTTTCTGAGTATGTTCAGGGTCGTTTCCAGGGGCACGGCCTTTTTGTAGGGCCTGTCCTTCGCGGAAAGCGCGTCATAGATGTCCGCGATCGCCATGATCCTGGACTGCAGAGATATGCTCTCCCTTCCCGAAAGCCCGCCAGGATAGCCCGAACCGTCAAGCTTCTCGTGATGGCGCAGCGCGATTTCAGGTATGCGTTTAAATTCTGGCGGCCATGGAATCCTGCTCACGAAGTTATAGGTGTGCACCACGTGGCTTTCAATCTCCCTGCGCTCGTCAGCGTTAAGGCTTCCCCTCTTGATGCTCAGGTTCGCCCTGTCGCAGTCGGATATCACCCTCATGGCGTTGCCGTCAATGTCCCTGCACTCGATGCTTTCGATGTCACGGAACATCGACGCGAGAATTTCTTCGGGATCTTCGTCCGTGACCGCGGGCTCGTTCATCCTGACGATTTTATCCTTAATGGTCCTGATGTTTTTAAGGACTTCATTCCTTTCAAAAAGCATGTCATCAAAGCACGCCCGGGTTTCATGAGTATCTGAATCCTGGCGCAATCTCTCCATTTCCCTGTTCACGCATTCGAGCTCAAGGCAGCGGTAAAGGAAATCGAACCTGAGCTTGAGATTTTCAAAGTCCTTGGGAAAAAGTTTTTTCGATTTCTGGAATATCGCGAGGTCTATGTACACTTTACCGAAGTCGTGAAGCAGCGCGGCAAGCTCAAGCTCGCGGACCGCGCTTTCCGAAAAGTGGTACGCGCCAAGATAGCCGTCCGATACGCGGTTAACCGCGTATGCCATCTCCTTGCACAGGTCAGCAACCCTGAAGGAATGACCCGAGGTCGCGGGATCGCGGGATTCTATCGCGGTTACCGAAGCCTTGACGAATTCCTCGAACTGTTTTTGTATCTGCTGAATCAGCCTGTTGTTTTCAAGGGCGACAGCCGCCTGCCCCGCGATCGCCTCCATGAGAGAATCATATTTGGTTTCAAAGGTCACGACAAACCGGTTAAAATCATCGTTTGAATTCAGTATTATCTCAAAGGCCTCGTTGCCCGAACTCACCTTGCTGTTGATGTCTTCCTTGCTGTTGATCAGCTGGATCACGCCGATAATTTCATCAACATGGTTTCTCATGGGAACAACCAGCATTGACCTGCTGATATAACTGTTTTTGCGGTCAAAGGAGGAATTAAAGGAATAAGGGGCCTCTTCGGGGATGTTATAGGCGTCGGGGATGTTGAGCACTTCACCGGTCACGGCAACATAACCGGCGATTGACTGAGTGTTCAGGTCCATGATGAACTCTTCAAGCGGGATCTCCCTTGAAAAGGTATGGGAGTACTTGAAGCGCAGCCATTGCCGTCCTGCCTCGTCCTCTTCAACCAGATAAATGCTTCCCGCGTCAGCGCCGGTGATCTTTTTGCTGAGAAAAAGGATAAGCCTGAGCAGGTTGTCCGGGTCCTTCTCGCTGGAAAGGGCCTTGCCGATATTGATAAGATCGTCCTGGTCACGCCTGATATCGATAAGCTTGGCCAGGTGGTCATTCCTGAAGGTGACGACCTTGTAAAACTCTTTAAGCACCCTGAAGGTCTTCCGGACAATAAAATCGAAGTTGACCCGGTTGATAAAGCCTGTCCTGAATTCAGCGATATTTTCCAGCCGTTCGGGATTGAATTTTCCCAGTTCCTCGTCAGAACCGATGACAACCAGCTGAAAAATCATCCTGTCATACGACATGGTGTTAAGGAATTCAGTGGTCGTATTAATTTCATCAATGCGGATGAAAATAATTAGAAGAAGTACGTCATTTTCATTCCCCTCAAGAACTGAAGTTATCGCATTCCTGATACTATCTATCGGGACAATCCCGCCGGGAATTTGTTGAGGAACCTCAATATGGGTTGCCGCTGCCTCAGTTATATATATTCTGTTCAGCATGCCTACTTTCTACTGGAAACAATGGTACTTTAACTATAGTGCCCCGGCCCTGTTTGCGTCAATGATATTTTAGTAATATCTAAATTATTGCCCCTCACCAGCCGATAACTATACAAAAGGTAATTAGCCATTTGACGGTTCAAATGGTAATCAACTACGAATAATACTTGACTGTTACATACCTTTTTTTTATTGAAAAAAAGTGTCAAAGGCCTGAAAAGCGACTCCATTACCTGAAAGGCCGTGCGAATCCGTTATCATATTATTTTCCGAAACATAAAACCAAAAATTGATAGAGAATAATGAAAACAAAAATAAACATTAACGATGTTCTCGAGGAACTCGGCAAGGCTCTGATCAAAGCGCTCTCCTATTCAACCTATCCCGAAGAAAGGACCGCAGGCCTGATCCGCTCCATAGACCAGATTGTCGCATCACCGACATATCTGCTCGACTGTGAAATCTATTTCCGCACAGCGGACTCGAACGACATGCTTTTATATATTTCAAACATTCTGTATAACCTTAAAATGCAGAGCGATTTTCAGATGACGCCCGATGAATTGAAATGGCTGGGAAGCGTCTGGAAAAATTTTCTCAACCGCAATATAACCTACCAGGGGATATTCAAAAAAGTTGACGAATACAAGATAAAATTCAAATCGTACTACCAGATTTCAGGGACCTTCATCAATCAGCTCGAAAACGTGAACCTGATTAAAGAGGAATTCATCGATAACGCGACTCCCGAAAATACCCCATTGATCAATCTTGAAAACTTCTACCAGCAGATATCGGAAATCCTTTCATGGATGAAGCCCACATACTATTTCATGCTCGATTATTACTACGAAGGGGGAAAGGACGGCTTTCAGCCGGCGTCAGAAGAAAAAGCCAAACTGAAAGGGCTGGCGAGTTTCGGCACGTTCAACTACACCTATTACGACCTGACCATACTGGCATGCCAGAGCCTCGGCGTGCTTGAAGCGGCATATCTCATAATGAAAAAAAAGAAAACAAGCAAACGGATCATCACCATCGACGGAAAACAGAAGTTCCTTTCAACGTCAGAGATATACACCATCTACCTGAACAAGTTCGGGGACATGAAAAAAGAACTCGCCCGGCTCAAACAGGCATAAACGGCGGAAAAGATTCTCGATCATCCTCTCTTTCTCATCATCACCGAGAAAATACCTAACGCGGCCAGCTCGGTCACGGTGGTAAAAAGGGCTATCCAGAGAATCCCCACTTCATACAGCAGCCCCATAAGGCTGCTGCCCAGAAAAATAAACAGGCCGTAGGACGCGTTAAAAATACCGTAACCGGTGCCCCTCTTTTTCAGCGAGGTCAGGTCAGCTATGGCTGCCCGCATGATCGTCTCATGCACTGCCATAACAATGCCCCACAACAGCATTGCGGCGGCGACAAACACAACCGATTCGGTAAAAGCTAACAAAGGGATGGGGATGCTTAAGAGCGGGATCAGCAGAAGCGTCATCATCCCCTTTTTATCATAAAGCCTACCGATAATCAAAGCGGCCACCGCGTCGATCCCCATTGCGAGGGCGTAAACCAGCGGTATCTGCGCGTCAGGGAGGACGTTTTTAACCTTAAGATGGTACGCGATAATGCTGAAGTTCGCGAACCCGACGACAGCAAGAGCCGAAAAACCCGTGTAAAGCCAGAAAATTCTGGTGAGATTGTTTTTCTCCGCTCCATCCGGCGCCGCCCCTTCAAAGGCCTGCGTATCAGGGGCCTGCCGGTTCGCGACAACAAGAAGCGCCATGAGAAGGAAAAACGGCACCCATAAAAGGGCATACCCGGTGCTGTAGTCGCCTTTTAAAACGAAGACCGCGGTGAAAACAAGGGGGCCGGCGACCGCACCGATCTGGTCCATGGCCTCGTGCAGGCCGAACCCGAAGCCGCGTCCCACCTGTGTGGCTGCATGGGAGATAATAACATCCTTTGCCGGACTCCTCAGCGCCTTGCCCAGGCGTTCGCAAACGATAAAAACCGCGGCGACCTGCCAGGTCCCGGTCAGGGCAAGAAGGGGCACGGAGACCAGGAGTCCGTAACCGAGAAAAGTAAACACCCAGTAGGCCCTGGTGCGGTCGGCAAAAAGCCCGGAAAAAAGCCTGATGCCGTAACCGGCAAACTCACCGATGCCGGCGACCAGTCCGACCGCGGCGGCCCCGGCCCCCAGTGTCGCAAGATAGGGGCCGTTGACGCTCCGTGCCCCTTCATAGATAATGTCACCCAGCAGGCTGACCCCACCGAACAGCAGGATCAGGCGGAGCGCGTGTTTTTTATTCAATTTCATAATATCACCATAACAGGAAATGCATGTTGCCGGGTCAATACACCGTCTCCTTACTAAACATTATGAAAACTCTGTCAACCAAATCTTATTCCTCAATCAGGACGGCGTACTGGTAGCAAATTATTTTTAGGGGCAACCGTTTCATAACACATTTTGTTGTCATCCCGGTTTACCGAAGGTAATACCGGGATCTCATAGAAAATATTCATGAATTTATCGCATGAGATTCCGGTATTTGCAA